>OGUQ01002882.1_pt1 | contig 11106 bp, 8 predicted proteins | sample 1574701 | NCBI WGS metagenome assembly OGUQ01 (sample SAMEA2582087, study PRJEB24529) | metagenome | biome: Human gut stool | place: China | collected 2011 | reverse complement strand
GTTGGTAGAAGGTTGTGATGTAAGCGAAGAAAGTTTCGATGCCAAGGAAGGTATCGTATGCAATTCTCCGAGAGCCGGCGTTACTCCTTATTGCGATCTTTCCTTGAACGGACTGACGATCAAGGAAGCGATAGCCGCTACCAAGAAATACGTAAAAGATCACGATCTGGGACGTGTGAAGATAAACTACCGCTTGCGCGACGCTATTTTCAGCCGCCAGCGTTATTGGGGCGAACCGTTCCCGGTATATTACGACGCCGATGGCATGCCTCAGATGTTGCCGGAAGAATGTCTGCCCTTGTTGCTGTCGGAAGTAGATAAATTCTTGCCTACCGAGACGGGCGAGCCTCCATTAGGACACGCCGTTAAATGGGCTTGGGACACGGTAAACCAAAAAGTCACCGAGGTATCGAAGATCGATAACCAGACGATCTTCCCGCTAGAGCTTTGTACGATGCCGGGCTTCGCCGGTTCTTCCGCTTATTATTTGCGCTATATGGACCCGCATAATGATAAAGCCTTGGTAGCTAAAGACGTGGATGAATATTGGAGAAACGTGGATTTATATATCGGTGGTACGGAACACGCTACCGGCCACTTGATTTACAGCCGTTTCTGGAATAAGTTCTTGTTCGACTTGGGTATCGTTTGCGAGGAAGAGCCGTTCAAGAAATTGATCAACCAAGGTATGATCCAAGGACGCTCGAACTTCGTGTACCGCATCAACGGAACCAATAAATTCGTTTCCTTGAACTTGAAAGACCAATACGAGGTCACCCCTATCCATGTAGACGTAAATATCGTATCTAACGATCTGTTGGATATAGAGGCTTTCAAGAACTGGCGTCCGGAATACAACGACGCGGAGTTCGTATTGGAAGATGGTAAATATATCTGCGGATGGGCGGTCGAGAAGATGTCCAAATCCATGTTCAACGTAGTGAACCCGGATATGATCGTTGAGAAATATGGTGCCGATACCCTACGTTTGTACGAGATGTTCCTAGGCCCGTTGGAGCAATCCAAGCCTTGGGATACGAACGGTATCGATGGCGTACACCGTTTCTTAAAGAAGCTTTGGGGCTTGTTCTTCGGCAATACGGATACCCTGCAAGTTACCGATGCCGAGCCTACGGCCGACGAATTGAAATCCTTGCATAAGCTGATCAAGAAAGTAACGTTCGACATCGAGCATTTCTCATACAACACGTCCATTAGCGCCTTCATGATTTGCGTGAACGAGTTAACGAGCTTAAAATGCAGCAAGCGCGCCATCTTGGAGCCGCTGATCACTTTATTGGCTCCGTTCGCTCCTCATATAGCGGAAGAGCTATGGCATCAATTAGGACATGATACGACCATCTGCGATGCCCAGTGGCCGGAACATAACGAAGAGTATCTGGTAGAAAAATCAGTTACCTACGTCATCTCATTCAATGGTAAAGCCCGTTTCAACCTCGAACTTCCGGCAGATATCTCCCGTGAAGACGCTGAGAAGGCGGCCTTGAGCCATGAGAACTCAGCGAAGTGGATGGAAGGCAAGGCCGTTAAGAAAGTTATTGTCGTTCCCGGCAAAATCGTTAATATCGTAGTGGGATGAACTTAAAACTCACAAAAATCTATTTTTCCGTACAGGATTATCTAATGATCCTGTTCGGAACTTTATTATACGGATTCGGATTCAACGCCTTTATCCTTTCCAACGAGATCGTGACAGGTGGGGTAAGTGGTATCTGTGCGTTGATCTTCTTTGCCTCCAATGGATTGATCCCGGTATCCGTATCTTATTTTGTCATCAACGTAGCCTTGTTGGTGGTAGCCTTAAAGATCCTTGGTCTAAAATTCTTGATAAAAACTATTTTCGGAGTTTTCTCACTCTCGGCTTCTCTCTCTCTCTTCGAGTGGCTGCTGAAAGGACAACCTATACTGCACGACCAGCCGTTTATGGCTATCATAATCGGAGCGTTTATGTGTGGTGCCGGACTAGGATTGGTATTCTCGGCGAACGGTAGTACCGGAGGTACGGATATTATCGGTGCGGTAATCAATAAATATAAGAATATATCGATCGGACGTATCCTTCTGTTTTGCGATTTCTTCATCATCAGTTCCTCTTTCTTCCTGTTCCATAACGTGGACAAGATCGTTTTCGGTTTCGTGGAGATGGTCATAAGCAATTACGTTCTCGACATGGTATTGAACGGTAACCGCCAATCCGTACAATTCCTCATCTTCTCCCAGAAGTACGACGAGATAGCGGATCGCATCATCCATGACTTAGGCCGTGGCTGTACGATACTGGACGGCGAGGGCGGTTATTCCCGCAAACCCGTCAAGGTAGTCGTACTCCTCGCCAAGAAATCCGAATCCGTCTCCATCTTCCGGATCGTGAAACGGATAGACCACCAAGCGTTCATCTCCCAAAGCATTGTCCGAGGGGTATATGGTGAGGGGTTCGATCAGATAAAGACTTAAAAAAGAATATACAAACAATTTAAAGCATTTCCATACGTTATATATCTACCGTATAGAAATGCTTTCTTATTTAATAGATTACGAAATATGAAACTTGTATTCGCGACAAATAATCAACACAAACTGGACGAGGTCCGCAAGATAACCGCCGGATACGCGGAAATCATAAGTTTATCCGATATCGATTGCCATGACGATATCCCCGAGACGGCAGATACCTTAGAGGGAAATGCTTTGCTAAAAGCCCGCTATATTAAAGAGAAATTCGGATATGATTGTTTCGCTGACGACACGGGATTAGAAGTCGAGGTATTGAATAATGCTCCGGGAGTCTATTCGGCTCGTTACGCAGGAACAGAGCACGACTCGGAAGCTAATATGAACAAGCTGTTGTCCGAAATGAATCATAAAGAAAACAGAAAAGCACGTTTCCGCACGGTCATAGCTCTAGTCCTTGACGGAAAAGAATATACCTTCGACGGTATCGTGAATGGCTCTATCACTACCGAAAAACGCGGAGATAGCGGATTTGGATACGATCCTATATTCATGCCTGATACCTATACACAAACTTTCGCCGAGATGGGTAACGATACAAAAAACCAGATCAGCCATCGTGCGAAAGCCGTCATGAAGTTAACATCATTTTTATCTGATTACAATTGTTAATATGAGACATATACTTACTATCATTCTATTTTCATTCTTTTCATTCACTGTATTAGCCGCGAATTTTAATACAACCGGATGGAAAACGTATCTTTCTTACAATAACACAAACAGCGTAGAGGAATCGAACGACCAAGTATTTGTGGTAGCGGAAGGATCTCTTTATACGTATGGAAAAGAAGATAATAGTATTAAGCAATATTATAAAGGAAACGGATTAAATGATAATACGATTTCTTTGATCCGCTATAATAAACAAACAAAATCACTCCTTATTATCTATGATAATTCAAATATAGATATACTTGAGGGAGGAGTGGCGACAAATCTACCTTATCTGTCGACCAGTACGTCCATAAGAGACAAACAAATCAATTCAGTATTGGTACATGATGAATATGCCTATTTATCGACAGCATTTGGTATCGTCGTGGTCAATATGGCCAAAAAGGAAATAAAAGATACCTACAAGCTTTCCTTAAATATAACATCGTGTGCCATACAGAATGGCAATATATATGCCTCTACAACCAATAAGGCAGAAGTATCTTCGGGGATTATATACGCCTCATTAAAAGAAAACCTACTGGATAAGGCAAACTGGAAGCCCTATGGATTATCAAACCTTTCCGATAGTCATACGATCTCAGCTATCGCTTCATTCAAGAATACTTTGTTCTACTTGGTCAGTCAGCAAGGTATCTTCTATGAAAACAATGGAGAGCTTTCCCGAATAATAAATAGCTCAACCCTAAAATACATGAAAGTAATAGGCGAAAAATTAGCATGTATAGATAACTCAAGGGTTTTCATCGTATCCGATACGCAAAAGTTTGACCAAATAAACTTAAGTATCAATGATATCAGTACCTATCAAACAGACAAATATTGGATAGCGGAAGGAAGCAAAGGGCTACGTTCTATCCAACGGAAAGGCTCAAATAGTTTTGAGGCTCTTAATGAACCTATCATTTTAGACGGACCTTACAGCAATAGCGCATTCGATATTGTTTGTAAAAATGATAAAGTATATATGATCATAGGAGGTAAAGACCTCCTAAATGGTAAGCGCTTCGACAAAGGAGGTTATATTCTTACATACGATTATGATAAATGGTCTTTTATCGATCCTAAAGAAGCCCAAAAGAAACTCAATTTACCAAGAAATCCACGAGACTATACAAGTATAGCCGTAACGACCGACGATTCTAATGATGAGATCGTATACGCCTCTTCCATGGGTGATGGCGTTATCCAATATAAGAATGGAACTCCCGTCCAGTCATACAATGAAAAGAATGCCTTTAAAGAAACCGCAGGAGGCTATGGGTCCGGTTATTGTTATATAGATGGACTGGCCTTTGATAAAAATGGAAATTTGTGGATGACAAGCTCAGAGGTTAACCATGCGGTACTTGTTCTTGACAAAGCAGGAGCATGGCATCGTTTGGATATCGAGCAACTTAGAGGAGTTTATACAATAAACGATATACTTATAACCTCCACTAACGACAAATGGATTTATGTGCCTCGTAACACCCCTAAACTTGTAATGATACCGAATAGCGAGTCTTTAGACGAAGTTTCCTCGTATGAGTTTACTACACTTATTGATACCGACGGAAAAGAATTGACTCCTAGTAATTATACATGCGTAGCCGAGGATAAGGATGGATATATCTGGGTTGGTACGAATCGGGGAGCCGTATACTTCACTAAACCTAGGATCTCTTCCGCTGAGGATAAAGCCGCTACACGTTGTACAAGGGTAAAATATACCAATGAGGAAACTGGCAATCTCGCTTATTTCTTAGATAACGTTGTCGTCACGACCCTAAAAGTAGACGCAGGTAATCGAAAATGGATTGGAACCAAAGGAAATGGCGTCTATGTTCTAGATAATGATAATGAGACAATCGTTTATCAATTTAATACGACCAATAGCCCGCTCCTTTCCGATAACATATACGATATAGAGATAAACGATAAGACCGGTGAAGTTTTTATCGGTACCGATAAAGGACTAAATTCCTATCAAGGAGAAGCTTCGGAAGGTAAATCTGATTACTCGGAGATCTACGCATATCCTAATCCGGTACGTCCCGAACATATGGATAAAGTAACGATTGTAGGATTAATGGATAATTCGAATGTAAAAATCACGGATTTAAACGGAAATATTATTTATCAAACTAAATCCTTGGGGGGGCAAGCTATCTGGAATTGCCGGAACGCAAGCGGATCACGTGTAGCGACAGGCGTATATCTTGTACTAGCTTCCACAGAGGAAGCCTCAGAGAGCGTTGTAACAAAAATCATTGTAGTCAAATAGAACAATGAATCAATCAGAGAAAGTTTTACTCAACTCCAGATTAATAAATCAAGTAAAAGAAGCGAATAATTTTGATTTTATTCGCTTCTTTCTTGCGTATTCTGTCATGTTCAACCATTTCAGCACACTGACAGATACTGATCCTTTTTGGTTTGTTAGCGGAGGATTTCGAGTGAAAGGTTTCTTTATTATTAGTGGATTTCTTGTTATGTTTAGCTTCTTACGTACGCCTAATACCCGGATTTTTTTCCGTAAACGTATTCAACGTATTATGCCCGCCTACAGCTTGACTATTTTATTATGTGCCTTAATCGGATTATTCCTTACTTCCTTATCCTGCAGGGAATACCTCACCTCTTCTAGCTTATACACCTATCTTATCTGTAATTTACTTACATTTAACTTTTTATCGCCGGATTTACCCGGCGTATTCGATACCAATCCTTTACAAGCGATGAATGGGTCTTTATGGACTATCAAGGTTGAATTCATGCTATATATCACCATACCCATTATCTATTGGTTACTGAAAAGATATAACAAATTAGTATGCCTACTTCTTATTTATATCTTATCTTTCATCTACTCGACAACGTGTAATTATTTAGATGATATGACACACAACCCTATTTATGAATTCATGAAAAGACAATTCCCCGGACAAATGATGTACTTTTGTTCTGGTATTATCATACTTGCCTATTTCCCTATTTTTCGAAAATATATGAGATATTTGTTCCCTGTCAGCCTATTTCTTTTATTGGGTAGAGAGTATCTGTTGCTGAGTATTTTCGAGCCTATCGCTCTAGCCTCTATCATTATCACGGTAGCTTATGGATTCAAGTGGTTACATGTATTCAATCGGATGGGAAATTTCTCGTATGGTATCTTCTTGATTCATTTCCCGATCATCCAGATATTCATTCATTACGGACTTGATCGGTATAGCTTTATATTGACATTGGCTCTTACCACTATCCTTAGCACCGGATTGGGTATGTTATCCTGGAAATACATAGAGAAACCCTGTTTATATCATCCTAAAAAGAAAGCCTAGAAGAACGCAATGACCAGATGATCTGATCTGTTATCTTCTCCGCTCCTTTCGCAGCGATTAATGCCAAGAACCAAATTCCACCATCCGTAAAAGAGGGAAACAACTACGACTGCAGAATTTATTTGTAGTCGTAGTTGTTTCCCGATGACAAGCCAATACAGTAAAGATACAATATCAATGCTTTATACCCTCGAACATCTCCGAGCGATCTTCTTTCGCTTGGGTGGATTTAGCTTTGAAACTATTAAATGTCCAACTCAACGTCAACGTGATTTGTGGATATTTGGGTTTGATACGTGTCAGGGAACGTAAATCTGCCGTTTGGATATCGCTGATATATTTGGCGGAACGGAAAATATCCCGGAAAGCTAAGGTGGCGGTTAGTTTTCGGTTACATAGTTGCTGACGGACGGCTACGTTCGCATACCAATAAGCGTCCGTACGGCCCTGCGTCGTTACGGAAGGGCCTACAAAACTACCATCCAATTGGATACGGGTGTATTTCCCCAGATTAAACAGGTTATTCCATAGGATATCGTAATTGGTGCTTGAGGTCGTATTTCCACCGGCGGCCTGTTCGTTCTTCACCTTATAGTGATAAACGTTTCCGTTGACCGTGGTATTCCACCAGCGCACCGGATGCAGGCTGACACTTAGCTCGATACCTGTTGAATAATCATGTCCTACGTTTGACATCGAGTCTAAGGTTACACCGGCTGAATAAGGTACGCGCAACCGCTCGATCTTATCTTTCCGATACCGATGAAAGGCGGTGGCGGATACCGTGTTTTCCCCGAAACTCTTCCGGTAGTTCAATTCAAAGGAGTTGATGTACTCCGGACGTATATCCGGATTACCGATCTCGGCCGTATAAAAGTCACGATACGTAATATAAGGCTCCATATAGAAAAGCTGCGGACGTGTGGTACGACGGGAATAGGAAGCCAACAAACGATGCTCATTCGGGAACGTATAGCCCAAATGCACCGATGGGAAAAACTCAAAACGATTCTTCGTACGATCCGCTCCCTCCACGGAACTTCGCAAGACCGTATGCGTATGCTCTCCCCGAACGCCGGCTTGCGCCTCTAAATTCTTCCACGTATGGGAAAGAATCGTATAGATAGAATTCACCCCTTCTTGAAAATAAAACGTGTTGTAGATATCATCACGCCAAAAGAACGTTTGTCCCTTGGGGTCCCACCATTCCACATTGTAATGCCATAATATTATATTATTTTTCTTATTATCAATTAGTTATGTATTACTGTAAAATAGACGAGTAACAAAATGGTAACAATATAAAGTTAAAAAAGAATAATTGCTCCTTCTACCTCGTTTTGGTGTGCAAAGATAATCAATTTTGGGCTAATGTGGTTATCTTCTTATACTTTCTCTTTTGTCTATTATTAGTTTTTAAGCGGAATCGTTATCTTTGCTCATATTAATGAAACAGAGAACATTATGGAAAATACAGAGTTTAAAGCTAAATTTGACAATATACAAAGGTTATTTGACCGTTGCATTAGCCATGCCTATGAAACTTTAGAAAGAAACATTTATATGAAATCCCAATACCTGAATACGGAACAGGTGGAAGAATTGGAGGGGAAAGAGTATATTCATAATGCTGATGAATTAGCGAGCTTATACATGAGTTATTCTGTACTAAGTGAGATGCAGCGTTGTTATTTCATACATGACTTCTTTTGGGAAAGCGGTTTTTATGAAGCCCTGAAGCCTGATGAAAAAAGAAAGTATCTTTTATTTTCCCCTCTTTCATTTGATTATTCCCGATATGAACAAAATAATTCAGTTTATGATGAAGAACTGCCTTATTTTTCTGTAGTTGTTAAAGCCTTTGTGTTGGAAAGATATTTGGCATACTTGCGAAAAAAGAAAGAGGACAGAACGCAGACGGAAATACAACCGCAGCTGGAACAGGAAGTGCAGAAGCAGATAACAAACACTGAGTTTTCGATAAAAGCTGTACCCCCTATTGCTGAAACAGAAAATCCTTTTGATTCAATTCTTAATGATAGACAGATTGAATTAATTGCGGATTGCATCAATGAGGTTAAGATATTCAATGCCTCTGTGACTGTTGATGATTTGAAAGCGATACTTTCCTGTAAGCCTAATACAATATTAAGGTCAAACAATAATAGATATGTCGCTTTTCTTTTTTCAGAATTAAGTAACAGGTCTTTGATTACCGCTAATTGGCAATCGGTCATTGCTAATAATAAACTGTTTCTTTCCAAAGACAAAAGTAGGGATAAATACCTCAATCAAGGGGATTTAGCCACAGCAACCAATTATGTGAAAGGCATCTCCCATGAGAAAGGATTTGCAACCATATACAACTATATCAAACAACTGAAAAGACTTTAAGAATAGGTTAAGACCTCAAACATAGCTTAATCCACTATCAAGCTAATCCTCAATACCTTTGCTCTCGTTAACGAAAAGAAAACGAGGGTGCGCACCTTCATATTGTTTCACTAAATCCCAAAAAGCAATATGGATAAGACATTAGAGATGCGAGTTGAGGAACTCGAACAGATGCTTTGATGAAGCGAGCAAATTTCTTAACCTTTCTAAAAGTTACCTGTACAAGCTGACTTCGGGTAACTTGATACCTCACTATAAACCACAGGGCAAAATGCTTTACTTTGAAAAGGTGGAGTTGGAGGCGTGGTTGCGCCAAAATCCTATCAAGACACAGGCGCAAATAGAACAGGAAGCGCAGAAGTATATCCTCAATAACCGTCCTTTAAAGAAGTAAAGCTATGGAAGAAAAGAAAGTGACGGAGAAGAAGAAAGAGGATGCTATGACAAGAGAAGATTTTGCAGTCCTTTGGAAAACTATTCATTTGAAGATTACCGATACTTACGATGTGCCGCCCGAAATCCTTTGGGTGAATGGTTCAACTATTGGCACACTGGGAAATTTTAGCGCATCCACAGGTAAAGCCAAAAGTAAAAAGACGTTCAATATTTCTGCTATTGTGGCAGCAGCATTGAAGAATGATGAAGTGTTGCAATATTCAGCGTTCCTGCCCGAAAACAAGCGTAAAATTCTATATGTGGACACAGAGCAGAGCAAATACCACTGCCATAAGGTGATGGAACGCATCATGCGTTTGGCTGGTCTTCCTACCGATAAAGATAGAGAGGATTTTATATTTGTCGTGTTGAGGGAATGCACACCCGACAAGCGAAAGCAGATAATAGGCTATATGCTTGCTAATATGGAGGGAATTGGTCTTGTCATTATAGACGGCATCCGTGATTTGATGTACGACATCAACAGCCCCAGCGAATCATCCGACCTCATCAATCTTTTAATGCGATGGTCAAGTGAGTATAATTTGCATATTCACACAGTATTACATTTGAATAAAGGGGATGATAATACACGTGGGCATATTGGAACGGAACTTAACAACAAGGCTGAAACCGTTTTACAGATAACCAAAAGCACGCAGGATGTGGATATTAGCGAAGTAAAGGCGATGCACATTCGAGACAAGGACTTTGAACCGTTTGCATTTCGCATCAATGAAACTGCATTGCCCGAAGTTGTGAAAGACTATGTTTTTGAGCAACCCAAGCAGAACCGCAACTTTCCGCTTACGGAACTTACGGAGCAACAGCACCGTGAAGCGTTGGAAAACGGATTTGGAAAGGATGTAGTACAAGGCTATCCCAATGTTATCGCAGCCTTGAAAAAAGGTTACGCAAGTATCGGTTTTGAACGTGGGCGCAATATTCTCGTGGACTTGAACAAATTCCTTGTAAACAAGCGCATGATAATAAAAGAGGGGAAAGGCTACAAGTTCAATTCTGATTTCCACTACTAAAAGCAAGGTTGGTTTAGTCCGTGTGGTATATATAGAAGAAATGGACTTCTTTTCATTGTACGATTAAGTACAAGATAAGTTTAGTACAGTTTGGGTGTATATATAGCGGACTAAACGGAACTGATTCAATTATTCATTCACCAATACATTCAGATTATGACAATCGAAGAATCCAAAAATATAAAGTTGACAGACTATCTGCACAGTTTAGGCTATAACCCGATAAAGCAACAGGGCAATAGTCTTTGGTACAAATCACCCTTGAGAGAGGAACAAGAGCCTTCTTTCAAAGTGAATACAGACCGCAATTTGTGGTATGACTTTGGAACAGGAAAAGGCGGCAACATCCTTGCATTGGCACAGGAGCTTTACGCATCCGACAGTTTACCCTACCTTTTAGACCGTATAGCGGAGCAAAGCCCCTCTATCCGTCCCGTTTCTTTTTCCTTTCGCCAGCAGTCATCAACGCAACCGAGTTTCCAACATTTGGAAACAGTACCGCTTTCCTCTCCTGCCTTGTTTGCATACTTGCAGGATAGAGGCATAAATACAGCACTTGCGAAAAAAGAATGTATGGAAGTCCGTTTCTCGCTTAACGGTAAATGGAACTTTGCCATCGGCTTCCCTAACGCATCGGGAGGTTACGAGGTACGCAATAAATATTTCACCGTCCACACAGAGCACCTGCCCGGTGAGATAGCTGCTTT
>OGUQ01002876.1_pt1 | contig 11115 bp, 8 predicted proteins | sample 1574701 | NCBI WGS metagenome assembly OGUQ01 (sample SAMEA2582087, study PRJEB24529) | metagenome | biome: Human gut stool | place: China | collected 2011 | reverse complement strand
CGTAGCCTTTCAAACAAATCGACCACCTCCTGAACGATTTGCCTGCGCTCATGAGGAATCAGTGTCAGACAGAGCTGATGGACTGCCCTTTTTAGACCCTCCTCATCCATTTTCTGAAAGATGGACACAAAACGTGCAACAATTTTATCCAGATCGATATCCACCCTGCAATCATCACTGCTGTCCTGCAGAAGCTGAGAACAGATCGGCTCCTGAATGCCGATGCGATCTCTTGCTATTTGGAAGGAATGGTGAAACAGCGCAATGTCATTTACAATCGGTCCGATACCAAATTCAAGGCTATCCGACTGCAATGCAGTGATATAGCTCTCCAAATGCTGCAAATCCTCCTGCGGAATAGCCCGCTCTGCAAGGATATAAAAAATCTGCAGCTCATGAAAGAGCTCCTTCAGGCAGCGAAAGCCCAGCTGTATGAAGCCTGCGGACACCTTTTCCATATAGGTTTGATCGTAATGAGAGGATCGGATGATGAAACAGAAACCGCTGCAGATGCGCGGACTGAGCAGTCTTAGATTCTTGCGCAGCACCAGCTCATCCTCATTCGACAATATGGCAAACAGACATTCATTTTCCACGACCGGAGTAATCCTTTCTATTTTTTCCAGCAGATCACTCTGATGCTTTTTTTCATTCTGCTTCTGCTGTAACTGCTCCATCGTTTTTCGCAGAGCATCCTTTAAATGATCAATCGTATACGGCTTTAAGATGAAATCCTCCACACCAAGACGAATCGCCTCCTGTGCATATTCGAAGTAATTATAGGAGGATAAAATCAGAAACTCCACTTCCCCCGCTGTCTGCCGAATGCGGCGAATCACCTCCAGACCATTGATACCCGGAATATTGATATCGGCTAATATGATATCCGGATGATGCTCTTCAAACAGGGTCAGTGCTTCTTTACCATTTTTCGCAGCATACAGCTCCTGACATTCCGGAAAACCCTCCTGAATGATCTTATACAGCGTTTCCCGCTCAATCTGTTCATCCTCAATGATCATGATTTTATACATATCCGTTCTCCTTCAAATCAATCTGTATATTGATTTCAAATCCGCATTCCTCCAGACTGTTGACAATGATACGTACCCCATCGCCATAGAAGGCCTTCAGGCGCCTTGTAACATTATAAAGCCCAAGATGAGAGCGTTCATCACTGCTCATGCGGAAATCGTTCAGAATAAGCTTCTCCAGCTCATCCGCAGGCATACCGGTACCGTTGTCACTGACAGATATCATGATTTCATCATTGAGACGGCTTACCTCAATCACAACCTCTCCATCCTCGATAATATCCTGTAAGCCGTGTGACACCGCATTTTCCACAAGCGGCTGCAGCACCATGGAGGGCATCGGGATATCCGGCAAATCCTCCTCAATATCCATCAGAAAGCGGATTCTGTCACCGTATCGTTTTTCCTGTATGTAATTGTAGTTGTAAATTGCCTTGATTTCCTTTTTCAGAGAACTGATTTTACTTGCATTATCAAGACCGTAGCGAAGCAGCTGGCTCGTCTTTTCCATCAGCTCACTTGTTTCATAGGCTCCCTCACTGTACGCCTTTTTATAAATCATATTCAGTGTATTGAACAGGAAATGCGGATTGATCTGATTCTGTAAAATGCGCAGCTCACTTTGGGCAAGCAGCTCATCCTTTCGCAGATTGTCATTCTGCTGTTCCAGAACCCTGCGTTCCAGCCTTGCCTTTTCATTTTCATACTGGATGTTTTTTTCGATACTGTCCGCCATATCCTCCAGGGCAAGACAAAGCACATTCATCTCCTTATTCGTATTGGAAATCTGCGTAAGGTCATATGCTCCCTTCTTGATACGGTTCATATTATTGATTACCTTTTCCAGAGGATCGGTAATGGATTTGATAGTGGATATGGAAAAATAGATCATCCATACAATCAGATAGAGGATAAAGAACAGCGACACCAGCTGCATGGTCTTCTGATTGCTGTTGACTGCCGCCTTTTGCAGCTGCATATCCTGCGTCGCCAGGCCATAATATTCACTAGCTGTCTTATTGATCAGATCATATTCATACAGCAGCTCCTGATACTTCGCACTGAACTCCTTTTCCTGCTGAAGATCGGAAGCGATGACCAGCTCTGCCTGCGCCATATAGCCATCCACCATATTGTTTAGCAGCTCGAAACGCCAGACATGATCCTGATTTTTCAGACTCGCCTTTACCTTTTCCACATTCCCCTGCAGAACTGTACGATATCTGTGAAAATCCTTATAATTCTGATCATCTGGAGAATACAGGTACACCTGTAACGCATCGTTGAGATTCTTCAAATTGTCATAAAACTGATTCAGCTCATTGTAGGTGGTATAGGTGGAATTGAATTTCTTTATCGTTCGATCATTGATAAGTACATAGGTCGTGCAGACAAGTACCATCACCACGATCAGCATGAGATTGTAGTTCATGATTTTACTGCGAAAGCTTTTCGATCTATTCCACATGCATTTTCTCCTTTTGCAAAGCGGATGCATAGGTATTCAGATTCTTCCTGTTAACGAGCACAAGATAGGAAGGAATCCGCTCCTTTTCCGGCCGTACTCCCCTGGTAACATAATCATATAATATATGTACCGATTCATATCCGTACTGATAAAAGGATGTCACAATACTGCCTTCCACCTTCCCCTCCCGTATCAGCTCCAGTGTTTCCTTCATATCATCAACGCCGTACACAAGAATCGTATCGCGATTGTCCATATATTCGCTTGCATCCACAAAGCCGATTGCATTCTCCCCTGCAAGGTTGATGGAAACATTCATACCGGTATCCTTCTGCAGCACCTTGATCCACTCGTTGCGGGAGGTGAGCTGGTCACTGCGTGATTCACTTTTTGCGACAATCTCAAAGCCGCCGGGATGCTGTGCAAATACAGCTTCAATGGATGCAATCTGATCCCTTGCAAGGTCAAAGCTCAAATCACTGACCTGAATGCCGATGCGAAGCATTTTATTCTTACCCAGCTTTTCTTCGATATCGGCTAACAGAAGTCTGGCCTGCTCATCAAAGTCCTTGCTGATCGTCGTTAGCGGACTGCTGCCCTCAACAGGAGAATCCACCAGGACAAAGGGGATACCCTTGTCATTTCCTTTTTGGATCAGCTCCTTGCTGATGACCCCCTGTGTGATTATGCCATCTGCTTTTTTTAAAAGACCTGTATTGATGACATCCACCATATCATTCGTAGATATTTTAATAGGACCCTTCCAGTCACAATGCACCTCCAGCTCCGTACAGGCATCCTGCATCCCTTCTCTGGCCTTTTGCCATAGCGTATGCGTAGATAAAGGTGTGGCAAATAGAAAATACTGTGAGGATTTTTTCTCCTCCTTTGGCTCAGCTGCACTGCATCCGCCACTCAGCACCAGACACAGGCACACGATTCCTCATAGTCTTTTTTTTCTCATTCTCATCCCCGCTCTCATGGAATCATTCTATCACATCACAGACAAATTGAAAACGCGTGAAAAATAAAAAAAATGATTCTTGAAAGGGATCGTAAGAATCATTTCTTTATACAAGATTATCAGCAATAGAGACGATCCTCATATCGCTCCATCATTGAAGAACCGCTGAACTGCATTCATGTCCGGGGTTTACCGCGGCTGTTTTCCTCTCTGATAACTTTGTGATTAAGCGGCATATCTGCCGACTACAGTACATAGTATACAGTATCAAATATAAAATATCTTGTCATTTTTAGCAATATCTTGTCATGTACTCAATTCTGTAATATCATAACAGTTTCCACCGGCGTGCTTTGCGTGATACATCGCTTCATCCGCCTTTTGGAATATCTCATCATACCTGCAGATATGATTGCTCATACATACACCGATACTGGCACTCAGGACCTGTCTGTCCTCGATTCTTGTATTTACCAGGCGATCTAAAATCTCATCCAGACGCTCATACAGATAGGGCAGAGAAAGGATATTCTTCATAAACACACAGAACTCATCACCGCCGATGCGACCGATGAAATCGCTGCTGCGAAGAACCTCCTTCAACACCTTAACGACATGCAGAAGAACCTGGTCACCGACAAGATGACCGAAGGTGTCATTGATGCTTTTAAATTTATCAATATCAATGACCAGCAGGCAGACATACTGATCCTGATGCATGGTTTCAAGCTCTGCACTCACATGTGTCCGAAACGCCGTTTTATTCATGACATTTGTGAATTCCTCTATTTCAGAACGACGCTCCAGCTCCCTGTTTTCCTTTAAAATCTGATTACGTTCATACAGCAGCTGTTCCATGTCTATCTTTAACAGCAGCGTATTCTTCATGTTGTTGTGTGCAGCTGAAAGCTCCAGCTGCCGAATATCATAATACTCCTCCAGCGCCTGTAGACGCTCCTGTTCAGCTTTAAACGTGTTCGCATAAATGACCTGACATTCCTTAAGCTCGGAATGATTCTGATAATTCGGATAATCCTGAAGAATCAGCTGAAGCTCATATAAAATCTGTGAGGAAAGCTTCTGTTCCTGAAACTGCATGCAGACCTTAAATACCTTAAGAAGATTTTTAAACGTATGCAAACGATCCTCTTCTCTGCCGGCAATTTCCAGAAAGCGGACCACTTCAGCACGCAGCCTTGCTATATCCTGCGTATGGGCACACAAGAGAACCTGATACATCTGATAATCATTTTCTACTGTAACGATCTGAAATCGTTTTTGAAATTCTCGGTACCAGATCAGCCAGCGCTCATATTCAAGATCATCCTTCAGATAAATGCTTGTCCCCATCAGATTGATGATATTGAAGCCATCATTGATTTTAAGATCATTATAGCTACCGATTCCGCGCTCTTCAAAGGCATTGGTGAAATATTCCTTTGCGATTTCATAATAACCAAGGTTAAAAAAGAGTACACCCAGATTGTTTAAAATGATATACAGATACCCGAGCTCCTGATGATCCAAAGCGATATAATAGGACTTCAGCATATATTCAACCGACATGATATCATCGCCAAGCGTTCCACTCACCATCCCTGCCAGATTATAGCACATCATCTGAAAAAATGGATAGGGCGCATGTTCTCCGATGCGAATTCCCTCCTGCAGATATTTCATTGCTTTATCATAAACACCTGTGTTGAAATAGGAGCTGCCTAGAAAATAACAGCTGATTATCAAATAATGGTCATTGTTTTGTTCCCTGCTGGCTGTGTATAACAGGGAGGCATAATGAAAAATGCCTTCAAAATCACGAAGGACTCTTTTTTCTTCAATGTGTGTATACAAGCTCTCTAACTTATCTGTTTTCATGGTATTATCATATCACAATCATATATGTTTTTAAACACTCTGTCGATACAAGTGTCTATAAATGCAGTTTTTTACATACTATTTAGCGATTTCATAGACTGTCTGAATGATTGATACAGCAAAAGCTGCAGTACCGTTCGTATTTTTCACTGGAAATTCAGTCTGTTTCACTATAAAAAAGACCGGACAGCAGTCTGCCATCCGGTTCCATTTATAAATATTATTCCACTGCTTTTTTCACAAGTGCAAGAACATCTTCAGCAGTCGCCTGCTTCAGTGCTTCCTCAGCAAGACCTTCCATTTCCTTCTTACTCAGGTTGGTAACCATCTTACGAGCCTTCAGAATCTGTGTAGCTGACATGGAGAATTCATCGAGTCCAAGACCGAGAAGTACAGGTACCGCATATTCTTCTCCAGCCATTGCTCCACACATACCAGCCCATTTGCCTTCCTTGTGTGCTCCGTCAATCGTCATTTTAATGAGACGCAGGATAGATGGATTGTATGGCTGATACAGGTAGGATACCTTCTCATTCATACGGTCAGCTGCCATAGAGTACTGAATCAAATCGTTTGTACCGATGGAGAAGAAATCTGCTTCCTTCGCAAAGTTATCTGCATTTACTGCAGCAGCAGGAATTTCCACCATCATACCTACTTCGATTTTATCTGCAACCTTAACACCTTCTGCAATCAGTTTTTCTCTTTCTTCTTCAAAGATTGCCTTACCCTGACGGAATTCATCAACCGTAGCAATCATCGGGAACATAATGCACAGTCTTCCGTAAACAGAAGCACGGATCAGTGCACGCAGCTGTGTGCGGAAAATTTCTGTTCTGTCCAGACACAGACGAATTGCACGATATCCCAAAAACGGGTTCATTTCCGGATCGAACGTGAAGTAAGGAAGCTTTTTGTCACCACCGATATCCAGTGTACGTACGACAACACGGCGTCCTCCCATACCTTCCAGAACTGCTTTATAAGCTTCAAACTGCTCATCCTCAGTAGGGAAGTGATCAGAATGCATATACAGGAATTCTGTACGGTACAGACCGATACCTTCACCACCATTGTTCAACACACCCTCTACATCATCCGGTGTACCGATATTTCCGGCAAGCTCAACCTCATGTCCGTCTGTTGTAATGGATTTTGCATCCTTTAATACCTTCAGTGCTTCTTTTTCTTCCATATAAGCAGCACGTTTTCCTTCATATTCCTTGATTTCCTCAGCAGTTGGATTCAGAATAACAACGCCGTCCAATGCATCCAGAATTACCGTATCGCCATTGCTTGCGGCATCCAGAACACCACTGCAGCCTACAACAGCAGGAATCTCCAGAGAGTTTGCCATGATAGCAGAGTGGCTTGTCTTACCACCGATATTCGTCGCAAAGCCCTTTGCGTATTCATTCAGCTGCGCTGTGTCGGAAGGTGTCAAATCATGTGCGATAATAACGGAATCCTCGTTGATTGCACTCAGATCAGGAATCGTCAGTCCCAGCAGATTGCATTTCAAACGGAATGTAACATCCTTAACATCAGCTGCTCTCTCTTTAAAGTATTCGTTATCCATGGATTCAAACATGGCAACCATCATATTCGCAACTTCATTGGTCGCAAATTCTGCGTTTACCTTGTCGTTTTCAATCATTGAGATAATCTGGCTTGCCAGCTCAGGATCCCCTGCCATCATCAGGTGAGCATCAAAAACTGCCAGCTCTTCCGGTGCCAGACGTTTTGCGGCACGTTCCTTGATACCTTCGATATCAGATTTCGTTTTTTCCAAAGCAGCGTTGAATTTCGCTACCTCTTCTGCAGGTGTTGCTTCTGTCTTAACAATTTCGAAGCTCGGTGTTTCCAGCTTGTAAACCTTTGCAATCGCAATCCCTGCGGATGCTGCAATACCTTTTAACATAAGTATGTCCTCCTCTTACTTCATGTAATACTTATTAAAAGTAGTCCTTATCTGATAGAATCACAACGCTTCCATGAGTCTATCTCTACCTAAAATAATAACATTTTTTGAGCCTATAAGCAATGGAAGAATGCATTACAAAGCGCTTTTTTCGACAAAGGAAAAGCTGTACCACCGAACGTCCTGCAGCTAAAAGCTTCAAGGAAAATACCAATTGTAGTCATTTTCGTCTGGATACAGTCATAAAAAGCCAATACAAAAAAAGCACAGAGCTCTACAAATATTTGCAGACACCTGTGCCTTCGTCTTTAACGACTTAGTGAATATACAGAAGAAAGAGCCAGATAAATATACCGAGTACGGCACAGAACAGCAGAATTACCGGTACAAACACCGAGAATGCAGCCATAATGAGAGCCAGAAAGTCACCCTTTTCAAGATTTGCTTCCTTCCCTTCCCGCACTTCCTTCTTTTTCAACAGATCCTTAAATTTAGGTTTATTGATGAACACTAGAACTCACCGCCGAAATGGCAGAGAACAACGTGACCCGGTTTGATTTCCTTCGCTGCCGGCTCCTGTGTTTTACAGATATCCTTCGCATATGGACAACGCGGGTGGAATTTACATCCGCTTGGTACGTTGACATTGCTTGGAATCTCTCCATGAATTGCTTCCATGCTGGAACGCTGTGTAGGATCCGGCTTTGGAATCGCGGCCATCAGCGCCTTTGTATAAGGGTGCTGCGGATTCTCATAGATTTCATCCTTATCCGCAAGCTCTACCAGTGAACCAAGGTACATAACACCTACACGGTTACTGATATGCTTCACAACACTGAGGTCATGAGAAATAAAGATGTAAGAAATCTTTCGTTCTTCCTGCATATCCATCATCAGGTTGATGATCTGTGACTGAATGGAAACATCCAGTGCGGATACCGGCTCATCACATACGATGAAGCTTGGATCCAGTGCCAGAGAACGGGCGATACCGATACGCTGACGCTGACCTCCGGAGAACTGATGCGGGTAACGGTAGCAGTAGTATGGCGGCAACCCGCATTTTTCCATCAGATTCAGAATATACTGCTTCAGCTCGTCACCTTTTTTATAATAGCCATGCGCAACCAGCGGTTCACTCAAAATGTTGTATACATTCATCCGGGGATTCAAAGAGCTGTATGGATCCTGGAAAATAATCTGCATTTCCTCACGCAGCTTTCGCATTTCCTTACGGTTCTTTTTCAGAATATCTTCACCATTGAAGTGCACTTCCCCGCTTGTCGGTTCATGCAGACGAAGAATTGCACGTCCAAGTGTGGATTTTCCACAGCCGGATTCTCCAACAAGACCAAGCGTCTCCCCTTCATACAGCTTGAAGGATACACCATCAACAGCCTTTACATATTTTTTATTTTTATCCAGCTTACCTTTTCCAAGAGGGAAATATTTTTTCAGGTCTTTGACTTCGAGAATTACTTTCTTGTCTTCCATTTTTTATTCCTCCCCTTTCACATCATCAAACAGGAAGCAGCTAACGTGATGTCTGGATCCGACCTTCACGTCATGCGGCTGGGACTCCCTGCATTTTGGCATCGCCTTCGGACAACGGTCTGCGAAATAGCAGCCCTTTGGCAGATTGATCGGGTTTGGTACATTCCCTTCAATCGTACTCAGACGTTTGCTTCCGCTGTTCAGGGAAGGCATACTGCTCATTAAGCCAGCGGTATACGGATGCTTCGGGTTTTTGAAGATTTCAAATACCGGAGCACTTTCCACTACCTTGCCGGCATGCATGACATTTACATGATCCGCCATCTGTGCAACGACACCAAGGTCATGCGTAATCAGCATGATGGAGGTTCCTGTTTTTTCCTTCAGATCATTCATCAGCTTCAGAATCTGTGCCTGAATGGTAACATCCAGTGCTGTTGTCGGTTCATCGGCAATCAGCAGCTTTGGATTACATGCAAGCGCCATAGCGATCATAACACGCTGACGCATACCACCGGAAAGCTGATGCGGGTAGTTGTCCACAACCTTTTCCGGGCGGGAAATTCCAACCATGTCCAGAAGCTTGACAGCGCGTTCGTGTGCCTCTTCCTTTTTTACATCCTCATGCAGCAGGATGTCTTACATAATCTGATTTCCTACTGTGAATACCGGGTTCAGTGAAGTCATCGGCTCCTGAAAAATCATAGAGATATCGTTACCACGAATCTTACGGATTTCATCATCCTTTAATGTCGCAAGGTTTTTGTCACCATACATGATCTTGCTGTCTTCCCCGATTTTACCGGGTTCATCCACCAAACCAAGGATACTCATGGCCGTAACACTCTTTCCACAGCCGGATTCCCCAACGATTGCCAGTGTTTCATTTTCGTACATTTTGAAGTTGTTTCCGTCTACCGCCTTGGAAACACCCTTTTTTGTATAGAAATATACTTTCAGATTTTCAACATCCAATATTTTCTTGTTCTTTACTTGTTCCATACTCACCAGCTCCTATCGTATATCTTTCGGGTCAAACGCATCACGCAGTCCCTCTCCAATCAGATTGATGGAGATAACGGTCAGCAGACACATGATACCGGCAGGCAGCCAGTTCCATGGAAAGTCCTGGAAGACTTCGGTATTTCTTGCCAGTTCCATCAGATTTCCCCAGGAAGGCGTAGGTGCGGTAACACCCATACCAAGGAAAGATAATCCGGCCTCTATAAGAATAGCACTCGCCATGGACAATGTCGCATTAACAATGATCATGGATAAAACATTCGGTATCAGATGCTTGAATATTTTTGAAAAATCACTCAGACCAAGTGCCTCGCAGGCCTGCATGAATTCCTGTTCGCGAAGTGACAGAATCTGCCCGCGCACAAGAAACGATACGATATACATTTTCACATTTGACGGTGTCCATAACATATTATATGCCAGTACAAGAATCAGTGGTGTAAATGGCAGAGAGTACACAATTTCCGCAAAACGCATAAGAAGATTGTCAATCCATCCACCATAATAACCGGATATACCACCGATCACACAGCCAAGGAGCACCGTAATCAGGGCAGCGATGATACCTACCATGATAGAAATACGTCCACCCAGGAACAAACGGAAGAATACATCACGCCCCTGCTGGTCAGTACCCAGCCAGTGCTCAGCATTCGGTCCAATATTTTTTGTATCAAAGCTATAATCATTTACATTAACACCGCTTATGATCGGTACGAAAATCACGGCAAGAACGATCAGTAAAAAAATGATCAGCCCAGCCATAGCGATTTTGTTTTGTCTGAATTTATTCCATGCAATTTGCCAAGGGCCCATGGTATCGCTTTTATCCAGCTTTATTTCAGTTTGATTTACATTTTCTTTCGCCATTCTAATCACCTCTATTCTACTTTAACACGTGGATCGACAACGGAATACAGAATATCCGACAGCAGATTTCCCAACACCATCAAAATGGCAGAGAACATCAGACACGCCGTGATAATACTCTGATCCTGTCCACTGATTGCCTCGATCAAAATCTTACCCAGACCAGGCCACAGGAATACGGATTCCAGAATCATTGCCCCACTGAACAGGGAAGGAATGTACAGACCCAGCAGTGTGACAAGAGGTATCAGCGCATTTTTAAATGCATGACGGTAAATCACTGTTTTCTCTTTCAAGCCCTTTGCACGCGCGGTTCGTACATAGTCCTGATTGATAACATCGATCATGGAGCTTCGTACATAACGGGAGAAGGTCGCAAAGTTACCGAACGCAAGTACAATTGTCGGCAGCAGCATATGCAATGCAACATCTCCGATTTCCTGGAATATATTATCATATCCGAAGA
>OGUQ01002873.1_pt1 | contig 11123 bp, 9 predicted proteins | sample 1574701 | NCBI WGS metagenome assembly OGUQ01 (sample SAMEA2582087, study PRJEB24529) | metagenome | biome: Human gut stool | place: China | collected 2011 | reverse complement strand
AGGTTTGTAACGCTCATACTTGCCGGGATTATTCACGGCACGGCAGTCGAATACAAAGCCACCACCGTTGCCACTTGAATCCTCAGGTATACCCTTTTTATATGCAAAACTGGTGACTTTTACTACAAGACGGCGCTTCTGGAGGTCGTCAGTAAATTGTTTCAGCTCAGTAAGCTCTTTCAGCACATGACAGAGGTACGGATATTCGGGATAGGGTTCCTGCAATAGCTGTCGCAGGTTTTCAATAGCAAAGGGGACGCTTTGGATGAAATGGGGTTTCTTCTCGAAATAGCCACGGAAGCCATAAGCACCCAGCACTTGCATGGTACGGAACAATACGAAATGACGTAATTGAGCATAGAAATATTTCTCGTCCACAGGCTGGTATTTACACAGAGAGTCCAGATATTCCTTTAAAAGCTCTTTGCGAAGGCTCTCAGGATAATTGGCCTTGGCTTGCCACAGGAAGGAAGCCACATCATAATAAACAGGCCCCTTACGTCCGCCTTGGAAGTCGATGAGCCATGGTTCACCTTCTTTAATCATAACGTTCCGGCTCTGGAAATCACGATACATGAATGTGGCCGAACTACTGCGCATCAACACGTCTGCCATTTTCAGGAAATCATCTTCCAGACGGTCTTCCTGAAACTCCATTCCGGTAGCTTTCAGAAAACAGTATTTGAAGTAATTCAAATCCCATAAGATGCTGCGACTGTTGAATTCTGACTGTGGGTAGCAATATGAGAAGTCCATTCCGTCTGCACCGGAGAACTGTACGGCAGGCAACAGACGCATTGTCTTGCGCAGAAGTTGCTTCTCTTCTTCATCAAAAACACTGGTCTTGCGTCCTTTTTCGATGGCATTGAACAGGAGAGTGTCTCCCAAGTCTTCCTGCAGATAAAATGCATCGTTATCACTCTTTGCTACGACTTGTGGCACGGGTAGTCCTTTCTTGCGGAAATGGTCTGCCATATAGAGGAAAGCCTGATTCTCTTCGAGGGAAGTCCCGCTGACACCGATAAGGGTAGGGGTGCCCGTAAGGCGGAAGTAACGACGGTTGGAGCCGGATGAAGGAAGTTCTTCAATAGTTCCCGGCTCGTGTCCGGTATACGTACAATATAATTTCTTGAGTTCTTCAGTAATCATAGTAATTTACTTTTATTTGGGCAGCTAAGGTAAGAGTTTTAGGGAATATATACTACCTTTGCGGGAAATAAATCTGTGCGGTATGATAAGAAATATTCCCCAATTTCTGATAGCGGCGCCTACTTCGGGCATTGGAAAAACCACTGTCAGTCGATTGTTGATGACGTTATTGACGCAGAAAAAACTACGTGTACAGCCCTATAAGTGCGGGCCGGATTATATCGACACGAAGTATCATGAAAAAGCTTGCGGAATTCCATCTTACAATCTGGATCCTTTTATGGCTTCCGAACAACATATGCATGAAGTGTATGTTTCACATGCCAAAGATGCGGATGTCTGTATCGTAGAAGGTATGATGGGCATGTTCGACGGATACGACCGTAGTAAAGGTTCATCGGCAGAGATTGCAAAGATTTTGAATCTTCCTGTTGTGTTGGTGGTAAATGCTAAGTCGGCTGCTTATTCACTGGCAGCAATGATTAAAGGTTATTTGGATTTTGATCCGCAAGTGGAAGTTGCAGGCGTTATTTTCAATCAGGTGGGGAGCGACCGCCATGAGGAAATGTTGCGTGAGATTTGCGATGATCTGAATGTGCCTTGTTTGGGTTGCTTGCGGAAATTCGATGCTTTGAAAGAGGAAAGCAGGCATTTGGGACTGGATTTCAGTCGTAAAGATGAAGATGGTATCACTGAGACACTGCTGAAGCAGCTAGACGCACAATTGAATCTTGATCTCTTGTTGCAGATCACACGCCGGGAGGTGGATGTCACCACAGAAGTCAAAAAGAATGTCTCTCTATCCGGAAATATATGGGTGGCATGCAATAAGGAAAGTTTCTCCTTTATCTATGCTGAACATCTTGATTATCTGAATCAGTTTGGTACGGTTACTTTCTTCGATCCGGAAGATAACAGTGCGGTAGTACCGGATAATGTGGATTTGCTCTATCTGCCCGGAGGTTATCCGGAAAATCGTGAGATTCAGTCAAGGCTCATATTGAGCGGGGAGGAAAAACAATTGCTGAATGTGGTGGTATGATGTATCTGGCTTCGGAACTGGTGATGTGCAAAGATCCCTATACAGCTTTCAAAATGGTAGACGCATTACCTATGAAAGTTTCCGCTTGCAAGGATGATATGCGTTTGGCAATGGGGTATAGAAGCTTTGATTTTCGTGGGGTGAAGTTGCGTGGACATGAGTTTCATTATTCACGGATCATTGAGCAGGATGAGAAGCTTGTTTCGGTTGTGCAAGTTTATAATGCTAAAAGACACCCCGTGAATACAGCCGTGTTTTGTTATAAAAACCTGATAGCGAGTTATACGCATTTGTATTGGGGAGAAACGGGAATTTGGTCATTATTTGAACAAGTTCCGGGAGAGTGAAATAATGTAAGATATACCTGTAATTTATGAGAAGGATTTATACTAAAACAGGAGATAAAGGAATGACAGGCATCCACGGTGGAGAGCGTGTTCCGAAAGATGATATCCGCATTGAAGCTAATGGTTGCATTGATGAACTGAATACGGTGATAGGAATTGTCAGGTCGTTGCTTCCGGTGAAAGATGTATGGCAGGAATTACTCCATGATATACAACGTGAGTTGATGGTGGTGATGAGCCATGTTGCAACCCCTTCCGGCTTACGGGATGCAGATCCGGAGAGGCCGGGCAGTGGCAATCCCAACGAACTTCATGCTGTGGAAATGACAGTGCGGTGCGAACAGGCTATGGACGCAATGATGCTTCAGCTTGAAGACAACGGCTATTTCCTGCTACCGGGTGGAACGCAGGTGTCGGCTCAATTACAGTTTGCCCGTGCCGTAGCCCGTCGTGCCGAACGCAGGCTTTGGACGCTGAATCGGGAAGATCTTGTACCGGAAGATATATTGCGTTTTATCAATCGACTTTCCGACCTGTTTTTTGTCATGGCCCGTATGGAAATGCAGCGCCAGGGATGGGATGAGGAACGGTGGCAATCATTTGCTTATAAACGAAAACGATAATGCTTATGCTTGAATACCCATAAACTCAGCAAGAAGTACACTACCACTTGTACCCACAGGGTGATCATTTCCGGACGGATATCTGCCATATCTCCTCCCATTGAATTCAGTTTGACGAAAGCAAGCACGGCAGGTGCTGCCGGAACTACGTAGTGTGCTGCCTGCCAATACCATGGCATCAGTTCAAGTGGATAAGAGACACCGGACAGGAAGATATAGCCTACGGAGAAGAAGGCGATCATTAGTAAAGGTGCTTCAGAGTCTGTGAAGTAACGTGATGCAGCCAGTCCGAAGAAACTCGTTCCTATCAGGAAGGGAATCATCATTGTGATAATGTCTCTGCCGTTTCCAATATTAGGGATACTGAAAAGATGGGGGAGTAAGCCTAATAAAAATAAGGCAAAGATGAAATAAAGCATAACGTAAACGAAGGTTCTTCCGGAAACATTATATAATGCTTGGCGCCAGGCGGAACTATCTGAGTTCTCCCGGGAGGTTGTTCTCCCCCGACTAACGGGGGAGTTAAGAGGGGGTAAGTCCCCGTAGGGGGAGGTGGTAGGCAAACGCTTTCGTTCCGCTTCTTCTCCCGTCACCATTCCTATCACCATCAATAAAGTCTGAAAGATAATGATAATCATAACTGCCGGAATAAGATATGAACCATATCCTTCCGTATAATTATACAGGGCCGTGCCTGCTACATTGACAGGTGCGGATGAGGCTACTGCCAGTAATCCCTGTGGTGGCAAGAATACGGCACCCTCTGCACGGTGTGCATCGTTTACGGCAAGCATCACGCGGGAAGAAGCCTCTTGCAGATTCTTGAAATTCAGGAAAGCATCCGTTGCGGCGTAAACACTAAAGACCGATTGTTCCCCACGGCCGACACGGGTGTCGAAATCGGCTGGAAGATATAGGATACCGTCTACTTTGCTCTGTTTCAGCCACTCTTTGGCTTCAAGATAATTGGGTGTCAGTGCGTAGACTGAGGCCTGTGGAGTGGCATTGAGTAACCGGATATATTCTCGGCTGAGAGCCGAATGAGAATTGTCGACAACTGCAACCGGGGTTTTCCGTACAAGGTTGGGAGCATACATCAGGTTATAGAGAAGACCATAAGCAAAGATTCCGCCTATTAATACCAGGAGGATTGCCGCATTGGTGCTGATGGCACGCCACTCCCTGAAAATGATAGTGGCTATTGAGGTGGAATATGCCGTACTGTGGATAGGAGCTGAATCTTCTTCTACTGTATCTTTCAAAATCCAGTGCCTCAATCTCGGCAGTATCAATAATGCCAGCAATGGAAAAAGCAAAAGTATAGCTGCTGATTGCCAGTAATACCCGAAACCTGAGTCAAAATAGATCATCGACTGTGAGATTTCAGTGAAGTGCCGGACGGGAAACAGATAGGATGCTGCATGTACCGGAGGATACATACTTGTTACGGGGAAGGTGACACCTGAAAGAGTAGCACCTAATGAACCGATCATGGATACGATACTGATAATGTATGCTATCCGTGGGAAGATGGAAAATATAAACACTGCGAGTGCTTGCGTGGCGATGATAAAGATCAGTGTCATGAGGTTCATCATCAGCAGGCTACCGTGGAAAGGAATGTGTACTACTCCATAAAGGATATAGTTTGCCAATATACCGATTACTGAGAAGATGAATGTATAAGGCAATAGTTTACCAGTGACGGCAGTCAGAATATTCCCTCGTGCTGTGGTCAGCCATTCCTGTGCTGTATTGAACTTGATCTCGCTGCCAATGGCATATACTGTCATCAACAGAATAAGTATCTGGAACAGGACATAGAAAAATGGTTGGCTCAGATAAACAGAATAATCCAGGTCGGGATTATAGAGTGGGTGCATACTGGCTTGTACAGGTAGGAGGAATGTGGTTATCTGTTCCTGGTTGAGCCCTAAAGATATAGCTTCCATGGCAATGGGAGAGAGAGCGACAGGTGCCAGCGCGGTTTCGAAAGCTGCCATCAACTCACTACCTACGGGGAGGAGAGCATAGTGGTAGTAGTAAGAAGGCGTGGCATCCATTCCTGTCGTAGCATGCTGTTCAAAGCCGGTAGGAATAGACAGGTAACCATATATTTCTTTGCGTTGCACGGCTTGCCGAGCGGCGGCTTCGTCGGTAAAATGCCGTGTGACACTGAAAGTAGGTACGGCAGATATATTTCGTGCGATTTGCCGGGATGTGGCAGTATTGTCCTGATCGACAATGCCAATAGGAATGTTCTCCATTTGTCCGCTACCGAAAATGGTTGCCATGAAGAATAAGCAGAATAGGGGCAGTACGAGGCATACGCCGAGGTATAACCTGCGGGAGGTCATACGGCAAAGTTCGCGGTGGAGTACATTGTATAACGGACTTTTCATCATTCACACAGATTATCGGTTAATCATTAATAGTAAGCAGCACCGACATTCCCGGACGCAACCCTTCTACCGTTTGTGTGGGACGGGCATGTATTTCAAAGGTCTGCATATCATAGCTTCCCGTCTGTTTGGTTGATTTCCAAGTGGCGAAGCTACCCAGCGGACTGATGTAATAAATACGGAACTCTACGTTCTTTTTACCGATGGCAGGGACATCTGCGTGGAATACACTGTCCATCTTGAATTGTGGCATCAGGTCTTCGCGTACATTGAGTACAACATGAGCGTCATTCATAACGACAAGGTTCATGATAGGTGTGCCTGGTGCAACAAGCTCTCCACGCTTGGGAAATATAGTTGAAATCTGTCCTGCCTCCGGTGCTGTCAGACGTGCATCGACAAGGAGGGCGGACACCTCATCTACTGTACTGCGTGCAGCATCTACCATGCTGCGTGCCGATGCGCGGTCTTCGCTTTGTGCTCCGTCTACGGCCATTTGGTATTGTTCGTAAGCGGCGCGCTCAGCAGCTTGTGCGGCACGGTACATGGCCTCTACTTCATCTTTCCGTTGGGAGGTGACGACACTGTCTTTATAAAGTGTCAGGATGCGCCCGTAAGTTGTTTGTGCCAGGGTCAGGTCACTCTTGGTTTTGTTCCAGAGTTGCTGGGCGGTGGCGATGATCTGCCGGCGTGTACCGGCATCGATTTTTTTGTTCTGTTCTTGGGCTACTTGCTCGAGGGCATTTACTTGCCGGTATTTGGCTTCTATCGTCGGACTGTTGATGACGACAAGTGTATCGCCTGCCTTTACCCAGTCTCCTTCACGGACAAGAAATGAATCCACTCGTCCCGGTAATTTACCACTGATACGGATTTCCGTTGTTTCTATTTGTCCCTGAAGAACGAGGGGCTGATGACTCATAAGGACCATTCCCAGGATAGAGACAAGTATGGTGATTGCCAATATGATGACAAATGCGGTGCTGATGCTTTTTTTTGATAGTTCCATATTGTTAGTTGTCAATTATTAAAGTTTTTAAATTGCTCCGGTGTGCCACAGAGAGCCAGTAGATTCATGAGTGTTACATCGTATTCGTAATAAGCGGCCAGACGGGCTACTTTGACGGTAGCAAGCATGGTTTCTGCATCCACTACCTCGGTACTGGTTGCCATACCTTCTGCAAAGGATTTCTTGCGGATACGTACAAGTTCTTCACTCAGGGCAATGGTCGAGTTCAGTGCACGTACGTTGTCCTGGGCTTTTTGCAATCCGGTGTATAGTTTATCTATACCTACAGAAAGATCATCCTGTGCTTTCTCTTTACCCAATGCAAGAGTTTGCTCGGCAATTCGTGACTGGCGGATGCGTTTTTCACGTGCCAGCCCGTCGAAGAGGTTCCAGGTAAAGCCTATGCCGACCATTGTACGCGGAACAAGGTTGCTTTGTATGCCGTGGGCATATAGTGTTTGTTTACCGAACAAGGCAATATCCGGCAGATAACCGCTTTGGTCTATCCGTAGCTGCTGCTTGGCAATACTCTGCTGAATGGATAGCTGGTTCAGCATGGGGTTGCCGGCACGCATGGTTTGCACGAATTCTTCTTTGAGCGGAAGCGTGGAGTTGATGAACAGAGGGGAGGTAGGCTCAATCTTGCAACTGTCTTCCAGATTGAGCAGGGTGCGCAGGGCGCTTTCTACCACTGTGACTTCTTTCTGTGCTGCTTCCAGTGCTCTTTGTGCTTCGTCCATATTGACTTGGGCAAAAAGGCGTCCGGCTTTATCAATCATTCCGGCAGCCTCCAGTTTGAGAGCATTTTCGTAATGTTGCTTCAAACCATTATAGGTATCCCGGCGTACTGCTGCGACTTCGCGGGCAAGGCTGAGACCATAATAACTTTCGGCAAGCAGGGTTCGTTGGGTTGCGTCAGTTTGAGCACGGTTTTCACGGGCGAGGTCAATCATCCGGTTTCCGATTTTACCGGCTCGCCCACGCTTACCGCCGGAGAAGACGATCCATTCGGCTGTAAGGCCTACGGTGGTGAGGTTGCGGGGAGCGAGGGGGAAGACGAGGGTATGGGCGCCTATCTGGTCCAGTATCCCGCTGATGAACTGGTCGTCGGGGATGATGTCATGTACAAAATCCTTTGCGGGATCGGTGAACTGGGATAGAGGTTGTTTTACTTCTATCTTTTCGGACATATGGACGTAGGTACCGGCTCCCTGCAGGCTGGGATACCACAGAGCATTGAGCTTGTCCCGTTCTGTGCGGGCGGCTTCAATGCCTTTGTCGGCGATCTTGAGGCTTTGATTGCCTTTCTGCAACATTTGTAAGGCGTCGTCGTAGCTGAGGGAGAGGTTCGTTTGTGCCGACACGGCTAAGTTTGCTCCCAACAGAACGATACATAAAATTAGTTTCATACGTCAAGTTGTTGGTTTAGGTTCGTTTATCTCAAACACTCTTTTTTTTCTATTGTTCAATTTAGCTGTCATTTTACTGAAAAATCATTTCTGTATAGGGAATTTGTACCGGCTATCCATTAAATTTTATAAATTTGCATCCTAAAAAATATTGCGGTGTGAAAAACGAGCGTTGTATTTATCTGGCTGTCACTTTCGCTATTATGGTGTTAGGGCTTGCTTCCCGAAAATATGGTGATGTATTGCCTGAGTTTATAGCAGAGTATTCGGGTGATACGCTTTGGGCAGCTATGGTATATTGGGGAATCCGTTTTCTTTTCCCATCGATATCTATAGTTAAATCTGTTGTAATCTCTTTGTTGTTTTCTTATTGTATAGAGATCAGTCAATTATATCAGGCAGATTGGGCAAACATCGTACGAAGTACTACGCTTGGAGCATTAATTTTTGGACATGGTTTTCTCTGGTCGGATATGATATGCTATACTGTTGGAGGACTGCTATCTGCCGCTATAGATTCAAGAAAAGTTATTTTGTTTCCGCTAAAAAAATATATATGAAGAAACTTCATCCAGTTATGTTTGCCGGAACCGGTAGTGATGTAGGAAAAAGCATTATAGCCGCTGCCTTTTGCCGCATCTTCCGTCAGGATGGTTATCACCCGGCACCGTTTAAGGCACAAAATATGGCACTTAATTCCTATGCTACTCCCGAGGGGCTGGAAATAGGCCGTGCACAGGCTGTCCAAGCCGAAGCAGCAGGTGTACCCTGTCATACAGATATGAATCCGCTGTTGTTGAAACCCTCCTCTGACCATACCTCACAAGTGGTGCTCAATGGACGCCCTATCGGCAACCGCAATGCTTACGACTATTTCCGCGTGGAAGGGCGCGAAGAACTCCGTCGTGAAGTCTGCTCTGCCTATGACCGTCTTGCCACTCGTTATAATCCTATTGTATTGGAAGGTGCTGGAAGCATTTCAGAAATAAATCTCCGGGATACGGATTTGGTGAATCTGCCTATGGCTCTACATGCCGGGGCAGATGTAATCCTTGTAGGAGATATTGATCGAGGCGGAGTCTTTGCCAGTGTCTATGGCTCGTTGATGCTGCTTCGTCCTCATGAAAGGGAACGTATTAAAGGTATCCTTATCAATAAATTCCGTGGAGATATCCGTCTTTTCGAACCGGGAATCAAGATGCTCGAAGATCTTTGTGGCATACCCGTGGTAGGAGTAGTACCTTACTATCGCGATATTTATATCGAAGAAGAAGACTCCCTGGCTCTTGCCACGAAATCTGTACAGGCGGAACAAGGTAAAGTCAATATCGCTGTCATTCTCCTGCGACATCTCAGTAACTTCACTGATTTTAATGTTCTCGAACGCGATCCGCGTGTTCATCTTTTTTATACTAATAATACCGATGAAATAGCTAAAGCTGATATCATTCTGTTGCCAGGTAGTAAAAGTACGCTTGCTGACTTGCATGAACTGCGCCGTAACGGTGTAGCACAAGCCGTCATCCGGGCACACCGTGAAGGCGCCACCGTCATGGGTATCTGTGGTGGTTATCAACTGATGGGCCAGGAAGTTTGTGACCCCAATCATGTAGAAGGAGAAATAGAACGTTTACCCGGCCTCGGCCTTCTGCCCGTCAGCACCCATATGACGGGAGAAAAAGTTACCCGACAAGTCAAATTTCAATTAACAATTGACAATGGACAATTGCTAAAGGGTTATGAAATTCACATGGGCACTACCATTCCTACCCATGATGCTCCGGTTTCCCCGCTGAATCTTTTGGAAGACGGTCGTACGGATGGTTATTATGTCAACCGTACTTGTATGGGAACCTATATCCATGGTATCCTTGACAACCCTGCGTTTATAGACTTCCTTCTCGAACCTTTTGCAGATAAGCTCGCTGATGCCGGAACAGCTTTTGATTATCAACAATTTAAAGAAGAACAATATGATAAACTCGCCGATCATGTGCGCCGTCACATCAATCTGCCGCTTATCTACCAAATACTGACCACTCATGATTGAAGGACACGGAGACGATTCATATAAATATCAACGCCCGATAGAGGTTAATTTCAGTTCCAATGTATATGGCCGTGTGGATTTGTCTGGCCTTCAGGCACATCTTTGCCATCATATCAGTGGAATTTCTTCTTATCCCGAACCGGAGCCTTATACATTGGAAGGTCGTTTGGCAGAGAAACACCATCTTCCTTCCGCTTCCGTTTGTGTAACGAATGGTGCCACGGAAGCCATTTACCTGATAGCGCAAACATTTAGGGGTACTAATACCGCTATTTTTCAGCCTACATTCAGTGAGTATGCAGATGCTTGCCGTATGCATGGGCATCGGGTAGCATCAATGTATAAACTTCCTACGGCTGAAGATAATTATCTCTTGCCACCTGACATCCGCATGTTTTGGCTTTGTAATCCTAACAATCCTACAGGTGCAGTAATAGAAAAAGCATATCTGAAAGAATTAATAGAACATAATCCACAAGTTTGCTTTGTAATTGACCAGTCTTATGAGTTTTTTACTCTGCAACCTCTGTTTTCATCGGTTGAAGCTGCCCATTTTTCAAATGTCCTGTTGCTTCATTCTATGACGAAGCGTTACGCAGTTCCCGGTTTGCGTCTGGGCTATATAACTGCTCATGAAGGTTTGCTTAGCCGTTTGCGTACCCACCGTATGCCTTGGTCGGTAAATCAACTGGCTATTGAAGCTGGTCTTTATTTGCTTGAATATGACGTTCCTAATCCATTGAATATATCTGCTTATTTACAGGAGACAGCTCGTTTACGCAATGCATTGGAACAGACAGGTGGTCTTGAGGTATGGGCTACGGAAACTCATTTTATGTTGGTTCACCTTCGTTTTGGTAAGGCTTCCGCATTGAAGGATTATCTTGCCAACGAACATGGTATTCTTATTCGGGACGCTTCTAACTTTGAAGGTCTGGATGAACGCTTTTTCCGTATTGCTACTCAGACACCGGAGGAGAATGACCGCCTTGTACAGGCGATAGGGCAGTGGTTTGAAACTTATTAATAACAGAAATATCATTCTCATTCTCCTCCTCTCGGGAGGTTGTTCTCCCCCGACTAACGGGGGAG
>OGUQ01002872.1_pt1 | contig 11127 bp, 6 predicted proteins | sample 1574701 | NCBI WGS metagenome assembly OGUQ01 (sample SAMEA2582087, study PRJEB24529) | metagenome | biome: Human gut stool | place: China | collected 2011 | reverse complement strand
ATCTGTTTTTGCTGGATCTGACGGATACCGGACTTACCGGACGTGAGGTACAGGAGGAATTGGACCGCTGCGGTATTACGCTGAATAAGAACTGCGTCCCCGGGGACAAACGCTCGCCGTTCCAGACCAGCGGCGTCCGCATCGGCACCGCCGCCATGACCACCAAGGGCTATACGGCGGAGGATTTCTGTCGCGTTGCCCACCGTATCGACGAGGTGGTGCGGCAGATGATGGCTGAAAAGGCCGCGCAGGCGTAAGGCGCCTTAAAGAGAGCAAAAAAGTATCCCGCGGCTGTGCCGCGGGATACTTTTTATGTTGGTTATGCCGCGGTTTTCCGCAGGAACCGCCGGAGGAACCGCCCGGAACATGTTCCGTATCCCACGGGTTCTTTGTAACCGCAAATGCGGAAGTCTCGGTGGTACTTCCCATGGCGAACTCATCCATGTTTGTCTTTCCGAGAATCACCATGCCGGCATCTGTGATCCTTGTGACCGCCGTCGCATCATAGAACGGGACAAAGTTTTCAAGGATCTTTGAAGCACATGTGGTCCTCATGTCTTTTGTACAGATATTATCTTTCACTGCGATCGGGACACCTGCCAACGGGCCTGTGTATTTTCCGGAACGGATTCCATTGTCCACTTCCTTTGCCCGTGCTAAGACCTTCTCCTCATCCACGGTGAGGTACGCGCGGATCTTCTGATCTTCCTTCGCGATCTGCGCCAGGGACGCCTTTGCGGCTTCCTCTGAGGTGATCTCGCCTGCTTTTATCTTCTTTGCCAGCTCTGTGGCGGAAAGTTCCAGTATTTTCATATCCGTCTCCTCCTAACCGATGGTTTTTGGAACAAGGAACTGTCCGTCCTTTTCCTTCGGCGCATTCTTTAACAATTCTTCCTTCGGGGTACTCTCAAGAACAACGTCCTTGCGGAACACGTTCTTGATCGGGAAGATGTGGGTCAACGGCTCCACATCGGAGGTATCTAATTGATTCAGCATATCAACATAATCGAGCATCTGCTGAAGATCCTGTCTTGATTTTTCTTTCTCGTCTTCTGTCAGGTGAAGCTTTGCCAGGATTTCAATCTCATCCATCGTCTTATCGGTGATCATCTCTGCCATAATCTCAAATCCTTTCTCTATACCATCACGGTTTTAATCTTGTCATATCTCTCGGGAACAGGCATGCCTCACGGACGTTGTCCTCTCCGATCATCTTCATGGTCAGGCGCTCAAGGCCGATTCCGAGACCACCGTGGGGCGGCATTCCGTATTTGAAGCAGTCAAGATAATCTTCCATCCCCTCGATGTCCATACCTTTCTCCGCGATCTTCTTTAAGAGCGTCTCGTAATCATGGATCCGCTGGCCGCCTGTGGTGATCTCAAGACCGCGGAATAAAAGGTCGAAGCTTAAGGTGAATTCCTTGTTCTCCGGATCGTCCATCGCATAGAACGGACGTTTCTTTGACGGATAGTGGGTAACGAAAACAAAATCTGCTCCGTACTCAGATTTGAAGTACTCGCCGATCAGCGCCTCTTCCTCCGGCTCTAAGTCATGTGGGCTTCTGATCTGTCTGTCATACTTTTCAGCGATCAGCCGTTTCGCTTCATCGAAGCGGACGAATGGGATTTTTTCCACGTTCGGAAGTTCGATCTTTAACAGGGTGACCTCCTTCGCGTAGTCTTTCTTCAGAAGTTCTACCACGTACTGCAGCATCGCTGTCTCCATCTTGCAGATATCCATGAAGCTGTCGATGAATCCCATCTCAAAATCAAGGCTTGTGTACTCGTTTAAATGTCTCTTTGTGTTGTGCTTCTCTGCACGGAACACCGGACCGGTCTCAAAGACTCTGTCGAACACGCCGACCATCATCTGTTTGTAGAACTGCGGGCTCTGCGCCAAAACTGCCGGTCTGTGGAAGTACTGGAGCTTAAAGAGGTTTGCACCGCCCTCTGCAGATTTCGCGCCGATCTTCGGGGTATGGATCTCGGTAAATCCCTGGCTTGTCATAAACTCGCGGAAGCCGCGGCAGATACCTTCCTGGATGCGGAATTTCGCTCGCTCGCGGACGTTTCTTAATGCGATGGCGCGGCGGTTTAAGTTTGCCTCCAGGGATGTGGGAAGTTTCCACTTGTCGATGGCGATGGGCATCGGCTCTTCCGGTTTTGAAAGGATCCTTGCATCGGCAAGATGGATCTCAATTCCGTGGGGTGCGCGCTCTTCCTTGAAAACAGTTCCAGTCACGCGGACTGCCTGACCTTCACGGATCTCGGAGAGGACTTCCTTTTCGGATCCTGCCTGGATCACGGTCTGTAAGAGACCATCGCGGCTTCTTAAGATCACAAAGGAGATTTCTCCCATATCGCGGATGCTGTGTACCATGCCTTCAACGGTAACTTCGGTACCAACGGACTCTTCTCTTTCCAATTCTTCAAGAGTTTTTGCTTTTCTGTCTTCTAATCCTGTTACAAACTCCATAATCTGTTCCTCCTAAATTTGTGGGGTAAAATTTGAGGCCTTTTAGCTTGAACAACAAAAATCCCGCCCCGGAGACTTTTGCTTTTAAAAGTTCTCCGGGACGGGATCTATATCACCCGCGGTACCACCCGCATTGCATTTCCATGCCACTCATGAGTCGCCGCTTTCGCTGTCGGACCATCATCCTAACGACTCGGCCGCGTAACGTGCAGCTTGCGTGCTGTCCTACCATCGTATCCGATCTTCGAGCAGCCGGCTCTGGAGCGTTCCCGCCTTTCTCGTTTCTTCCATGCTCTCAGCTGTCACACGGTTCTCTGTAAAGTCTTTCGAAAGGGAGTTTCCTTCAACGCCTTTGTTTGATATCTTTTTGATGTTTTATGTTTTATCAGAGATTTTTGATTCTGTCAAGTGCTTTTAAAGAATTTTCGTAAGTTCCGAAAGCAGTGATCCGGAAATATCCCTCTCCGGACGGACCAAATCCTGCACCAGGAGTGCCCACGATACCGGCATTGTTTAACAGATAATCAAAGAAATCCCAGGACTTCATGTCGTTCGGAGTCTTTAACCAGATATACGGGGAGTTTACACCGCCGTATACGGTAAAGCCTGTGTCCTTTAAGCCTGTATAAATGGTCTTTGCATTCTTCATGTAACGAGCGATCTGCTCTGCTACCTGCACCTTTCCTTCCGGAGAATACACGGCCTCGCCTGCGCGCTGGATAATATACGGAGTTCCGTTATACTTTGAGCCCTGACGGCGCATCCACATGGCATTTAAGCTGACATCGCCACACTTTAAGTCCTTCGGGATCACAGCAAAGCCGAGACGCATGCCTGTAAAGCCGGCCTTTTTGGAAAAGCTGCGCAGCTCGATGGCGCAGGTCTTTGCACCCTCACACTCATAGATGGAGTGCGGGATTCCTTCTTCTGTGATATAAGCCTCGTAAGCGGCATCGAAGATGATGACAGCGCCATTCTTATTTGCATAGTCCACCCATGCCTGAAGATCGGCCTTCTTGATCGCTTCACCGGTTGGATTGTTCGGGAAGCAGAGATAGATCACATCTACATGTTCCTTCGGGAACTCCGGAAGGAATCCGTTGTCAGCCGTACACGGCATATATACGATCTTGTCGAAACGGCCTGTCTCACCGTTGTAAAGACCGCTGCGGCCTGCCATAACATTGGAATCCACGTATACCGGGTATACCGGGTCGCATACAGCGATAACGCTGTCTAAGGAGAATAATTCCTGGATATTTCCACAGTCGCACTTTGCACCGTCAGATATGAAGATCTCGTCAGCAGAGATATCGCAGCCTTTCTCCTGGAAATCCTCTTTTGCAATAATATTTCTCAAAAAGTCATAGCCCTGCTCCGGAGCGTAGCCGTGGAAAGTCTCGGCATGTCCCATCTCATCGACAGCTTTGTGCATCGCCTCAATGATTGCCGGTGCGATCGGCTGTGTCACATCACCGATTCCAAGACGGATGATCTCCTTTTCCGGGTGCTCTGCCTGGAATGCGGATACTCTCTTTGCGATATTTGCGAAGAGATAGCTGCCCGGCAGCTTGGCAAAATTTTCATTGACTTTAAACATGTCTCAAATCCTCTCTTTCTGTAAATGCATGTGGGGTCTGGTTGCCAAATGCCTAGCCGGCTCTGCGTGCAGGCACGCTATCCGGTTAGTCGCTTTGCACCACTTTTATATGTAAATATACCACACATATGCAAAAACTGCAGTAAAAATCCGGCAAATACTTTAACTTTTTGTTACAGTTCAGCCATGCGCTGGTTTGAATGAGAAAGTGTGTTGCAAGCTTGCTTGCATAAGCACTTTTTCATCCAAATCAGCATATGGTGGAACCACCAAGCTTCTTGTTTTCATGAATATGAAAACAAGAAGCTATAATGACTGAACTGTAACAATTTTTTTTTTGCAATAACCAGGTAAAGTGCCGGATGATTACCGACTTGCAGGTCCAGCTTGGCTCTCCGCACACGGCGGGGATAAACATTAATCTTCCTGGATCAGCATGGTGACCATATGGGCGCTCTCCGTCATGGTTCTTCCTGTGTCCATGCTGGTCTTCTGGAGATAGCGGTGCGCTTCCGGCTCGGAAAGATGATTTCTCTTCATGAGAAGCTTCTTTGCACGTCTGAGCACGCCCTGCTCCTCCGCACTTTCAACAAAGCCTGCGAAAAGCGGATGTGCATGGTTCGGTCTTGATTTTAATTCTGGATGAGCCTGGATTCCTACATAGAACGGGTGATCCGGGAGCTCGATCATCTCAACGATATGACCGTCCGGGGACTGACCGGAGATCATCATGCCATGGGATGTAAAATCATCGCGGTAATGGTTGTTGATCTCAAAGCGGTGTCTGTGACGCTCATTGATCAATTCTGTTCCATAAAGGGCATATGCCTTGGACTTTTTGTCGAGAACACACGGATAGGAACCAAGACGTAAGGTTCCGCCAAGGTTCTCAATGCCGTTCTGATCCGGCATCAGATCAACCACCGGATGTGTTGTATCCGGATTCAGTTCGGAGCTGTTTGCATCCTCATATCCCAGAACATTTCTCGCAAATGCGACCATGGCCATCTGCATGCCGAGGCAGATTCCGAGGAATGGGATCTTGTTCTCTCTCGCATAGTTGGCTGCCAGGATCATTCCCTCGGTTCCTCTGGAACCAAAACCGCCCGGAATAATGATTCCGTCCGCACCGGCAAAGGTGTCATCGAGGATCTCCGGAGTTAAGAACTCGGAATCCACCCACTTGATGGATACCTTTGTGCGGTTTGCGATGCCTCCGTGCTTTAATGCCTCCATAACGCTGAGGTATGCGTCATGAAGCTGGATATATTTTCCTACCAGGGCGATGGTCACTTCGCTCGTCGGATTCTTTAACGCGTCCACCATCTGTTTCCAATCGCCGAGCTGCGGCTCCGGGCACGGAATGTTCAGGCACTCACATACGACCTGGGCCAGGCGCTCTTTTTCCATTGCAAGTGGAGCTTCGTATAAATATTCAACATCCAGGTTCTGGAGCACATGATCCTCCGGGACGTTGCAGAATAATGCGATCTTGCTCTCAATGCCATCCTCAAGCGGAACCTCAGTACGGCATACGATCACATCCGGGAAGATTCCCATTCCCTGAAGGGCTTTAACACTCTGCTGGGTCGGTTTTGTCTTTAATTCGCCGGATGCCTTTAAATATGGAACAAGCGTTACATGGATCAGAACTGAGTTCTGGTATCCGATCTCGTGGCGGAACTGACGGATCGCCTCTAAGAACGGCTGGCTCTCGATATCGCCGACGGTACCGCCGACCTCAATGATCGCGATGCGGTCCTCATCCGGGGATTTCGCGCGGTAAAATCTTGCTTTGATCTCGTTTGTGATGTGTGGGATCACCTGTACGGTACCTCCGCCGAAGTCTCCGTGACGCTCTTTTTGAAGAACGGTCCAGTAGATCTTTCCGGTGGTTACGTTGGAGTTCTTATCAAGGCTCTCATCAATGAAGCGTTCATAATGTCCAAGGTCCAGGTCGGTCTCTGTTCCATCGTCTGTGACGAACACTTCTCCATGCTGAATCGGATTCATGGTACCCGGATCAATATTGATATAAGGATCAAACTTCTGCATCGTTACCTGGTAACCTCTTGCCTTTAAGAGACGTCCAAGGGATGCGGCGGTAATACCCTTGCCGAGTCCGGAGACAACGCCTCCCGTGACGAATACGTATTTAACTGCCATACCTTACCTCCAAATTTATATTACTGTTAATGTGGGGAAACTGTAGTTTCATATAATGCTGAAAGCCAGCTGCTCCGTGGCTTCGGCACTCCCGCAGCTACCGCCAGCATTCGTAATCCGGGCTATCGCCCTGCTTACCATGCCGGCTTGGTCGTCAAATGCCTATTCCTCACTGCGTGCAGGCACGCAGAATGTCTAACCGCTTGACAACGCTTTCAAGTAAAAAAAGGTGACAGAAGTACTAAGACTCTGACACCTTTGTCTAATTCATTACATCACTATGAAACTTATTTTTACGCAGGACTAATTGCTCATAGGTATTGACTGCGCTAAAAAAATATGGAACTACTATATTCCATTTTTTCAAATTTGTAAAGTAGTTTTTTCGCAGTTTGTTAAAGTTTTTTCATCCAATTCCTTCCATACGGGATCCGCAGCCTGAAAAGACGATTCTTATGTCCTGACATAGAATTGTTTAAAACTGTTTTGACTCCTTGAAACGACAGAACAACTGTAAGACCATCCGAAACAGAAAAATGTTTAATAATAGGAACGCTGTCTGTGATCAAAAAAAGATTCAAAAAAATGTGTTGACAAATCCTGAAAAACGAGTATATTATACCACCATAAGAGCAAGGGCGCTTGGGTGCATGAAACATACACCCCGGTGCCCTTCTCGCATTTTACGGATCTTCCCCATAAACCCCTATACTTAAATATCGATCCGTAAAGTGACTACTGTCTGTTCCCCACCCCGGAACAGGCAGCAAATCACGTATAATTTCCCGCATATGGGAGCAAAGAAGTTCCCCAGCGGAGTTGAAAGGAGAAACATCTATGAGCAAAAGCATTCCTGAACTGTATGGAAGTCTTGTATTCAACGACTCCGAAATGAAAGCACGTCTCCCGAAGGATATCTACAAAGCACTTGCAAAGACCATCAACAGCGGTTCCCATCTGGAACTGGATGTCGCAAACTCTGTAGCTGTTGCCATGAAAGAATGGGCTCTGGAGCATGGCGCTACCCATTTCACCCACTGGTTCCAGCCGATGACAGGCATCACCGCTGAGAAGCATGACAGTTTTCTCTCTCCGACCGGTGTCGGCGAAGCAATCATGGAATTTTCCGGAAAAGAACTCGTAAAAGGTGAGCCGGACGCGTCCAGCTTCCCGTCAGGCGGTTTACGCGCTACCTTCGAAGCCCGCGGCTATACCGCATGGGATCCTACCTCTTTCGCATTCATCAAGGGACATACGCTCTGTATCCCAACTGCCTTTTGTTCTTACAGCGGCGAGGCACTCGATAAAAAGACTCCGCTGCTCCGCTCCATGGAAGCTGTCAGCAAAGAAGCTACCCACTTACTCCACATTTTAGGAAAAACAGATGTCAAACGCGTCAACACTACGGTAGGCGCTGAACAGGAATATTTTCTGGTAGACAAGGAGTGCTACCGTCTAAGAAAAGACCTGATCTTCTGCAGACGTACCTTATTTGGTGCTCCGGCTCCGAAGGGACAGGAAATGGATGACCACTACTTTGGTTCCATCAAGCCGAGAGTGGAAGCCTTCATGGAAGAATTAAATGAAGAACTCTGGAAGCTTGGAATCCCGGCAAAGACAGAACACAACGAGGTTGCTCCTGCACAGCATGAGCTTGCTCCTGTCTTTGAAAGCGTCAATGTTGCTGTTGACCACAACCAGCTTGTGATGGAATTGATGAAGAAGGTTGCTGACCGCCATGACCTTGCGTGCCTGCTCCACGAGAAACCGTTCGAGGGCATCAACGGAAGCGGAAAACACAACAACTGGGCACTCTCCACGGATACCGGCGAAAACCTTCTGAATCCGGGAAAGACACCGGCAGAAAACACACAGTTCTTACTGTTTTTGGCAGCCGTTGTGGAAGCTGTTGATGATTATGCGGATCTTTTAAGAATCTCTGTTGCAACAGCCGGAAACGATCACCGTCTCGGCGCAAACGAGGCACCGCCTGCAGTCGTTTCCATGTTCTTAGGTGAAGAGCTGGAGGCTGTTGTCGATTCCATTAAATCCGAAACATATTTTGAAGGAAAGGGGGCCGTTCAGATGTCCATCGGCCCGAAGGTACTCCCGCACTTCACAAAAGATAACACAGACCGTAACCGTACATCACCGTTCGCCTTCACAGGAAATAAGTTTGAGTTCCGTATGCCGGGCTCCTCTCTCTCCCTGTCAGGTCCGAACGTGATCTTAAATACAGCAGTTGCAGAGTCTCTCGCAGGCTTCTGCAAGGTCTTAGAAGGGCTTACCGGCTCAGAGCTTGATTTGGCGATCCACAAGCTTTTAAAGGATACCTTCACAGACCATGCAAGGATCATTTTCAACGGCAACGGCTATACCGATGAGTGGTTAGCGGAAGCCAAGAAACGCGGACTCCCGAACCTGAAATCGACACCGGAGGCTCTTCCGCATTTAATTGCCGAAAAGAACATCGAGCTTTTCACAAAGCATCATGTACTGACAAAAGAAGAACTCTTCTCCCGCTACGAGATCCTTCTTGAGGATTACGCAAAAACGATCCATATCGAGGCTAAGACTATGGAGGAAATGGTACAGAAAGACTTCCTTCCGTCTCTGTTCTCCTATGTAAATGATCTCGCATGCACAGGCAGCACCAAGAAAGAGCTTGTTCCTGGCATTACAACAAAGGCGGAAGAAAAGCTGATCACAAAGCTCTCCGGACTCGCAGATACGATCTCTGATGAGCTTGATACCTTAAAGGATATGATCGGTACCGCGGAAGGCATGGATGACTACTTAAAGGCTGGTACTTACTACCATGACACGATCCTTGCCGAGATGGAAACGATCCGTCTGGCTGTCAACGATGCGGAAGTCCTGATCCCGGAGGATTATCTCCCGTATCCGACATACGATGCATTGCTCTTCTACATTTAATTGTTTTGCTCATAGGGAAGACCGCCGGTTACCAGAGAAATCTGGACCGGCGGTCTTTTCGTATCATATTTTACTATGTGCCATTTGCATTTAAAATTGCTGCAATCAATTTCAGCGTCACGTTCTTATCCACTCTGGCATTGCTTTATGAAAGTTTAACTTTCTTGAACTCTTCCATGAAATCAACAATATAGTTTGCTGTGGTCTCGAGCATTTCCTTGCCCCACTCTTCTGTAGCGGTACTCGGATGATCCGGTCCAATCCATCCGTTGTCTGTAACATGCGTAGTTTTGCGGGGAATCTCAACGGTAACTCCCTTATACTCAACATATCCGGAGAATGATTTCAATAAATTCTGCTCGGTACGTGTACCTTTAATACTTTTTTCCATAATGCTAATTTTATGTAGTAAATTAATGAGTCTGTTTTTTATATCGTTTTTCTTATGACCGATCAAAAGTAAGAATTTGTTTCCAAACATCGATTACGCAAACATTAAATAATATCTATCTCTCAATAGATATCACTTATTTATCAAGGAAAAACTTCTCCTCCTTTATACAATGAAACAACAAATCCTCCTAAATTGTTTACACAAAACCGGAATGCGTCTTTAGATTTTTTGCATCTTCTTTATTTTATTAACTTTGCATCCTCAAATCAAACAGGCAAGAAGAAAAATGAAGAACAAATTTGATTTTCAGCCCAAGCTCTTTACGGCGCTGAGAAATTATTCCAAAGAGAGGTTCATGACGGATCTCATGGCGGGTATAATTGTCGGCATAGTTGCCCTACCACTCGCCATCGCTTTTGGTATCGCCTCCGGGGTAAGTCCGGAAAAAGGATTGATCACGGCTATTATCGGTGGATTCATCGTCTCCCTTTTAGGAGGCTGCAACGTACAGATCGGCGGACCTACCGGAGCGTTTATCGTGATCGTTTATGGCATTATACAGAACTTCGGTATCGAAGGGCTTGCCATCGCTACCGTCATAGCGGGTATTATTCTGGTATTGATGGGCGTGTTGAAGCTCGGTACCGTGATTAAGTTTATCCCCTACCCGATTGTCGTAGGTTTCACGAGTGGTATCGCTATCACTATCTTCACGACACAAATGAAAGACTTATTTGGATTGACTATGGATAAAGTCCCCGCCGATTTCATCTCTAAATGGATCGCATATTTCGGGGCGTTCGATACGGTTAACCCTTGGGCATTCGTTATCGGTATCATTAGTATCCTGATCATTACGTTAAGCCCGAGGCTAACGAAGAAAATTCCGGGTTCCTTGATCGCTATCGTCATCATGACGATCGTTGTTTACATTATGCGTAATCATTTGGGTATTACAGGTATCGAGACGATTGGAGACCGGTTTACTATTAACGCTTCCTTGCCAGCCCCGGCTCCGATCACGTTTAATATGGAAACTATCAACTTATTGCTTCCCTCCGCCTTTACGATCGCTATCCTTGGGGCTATCGAGTCTTTATTATCCGCTACGGTAGCGGATGGTGTGACAGGCGACAAGCATAATTCAAATACGGAACTAATCGCCCAAGGTGCGGCGAATATCATCGTTCCTATTTTTGGCGGTATTCCCGTGACCGGCGCCATCGCCCGCACAATGACCAATATAAATAATGGTGGACGAACTCCGGTTGCCGGTATTATTCACGCCATCGTATTATTATTGATTTTGCTTTTCCTCGGACCGCTTACCAAACACATTCCAATGGCTTGTCTGGCTGGCGTATTGATCATCGTATCCTATAATATGAGTGAGTGGCGTACGTTCCGTTCCTTGATGAAAAACCCGAAAAGCGACGTATCCGTCTTGTTGGTGACTTTCTTCCTGACGGTTATCTTTGATCTTACGATCGCTATCGAGATCGGCCTTCTGATCGCCATGTTATTTTTTATGCGCCGTGTGGCTGAGACCACGCA
>OGUQ01002859.1_pt1 | contig 11169 bp, 9 predicted proteins | sample 1574701 | NCBI WGS metagenome assembly OGUQ01 (sample SAMEA2582087, study PRJEB24529) | metagenome | biome: Human gut stool | place: China | collected 2011 | reverse complement strand
GCTAGTCAACTAGAGGCTTTTTCAAGCCTCGGCCTTCAGGCCGAGGTAGTTGACTTCAACAAACGGTGTTTGAAGAGCAGGAAAATTAAGGAAAACTTGAGAATTAAAACCGTTGTTCTCAAAGTTTCTAGCGAAGGCTCAGGATTTTAGAAGAAAATTTTCCTGATTCTTTCCCCGCGCGCCCAGCTCAAGAACAAAATGGTTAACAAAGATGGAAGAGCTGAACCTCTAGCCGAGGGGAGCGACCGTGGACATCGGATTCCGGGACTGATCGAGGCAAGTCCGGTTGTAAGACTTTTGAAGCAGCCTTAATGAATTAACAGACCTATCAAAATCCAACACGCGCTTAAGTAGAAGCAGCAAAAAGCTCTCCAGCAATAAGGCCCATAATCATTCCGTAATGTTCCTAAGGAAAAGAATGCTTCTAGAATGCGAGCTATGGCTACGAAGGATAAAAGAACAGAGCAGCTGTTTTCTCTTATCAGAAACGGCGCGCAATTAAATGTTTGGGACCAAATCGAACTCGTTTGGCGCTTGAGCCTGCCTGCGATTTTTGCTCAGATTTCTTTCGTGATGGTCCAATACATCGACGCGGCAATGGTCGGTCACCTTGGCGCAAACCCTGCGGCCTCGATCGGCTTGGTCTCTTCCTCCCTCTGGCTCGTATGGGGACTTATCACATCCGTTACAGCAGGCTTTACGGTTCAAGTCGCACAAAGAATCGGCGCAAAACAATTCGATGAGGCACGATCTGTACTCCGGCAGTCATTGTTTGTCGGCGGTCTTATCAGCATAGCAATTGCTATTGTCGGCGTTGCTCTTGCCCCCTATGTTCCGACATGGCTCGGAGGCGCCCCCGAGCTTTATGCAGATGCTAAAACTTATTTCGCCATATTTTGTCTCGGCACCCCTGCCGCCTTTTTAGGCTTTGTTGCTTCAAGCATGCTGAGAAGCACGGGAAATGTGAAACTTCCGAGCATGATTAATATCGGGATGTGCTTCTTGGACGCCATATTTAACTTGCTGCTTATCTTCCCGACTGCCACTTACAAGATTCTGGGGCTTAGCATTACGGTTCCCGGAGCCGACCTTGATGTTGCAGGGGCTGCCTTAGGAACGATCCTGGCAGAATTGGTCAGCACGTGCCTGCTGCTGTGGTTTCTTGTCGTGAAGTCCGACAAAATTGCCCTCGCCGGCCATCCGGGCTCTTTCCTTCCTGAGATATTCTGTATGAGAAGAGTCCTCAGAATCGGTTCGCCTATAGCTGTTGAAAGAATGGCAATGAGCGGAGCGCAAATCGTGACGACGATGATTGTGGCCCCCCTGGGTCCTCTGTCTTTGGCAGCCCATTCTTTTGCCATCACTGCTGAGAGTTTGTGTTACATGCCGGGTTACGGAGTTGCTGATGCAGCATCCACCATCGTAGGACAAAGCATCGGGGCAAAACGGCCGGACATGGCAAGAAGATTTTCCAAGATCAACGTCATCATGGTCATGGTCATCATGTCGGCTATGGGCGTAGTGATGTACTTAACCGCGCCTTGGATGATCGGTTTTATGACCACCAATCAATCCATTATCGAATTGGGCTCCAGCGCCCTACGAATTGAAGCGATGTTCGCCGCTGCGATTGTAAGCTGCAGTATTTTTGTGAGTGCCGGATTCACTTTGTTCCCAAGTCTTATGAATTTAGGGAGCATGTGGCTCATTCGTATTCCCTTGGCTTACTACCTGGCATCCCGAATGGGATTGGATGGTGTCTGGGTTGCGATGGCCTTTGAATTGTGCTTCAGAGGTGCGATCTTCTTATTTGCCCTTTCAAGGTTTGATTTTTCGAAGCGTCGGGGTATTGAAGATTAACAGCCTTGTCAATAGGCAGAATACCGGCGTTAAGCCGGCATCCTTTAAATCAAAGTGAGATTGATTTCAAATTCGGTTATCAAAATTTCAGGGTAACCAGTACGTTCCTATTGAGAACCTTAAAGCCGTCTTTATCCGCGATAAGGCCGCGAACATCGTCAAGAGACTCAGGGAGAGCGAAAGCCCTATCAATCATCTCGTCCTTCGGATCAATCTCAAAGATACAGTTGAAGTTTTTACTCACCGCAAACAGTTTTCCTTCATACATCGACAAGCCCGTGACGTAAAGTTCACCCAAACTTCGTCCTTCTTTCAGTAGATTAGTTTTAGGGGTAAATTCTCCCGATGTCACCATGTCTTGCATGAGCTGTTTACTAATCACAAATGTTTTGTGGTCACGGTTATTCGGAACGGTTGCCATATAGTTATATTCGCCGTCGGAGGCAGCGCTCATGACATGATGAAACTTAGAGCGAACAGTGTCCACACGGCCGCGTCCCAGAGCCAAGAAATGATCTTCTCCCTTAACAAAGTCCGAGTACCTTCCGATTAGTTGTTTGTCCGGATCGTCAGTCACGTTCTTTTCAAACTTCAGGAAGCTCTTATTAGATCCCATCAACAAGTACTTGCCGTCTTTCCACGGAATAAGGCCAACCGTCGGATCGATCGTGGCAGAATACAAAGGATCCATCTCAAACTCATCGACCAATTTGAGATCGGGGGTCAGGAAGAAAACATTGTTTTTAGAACTGACAACGTATTCTCCGTTGATGAAAGTCAAACTATTCAATGGCTGACGAATTCCGATCTTTTCTTCTGAAACAATTCGAAGTGCTTTCTCTGTTTTCAGAGGTCCCTCTGACGCTTTGTGGTTGAACGAAATGCCTAGCTTCTCTGCGTTTGGAGCAAATGCGAAATCCGGAGCTTTCACATCTCGCTTACCCAAGAAACTGATGGTTTTGAAATGTCCGTCCATTCCTGAGCCGGTATGAATAATATGTTTCTGATCCCAAGAGAACCGAATCGGATCACCCTGACCATAGTTAGGAGGAAATCCCGTCGAAACAGCAGCCTGAAGGCAATTAGAAGCGAGAACAATAGCAGATAGGAAAAAACAAAGTTTTCCCCACCAATTCAGGGTGCGCCAATTATTACCGTTTTCGCTCGCCGGACCTAATACTTTAGGTGCAAAAAAGAACATAACTCCGAGAAGAATAATGACGGCCCAAAAAACAACCTCAGCCCAAAAATATGTATGAGCACCAAGGACCATTAAGCCAAAGCCTTGATCCAAATCTCGGGCTGAGTGCGGAGCGATATGACGGAAAGATTGCCAAAGACCCACACCGGTGAAAATAAGGAGAGAGGCTATGTACTTGGGTTTAAAGCCGTAACGAACAATGAAAAAAGCACACAGCGCAATGAAAATCATCGCAATTCGCTGTCCCCAACAAAGCGTACAGGGAGAATCGCCGAGGATATACCCGAAAACCATGTTGGCAATGCCGACCGGAAAAAGAAAAACAATGGCCGCAGCAGTGCAAAGAAGAAAATAGAAGAAAGTTCCTCTTGAGGTATCTAAAGAAATATTTTTGTTTTCTGACATTCGATGTCTCCTAAAGATTCATGTTGCCTAACAGAGCACCGGATGTATGGCCGACGTATAGATAAATCATGAGCAGCCAGCCAAGCCACATGGCCGTAAAGGCCCAATTCTCTGCCTTGGGTCTTAGCCAAATAATCAAGAGCGCTATAAACGCCAAAATCAGTTGTAAAAATTCCATTATTTTTCCAATTGTGATCGGTTTATCCCAGAGACAAATATCAATTTAATGAGGTAATTAGATCGGAAAACCTACGCTAAACAATTTGTCTCAGATACTTTCAAATACCCAAATCATTCGATTAGAGATTTCAAAAGTCAGGTGAGTTTATCAAAAATTACACCTTTCAATTCAAAGAGGTTATTTACCCATTAAGAAGCGGGAGATTTAGACCCGGAGCACCGTGAACATGTTCACACTGTAATCACGGCTAACTAGTTCTTTGTACGTCACGCAAAAAAAGCTATCAGTACCTGTTAATTTGCTGATTCCTTTTATTAAATTATTAATAACAAAAACTCAAACCTAGGAGACAAAAATGAGCGCTTGGCTGCAAACCAAAAGCTGGGAAGAAGCAAAAGAAGCAATCGCCGAATCAAAAGGCGTGGCAATTGTCCCGATCGGCAGTGTCGAACAGCACAGTTACCACCTCCCTCTGGGTACAGACACCTATGTCGCCATGACAATTGCGGAAGAAGCGGCGGAAAAAACCGGTGCAGTCCTGACTCCGCCAGTTTGGTTCGGCTGGAGCCCGCACCATATGGTACTTCCCGGAACCGTCACCATCCGGCCTGAAGTGCTGTCCGAACTGACCTATGACATCATCGAATCCCTGAACGCTCACGGTCTGAACAAGATCATTCTGATCAACGGCCATCGCATCGTAAACGTTGTTTGGATGCAAATCTGCGCACAGAAAGCTCAGAGCAAGCTTGGCTGCACCGTCAAAATTTTTGATCCTGCTTATATGAGCAAAGATATTGTGAAGGAACTGGGCTTCGGCCCGGTCGGGCATGCTGAAGAAATCGAAACTTCTCATATGATGGCCCGCTACCCGGACATGGTGCACTTGGAAAAGGCTGTGGACAATCCTATCAAGGATACGCCGCTCTATTCCGTTGATCCGACTTACGAACATGACACGCTTTGTTATGTTCCGAGCACGATTGACCATGCAAGGGCCGCAGCAGAAAAATCCGGCGGATGTACCGGGGAACCTTCTAAATCAGACGCACGCCGCGGCCAGATCTATCACGATCACTTAGTTAAAAACTTGGTCGCCGTCGTTAAGCAGCTCCAAAACACTTAAGCCAAGGTGAATGTTATGAATCTATCCGGACACAAGTTATTTTATACCGTGTTGATCGTCAGCGTCCTGATGGTCAATCCGCCGATCGTCTTTTGGTTTAATGACTATTGCGTTGAACATCCCCTCTTATTTGGATGGCCAACCATGTATATCTGGCTGGAATTCTGGTTCTTAGTCATGATTGCCGACTTCATTATTGCTGCCTACAAACTCAAAGCCTGGGATTGCCGTCAGGACCAAAAACCCATTCTGCCTGTGCAGCGGCCTGAACTGTAGGAGATACAAATGAATATCGGATTAGTGATCTTGGCCGTCTATATCGCCGTACTTCTAGGAATTGCACTTTACGCATCCAAAAAAGATAAGAAAAACATCAAGGACTTTGCCACAGGCGGTGGGCTTGGCATTTTCATTCTGACACTGACATTCTCAGCAACTTACCATAGTGCTTATGCCTTTATGGGAGCCGGCGGATTCGCCTACAAAAACGGTATCGGCTGGTGGTGCAACGGATTATGGACAGTTCTTCCGGGCGTCCTCTTCTGGGTTTGGGGGCGGCGCTTTTGGTATTTAGGCAAGCGTTACGGTTATTTGTCTGTATCAGACTACGCCTCTGACGTATATCAATCGAAAACCGTAGGCATTCTTGTAACGCTCATCACGATGATCTTTACCATCCCGTATGTGGCGATTCAAGCCATTGGATGCAGCTACATTTTCCAAACGATCTCCGGAGGCATGCTGAGCTACACCGTTGGAGCATTGATTTTCTTTGCCATCATGATCGTATTGGTCTGGTTAGGCGGGATGAAAGGTGTTGCCATCACCGACGCCGCTCAAGGGGTATTTATGTTCGCCGGCCTACTCGGCGGTTCGCTTTGGGTTATCCTTGCAAATTTCCCATCCGTTGCAGATGCCTACCAAGCAGCGTTCTCTCATACGCCGGAACTCTTCACAATGCCGGGGCCAAACGGCGTCGTAACCGCTCAGGACTGGGTTTCTCGCTGGATCGTCATTACATTCGGCATGATGATGTTCCCGCAGGTCACCTTGCGCTTTTTCGCCGGAAAAAATCTTAACGTCATGAAATGGTCAGCCGTCTTCTCGTCTATCTATCTGACGATGATTTACGTATTTACGCCTTGCGTCGGGATGATCGGCCGACTTTTAATGCCTGATATCGCAGCTCCGGATACGATTTTCCCAGAACTGCTGCTTAAATACACTCCTGCTGTATTTGCTGCACTAATCATCAGCGGAGCCCTCGCAGCAGCCATGTCCACCGGAGATTCCCAGCTACACGCAACTTCTACGATGGTCGCGACCGATATCTACAAAAAATTCGTGAACAAAAAGGCCAATGAAAACACGCTCTACAACGTCGCAAAGATCGGTGTTTTGATTATCGGTTTGGCATCGGTTGTTTTTGCATTAACTCGCCCAACAGCCCTCGCTGATCTGTTGGTACTTTCTAACGGCGGAGTTGCCGTCCTTGTTCCAGCTGTTATCGGCGGTTTGTACTGGAAGAAAGCAAGCCGCGAAGGAGCCATCGCTTCGATCGTTATCGGTGAAATCTGCATGGTATCTATGACTTTTATCTTCAAAGTCTCGCCGTTCGGATTTTCGGGTGCACTCTGCTCGATGCTTATTTCTTTGATTATTTTCGTTAGCGTTTCGTTTATAACAAAGCCTCAAGCGCACACTTCTGAAGTTATTTCTTCAATTAATAGTTATTTTGCAGAAGATAAAGCTGTAGAAGAAACCCAAAACAATCAAGGCGCTTTAGCTATTGATTAAGAAAAAATATATTTTTCTAATTGAGCTCTCTAAGATCAATTCATCTCAGAGAGCTTTTTTCTCAATTAGTTTTGTAATAAACGATGAGCCGAGAATCAACACCCGCTAATAATGAAAATTAACGCCAAGAACTTCTTGTTTTTATAGACAAAATGCCTAATTTTTGGGTGAAAAGCTATTCAAAAATTAAGGAGAACCCCAAGGCAACTTTAGTTAAGAATCTTTATCATTTACGGAAGTCTCTCCCCAAAAAATGAGACCTCTCCCTTTAGAGGACACAATTTATGACTTCTATTTCTAGACGTTCTTTTCTTGCCGTAGCCGCGGCTTCAGGTGCCGCAGCCCTTTCCAACACTGTGTCGGCACAAGAAAAACCCAGTGTTTCAGAAAAATTTAAAGATTATCCTGCTGGAGCTAAAAGCGCTGCCAAATACCCAGCATTGCCGGAGCCGCTTCCTGACCTTAGCCTAACAGAGACTTTCTCTCTCGGAAAATCTCCGCTAAACGAAGGATCATGCATTACGGCATGTCACTGGGGCATCGTCCGTCCTCAGGTTCGCGGCGGAAAAATGGTGGCACTTCACCCGTTTGAGTACGACTACGCGCCTTCTCCGAATATTAACGGTCTTTGCAATTTGCCTTATTCTGCCTCAAGAATCCATTATCCGATGGTCAGGGAAAGTTACTTAAAAGATGGTCCCGCCTCTCGAGAAAAACGCGGCACTGACCGCTGGGTAAGAGTTTCTTGGGATCAAGCGTTAGATTTGGTCGCCAATGAGATGAAACGTATTTACGCTGATTTCGGCCCGAGCGCGATGTTCGGTCGTTCTTACGGTTGGATGTCCAGCGGTAAGGTCAATGCGGCCATAAATTTGCAGCAGCGCTTACTCAACCTTTGCGGCGGATTCATCCAAACCACTAACAGCTATTCAACGGCAGCCATTGGCCGTATCTTGCCCTATGTGGTCGGCATGTCGGACCCCACCTCCACAAGCTGGGATAATGTTCTTAAAAACAGTAAACGTATTGTCCTTTGGGGAGCAGACCCCCTCGTCACAGATGATATTGATTGGGTAACTACTCTGCATAACGCTGCCGGTTACTTTAGAGCCCTCAAAGATTCCGGCATCAAAACCATCTCCATCAACCCTATTGCTACAGACACCGCAGAATATCTCAACAGTGAATGGATTGCACCGATTCCGGGTACTGACTGTGCATTGATGCTAGGCATGATCCACGAGCTGGAAAAGACCGGGAAATGTGATCACAACTTCATCAATAAGTACACCTCCGGTTGGAAAGAATTCAATGCGTACGTCATGGGTAAAACTGACGGTATTGAGAAAACTCCTGCTTGGGCATCCAAAGTGACAGGTGTCCCTGAATCAAGAATCAAATCTTTAGCACACGAGCTTCAAGAAAACCGCACTATGATCATGATGGGCTGGGGGATTCAGCGCATTCAATACGGCGAACAGCCCCATTGGATGGGTTTTGCCTTAGCATCAGCCTTAGGACAGATCGGATTGCCTGGAGGCGGGATAGGGACAAATTATCAATATTCAAGCGGAGGATCCCCTGCTGCTTACGGTCCTTTTGTCGGAGGCGTGCCTGCTTCGGTCGAACCTGTCCTTCCTTACAACAAGGCCTGGAAAGGCAGCAAGGTAATCCCTGTCGCCCGCTTTGTAGACTGCTTCCTGCATCCAGGAAAAACGATCGACTTCAACGGAACAAAGGTCACTTATCCTGAAGTTAAGATGGTAATGTGGGCCGGCGGCAACCCCTTCGCTCATCAGCCTTCGACAAATCAACTGCTGGAAGCATGGAAGATTCCTGAGACTGTCGTAGTAACAGACACGTGCTGGACTGCTACTGCTCGCCATGCGGACATTGTCTTACCCGCTGCAACCCAGTTCGAACACAACGATATTACCAATATCGGAACTTATTCCAATGACGGTATCGTTGCGATGCAGCAGGCAATCGAGCCTCAATATGAATCTAAGCCCGACTATTGGATCTTCAGTGAATTAGCCAAACGAATGGGGTGCGGAGACCAATTCACAGAGGGAAGAAGCGAAATGGATTGGATTAAGTTCATTTACGAGCAGTCCAGGAAGTTCGGAGCACAGATGGGAGTCAAGCTGCCATCCTTTGAAAACTTCTGGAAGAAAGGCTACTTCCTCTATGACGTGCGTCCGCAGGAAAGAGACTATGTTGCATTCGCTAATTTCCGCAAGGACCCGAAGAGAAATTCTCTTGGTACGGAAAGCGGCTTAATTCAGATTTACAGTCCCAAGATAGCAAGTTACGGTTACAAGAGCTGTTTAGGTCATCCGAGTTATTTAGAGCCGACCGAGGGCCTCAATACACCTAACAAGAAATATCCGCTTGCATATATGGCCTGTAAGAGTCGCTATCGTATGCACAGCCAGCTTGACGGTACTTCCAGCCATGATTTTGCAAGTATTTTGAAGCGCGAACCGATCTGGATCAATCCGGAAAACGCAAAATCACTCGGTATTGAAGACGGAGATATCGTTCTGGTTAAAAATGACCGCGGTGCGCTACTAGCCGGTGCTTATGTCACGGACAGAATCAGAAAAGACACGGTTGTTGTTCATCACGGTGCCTGGTATGAGCCCGTCAAGATGACTGACGGCACTTTATTGGACATTCATGGCAACTCCAATACATTGACTATGGATATTCCTACATCTGATTTAGCTTGCGGCAATGTTGCCTCTTCAGGTCTTGTCAGCGTAACTAAATACACAGGAAAACTGTCGGAAATCAAAGTCTGGGATCAGCCTGAAACTGTCAATCAATAACCTCATTTACTAATCAGACGCCCGGCAACTTGCCGGGCGCATTTTTTAGTCGTCCATGTTTTTTGCAAAATTAGATATAACGGCAAACATGATCAACAGCGATATCAGAAAAGCCTAAAGCCTCTGCTTTTGTTACCTTGCCGCCGGCGACTTCCAACACTTCTTTCAGGATTCTCTCCCCGGCCTGGTTAATCGTTTCTTCTCCCTCCAAAATACCGGAAACATCAATATCCATATTGTCTTTCATTCTTTCCGCAGTCAATGGATTTCCAGTAACTTTAATTACTGGAGCTAGCGCATGGCCGGTCGGAGTGCCTCGGCCGGTTGTGAAGACCACAATCGTCGCGCCCCCGGCGACCATACTCGTGACAGAAGAAATGTCATACCCTGGCGTATCCATAATGAGAGCACCTTTCTTAGTTGGCCTCGCTGCTTCTTGGAGAACCTCGGAAACCGGACGAGTTCCTCCCTTATGGATACAACCGAGACTTTTTTCTTCGATTGTCGACAAGCCGCCAACTTTGTTACCGGGCGTAGGCTGGCCGGATCGGCAATCTTGCCCAGCTAGGGCGAGATGTTTTTCATACTCTTCACAGATACGAATAATCTGATCATGAATCTCGGGTGTTTCCCCGCGTTTGGCGAGAACATGCTCAGCGCCTATGAACTCAACGGTTTCGCTCATCATCGTTGTGCCGCCAAGATCATAGATTTTGTCGGCCATACTCCCGACTGCCGGATTGGACGCAATCCCACTGGTTGCATCCGATCCGCCGCATTCGATCGCAACAAAAAGATCTGAAGCATCACACTCTACTTTTTGCAGCTTGCTTGCCTCTTCAACCATTTTCCGAGCCGCCTCAACGGCAAGAGCTGCTGTTTTGATGGTTCCGCCTTCTTCTTGAATTCCGAAAGAAACGACCGGTTTATCGGACAACCTGCGGATTTTTTCTGCGAGCTCTCGATGCCCGACAGTTTCACATCCAAGTCCAATAACGACAACTCCAAAAACATTAGCGTTTAGCGCAAATCCTGTCAGCACTCGCTGAGTCATTTCTGTATTTGCTGTGACATCAGAGCAGCCGACATTGATAATGACGTTTTTAGTCCCTAGAACTTGAGAAGCAACCACACGGCAAGTTTCTGACGCGCACGCGCAGGAAGGAAGAATGAGAACGTGATTACGTACACCGACAGAGCCGTCTTTTCGTTTGAAGCCTAAAAATTTCATTTGTATTTTCCTTTTAATACGTACTCTTCAGCGTAGGAACGCGGCTGGCTCGCGATATTGAGATGATTCACCAAAGTTCCTTTAGGAATGAACGCAATCGCTTTGCCGATAACTTCGCCATATTTAAAAATTTCTTCTCCTTCTTGAATATCGATTAACGCGATCTTGTTGCAAAAAGGAATGGAACTTACTGCATTGATGAAGCTTCTGGAACCATCGGAATCAATGACTTCGACTTCTTCTCCAGCTTTGACTTCTGAGGTACAGACAGCGGTGTTGTCTTTTAAATGAATGTGGAGTGCCTTGGACATTTGAGCCTTAATTTTTAGTAGAAATAATGTGGTTGATTGCTCAGTCATTTTAAAACTGACTAAAAAATCTGAGATCTCCGTGTTTTTATCTAGTCCTAAAAAGAAAATTAGGGGGATTTAAAAATTCAACCATCAAAACACACTTTTTTCTTTATTGAAGCAAAAGTAAAGGAACCTCTGCACAAAAGGTGGGTGATGTGATATAATTAGCACACTCCTGAAA
>OGUQ01002855.1_pt1 | contig 11189 bp, 9 predicted proteins | sample 1574701 | NCBI WGS metagenome assembly OGUQ01 (sample SAMEA2582087, study PRJEB24529) | metagenome | biome: Human gut stool | place: China | collected 2011 | reverse complement strand
GAATGAGTAACTTTGTTATGATTCAGAAGGAGATTCTTCACCGATTAAATTCGGCTCATATATAAATTGTGTGTAATGGGTGCTTTGAGAAATCAAGGCATCCATTTTGTGTTTGTATACAATTAAACCATTTAAAGAAGAACACTCCGAATTGGGACGATATTTCAACTTTAAATGGTTTAAGTATGAGAAACAAGATTGCCCTATTGATTCTCCAAAAGGACTTTGATGGCTTTAATGCTTCTTTGACGTTTCAAAGTGGGTATTCCTAATTTTACGATTGCTTCTCGTAGAAACGGGTATCTGGATTCAATCTCATCAATTTCTCCAAATAAAAGATTTTTTTCTTTCAATTCGATATACCGTTTTAAACATTCCCTGAATGTGGGGGTACATATGGCTTTATCAATATAATCAGCAGATACGGTTTCCCATTTTACGGCATTTGCTTTCATACCACTGCGCTCATATTCTTTTTTCAAGGCATAACCAGATTTATAAATACAGTACATGATTTTATGATTATATAATTGTATTTTTATCAGCATGTCGTTGACTGTGAACGAATCTGTTTTTTTGTCATATTTGATATACGAAGCGGATTTTTCTATTTCTTTTCGTTGTTGCTCTTTTGCTCCTTTTGATAAGTGAGCATATATTTGAACTCTCTCCTTTGCATATTGTAATTGTCTTTCCAAATCTCTCTCCATTTGTTTGTAAGTATCATAAGTATCAATCGAACGTGTATTAAAGATGTGTACCAGTTTGTTTCTAAAAGGATTCTCTTTGGTTCGTATTCTTCCTGCGATTTGCGGAATATCCATTTCAATGCTTAATAAGGTGTGAGTACTGTATGAGTTACTGACGATAAAGCATAAACCTGTTTCAGAGAAATAATCCACACCTTCAAAAGATTTGGAAGTGATAAAATTAAACTTCTTCGATTGGTCTGTAGAACTGGAAATATGATAATCCGTTCCCAATGTCTTTTCGTTTGTCCCATTTTTGGCACATATAATCCTGCAATCATCATCTTTCAATTCAGCCTGTGTCAATATTTTTTTGATTTCCGTTACGCTATTGACAAAGAAGTAGGCTTCTTTCGATTTTTGACCGTTCACCTCAATAAAGCCATTTTCTTGATATGCTTTAATGATTTTCGTAACAATCATATATGGCTTATTTGTGTGGTAGGGAAGAACCTGTATTGTTTCAACATCTTTCCAATCAACTTCTTTGTATTCTATATCCTCAAATTCAACGGGTTGAAAATCTTCTGGAATGGGAGTCGCAGACATGAAACAAAAGGATTTGAAGTCTCTAAAATGCTCCAATACTCCATTTATCGCCTTATCCCTAAATAAATATGATTTTAAGAAATGGTGATATTCGTCCACCAATAAATGGAAGTCTTTGGGATTGATAAGCTCAATTAACTTTGGTATCTTGTTATAAGTACAAATGATCTTCTTTGTTCCTTCTCCTTTGAGATATTCTTTCAGTTTGTCTTTGAGTGCTTTCGTAAAATTACCATATAAACCGAATAAATTCCTGACAGGGCTTAATCCTGCCTTTTTGCTTTGCGCACTCCATTTATCCGATTGTTCAATAGGGTAGCATTTATTCTCTATGATTTCAGTTGTAGGAACTGCTATCACATAATTTTCAGCATTCTTTATTGCGATTGTCGTTGCCCCACAGCCTGTTTTGACTTTATTGAAAATACAATCATGTGGTAGATCATTCATTACCAGAAAGCCGTCCTTTGTCTCAAAATCCATCTTCATATCGTTATATTGTTGTCCATTTTAAAAACTTGTCCTCTGATACAAATTTACAGACTTAATGAATATCTGAACTCAAAAACTTGGTAGTTTTGAGGTAGGAGTAATATGCAGAAGTGGCAAGCTATAAGGAATTAAACTTCAAATATATATAAAGTGTCATTTTTTAATTGAAGGGAAGTTAAACCATTTAAAAGAGAAACTGCCAATTTAATTTAGTGATTCTTCCTTTAAATGGTTTTACTCTTGAAAGGAGACAGGGGTTATCTGTTACTTAAACCCCTGTTCGGTACTTGTTTGTCAGGCAACATCTTTTAAAAGAGCGATAAAGTCGTCACCTTCTTTTACATTCTTGATCTTGGCCATTGAATCAGTCTGTCTTCCGATCTCTTTCAGGGCACCAAAGGCTTTGTCCTCATTTGTAGAGATAGCGAATGAGTTGAATCCTTCAATGTAGTAACGTTTTGTAATTATTTCAACACTCATTCCGGCGGCTTTGCATAATATAATGAACTTATCCCCACGTTCTTTGTTAAATATTGCGCCTTTGGGTAATTTGATCTCTTCACCTTTTAATGCCTTATTCAGAAGAGAGGCGTTTAATTTCTTTCCCAAATAGATTAAGGCTGCGGTTGAGGGATTGAAGCCTTCCCCGATCTTTTCAGAGATTGTTTTGATTGCTTCGTTTTCGGTTGTTAATCCTGCAACGGCAAATTTATCCTTGTTATCCCAACTTTTTGCTGCTTCATTAATATCAGTCAAATATTCCCCAATATTTTCTTTATTGCGGATATAAACGTTAGGAATTTCAACTTCTTCACCTGCTGCTGCCAATTTGGCGAATGCAGTACCTCTATGCTGTCCGTCAAGAATTACATAATAATCTGTAGCTGTTGTTTTATCGATTGTTTTTCCATTGATATCAATAACTGTGTATTCTTTTTCAAGGATTTTTTCTGCTTCTGCCACAATGATAGGATATGCTTCTTCGTATTTGTTTTGAGTGATGATATAAATGTATTTGTCAACTCGCTTTGTGTCAATAGGTCTGTTGTGTTTTACAAATGCAATTTTTTTGGATTCTTTTATTGTCTCGCCATCTTTTACGACATTGAATGTTACAAAGCCTGTTGTTGCTGTTGATTGAATTGCTTTTTCAGTAGGAGTGTTTAAGGCTGCCTCAAGTTTCTTTTTTGCGGCTTTAACTGCTTCTTTCTGTGCTTCGATAACAGAAGAGGCTGCGCCTCTTTTTTCCAACTGGTTCAATACGCTTTCTTCTCTTTTTACTTCTGCTTGAATTTCTTTTACTGTCTTCATTTTTTTATTTTTTAATTGTTAAACTTTAAAATCGCAATCGTGAACTTGAGGCCTCTCGTTGTTGATTACACTGCAAAGGTGCGGGTATTTTGTAGGGTGGGGTAGGAACAAAAAAAGGGGACAAATTTGTTCCCCTTAGTCAGTATGTGAAAGTTCCGTTTGGCAGTCGGTAGTCTTTGTATCTCTTTATCAGCGTTTTCAGGTAGTCAGGATCGGTTGATATGCTTTCATTTTGGATAATTCCAGTGAAGAAAATTAAATCGCCAATCAGTTGCTTTTCTCTCTTAGATGGTGAATCTTTTATCTTCCGTTTGGAAATGATGGGCTGATAAGAGTTGAAGAAAGTGATAAAATGAAGGTAGAAGGCATAAGCCAATACGGAAGTGGACTCAGAGGTTTCAGACTTCATATAGGATTTTATACTTTGCCAGTTCCAATCGTCAGAGGTGTCAACATCTTCTTTAAGCCTTGAACATATACGAAGTATGGTAGGACAATCCTCAATGGTATATTTCTTCTTTCCAATGCAGAATGTGATCTTTGTCTCTTCTTTGAAAGTGGGAGATTGCAACGGGTGAAGTTCTGTATTTTCCGTTATTTTGTCAATGATGGTTTGTAAGGTTGTTAATGAGGATATATGTTTGATCCCATCCGTGCATTGATTATAAGAGAAATCATATACGAATAATAACAAATGCCAGAATTTCTCAATGTCCATTTCAAAGAAAGTTAGTGTCTCTCCAAATTCTTCACGGGATAAAAATTCATTCAGTCTTGCTTTCAATTTATCCAGCTTCTTCAATCCGCTTTTGGTTGCAGAAGTATTGTAACGTGAGATATACCGCTCCAATAATGGCGATCCGTAGAAATCCTCAAAAGGTTCGATTAATGTAGCCAAATGAAAGACATACCCCAATGCAGGAAGTTGATCGTCATGGGGTAATTTGTCTGGAAGTGTAAACATGAGATTCTTCTTTTAAATGGTGATTGTGCAAAGATAAAGGATAAAAAGAATCCCGTCCCCATTTCTGGAAACAGGATTCTTGGGTTTAGAGTAGGTTTTTCATTGCGTCTTCCATCTGGTCATTACCGAAGCTGTCCAGATAGATTTGGGTTACTCTCTCTGAACTGTGTCCCAAAGCCTCACAGATTAAAGAGGTATTGACACCTGATCTCTTTAAGACTGTGGCGAAACTATGACGTGCAACGTATGTTGTCAAGTCAATAGGAATATTCAACCTTTCTCCTATCTCTTTCAAAGACTTATTCACTTTCGCTATAATCTTATGAATCCTATTTACTTTCTGCTGTTCCGTCTTATGGAAATTGGATAGAATAGGGAATAAATAGGGATTATCAGGCATTGAGTATTTCTGAATCAATTTAATAGCCTGTTCCTGCAATGAAACCTTTATCTGCTTTTGAGTTTTCTTTCTGATATAGATTAATCTATTTTCCAAGATATTATCTTTTGTCAGACGAGCAATGTCTCCAAAGTTAATACCTGCTGCCAGATATGAAAAAGTAAACAAGTCTATAGCTAAACATTCCAAAGGTGTTTGCCCTTGATAGTTTAGTACAGATAAGATCTCACCCTTCTGTATTGAACGTTTGGCTGTAGTTTGGCTTAATTTAGAGACTTTAAACGAATTAAAAGGATAATATTCTGATTTAACGATCTTCTCCTCTATCGCAAAATTATAAATCACCCGTAAATGCCTAAAGCGTGTTCCCAATGTGTTTATAGCCAATCCTTGACTTTGCAACCACACCTCATAACGCTTTAACCAAATTGTATCCATATCAGAAAAAGGAATATCCAAATGCTTGTTGAACTTTATAAGAGAGTGCATTGTACATTTATACATATCCGCATAACGTAAACGGTTTGCAGATTCAAGTTCTTGAATATACTGGTTAAAGACCTCTTGTACAGTTTTACGCTTTACTGGTTTGTTCACCTTCTCCATTAAAGAAGTCGCAGTAAATTCTTTTTCCTGTGATTTGAACTCTATAACCTTATCTGTATAGACTTTTACTTTCTCCGCTATTAACCTTTCTATGTACTCCTTATTTGGACATTTAGAAGTTGGTTTGTTGGCTTTAAAGTCCCAATATTTAGGCAATATGGAAATACCAAGACTTTGATATTTCATTTTTCGATCCTTACAAACACGAATCATCAAAGGTGATTCATTGTTTTTCAACACTTTAGATTTGTAACATACGACATTGACTGTTGTACTCATGGTTTAAACGCTGGTTTAAACATCGGTTTAAACAAACCACGAAAACCACAGAAAACACCATAAAAAAAGCAGTTACCTAAAAAGATAACTGCTTGATTTTGTGAGCCGAAAGCCGGACTTGAACCGGCGACCTACGCATTACGAATGCGTTGCTCTACCAGCTGAGCTATTTCGGCAACATTTACTTCCTGAATGCGGGCGCAAATATAATATGTTTATTTGACATCTGAAAGAAGTTTTGCTAAAAAATCATCCAAATCTGCATCCAAATCTTTTAAAAGAGGATCATCCAAACGAAGATTTTCATCGTCCAAGAACAGAAGTTCCTCAATGACAGAGAAATCCTCGTCAGTCAGGCTTACCGAGAACGGTTTCAGAAAACAAGGGTTATCAAAAACTTTTTTTGTAACCAGAACGGCAAGCACAGCTTTCAAAGTTGCAGCAACCTGTTGAGTAAATTGATCATCATCACATGCCGTATTCACCCAATCGAAAATGATTGTCTTCTCAACCAGCACATCCTCTTCATCATAAATAAGCAATTCACCACTTTCAGCATCTACCTGCACATATAAATCGCTGTAACAGTTGCCAGCTTCATTCGCAGCAAGCTTATTGATGGCCGAATTGAAAGTCGTTTCTATGACAGCCTGAACCTTTGCATTATTTGCACTCATATCTTAGTTATTTATTCTTTATTCGAAACGTCTGCCAAAAGTAATAATAATTCAGAGAATATAAGATTATTATTCTCCAAATTGCTTATTTAGTTTCTGATCTGAACGGATACGCTTGCCAAGAGCCTCTACATACAGCCGTTGCATTTTCGTGTAATTATAATCTTCGCCCTTTTTATTATTAAAAATCTCGTAAGATTTAGCAGCCCAGTCATAGGCATCCTTCAACTGAGTCTTCATTTCATAAAACAAAGCCAAGTTCGATGCAGCCTTTGCCCGCTCTTTCCAACGTGAAGAATTTTCATACACATGCTTCCAACGTGAAGCCGCTTCCTCCCATTTGTCAGACAAGGCATAGGCGGTCGCTTCTTTCCAACGCGCCCCTTCACCTTTATAGAACCAACGGCTTTCATTATCCCAATGAGGAACAAAGTTCGGAGTAACCTTCCTACCAATATACTGCCCAGCAGCCCGTAAAGCTTCATCCGGCGACGGTAAATAAAGTTTCAACAACTCCATATTATCCGCACTTTCAGACCAGAAAACACTATCCTGCACGTAAACAGTAGCCAACGGATTATCCCGTCCGGGAAGATAACCACGGACGACCCCAGTAATCTCGATATCGACTCCTCCCACGACAAAGCCTTCGGCAAAAGCGACAACATCCTTTTCCATCCGGAACAACAGGCGATCGAGCGAAATAACAGCATCCGTCCCTGTCTCCCGGCACAATTCTTTCACCGTTTCGGGTGTCAACTTTTCATCCACCAAATATTTTGTATCCTGACGAGTGCCATCATGATAGAGAAGAACATCATTGAAGAAAGAGACATCCACAATCGATTTGCCTAAGGAATGGCAGGCATCATACAAAGCACTATCCGCATGGGCACGGGCCGTGTCCTGCACAGTTCCATATAAATTATAGGTATAGCCGACATCGTCGGGCTGGGGAACGGCGTTATTAACAATCAAAACCTTGTCGACATTCTTCGGGAAAGTAATCTCGGCCGGATTATAAGTTTCTATTCCAATATATTCAATGGTGTTGCACGCCGAAAACAGGCAGGCCATCAATAGATACAACGTTGTTCTCATCTTTACATTTATGATTTATAATTTATGAATTATGCTTCACAACTTGTGCTTCATAAATCATAAATCACAAATCATAAATCATAATTCTTATCATGCCATATCACTAACGGCCTTGAAATAGCCGATAGACTCTGCGATACCGAGGAAAGGATCTTTCATGTCCTTTTCGAACTCAAGACTGCACATTCCTGTATAGTTCACCTCGCGCATCATACGAATCAATGCGGGGAAATCGATCTTTCCGCGCCCGATCTCAATGCCGCGTCCAGCCTTTGAAGAATCCGTCACATCCTTAATGTGCATATCGAACACACGGGTATGATATTTCTTCAAGTCGGCAACAGGATCACAACCGTTACGAAGATCGTGACCAACATCCAGACACATACCGATACGCGGGTCCAAATCTTTCGTATGTTCCCAAACGTCCGTTGCATCCGGATAAGTCTTGATATCGGGTCCGTGCAAATGGATCGCATAATTGAAGTCGTACTCTTTCACTTTCTTGTCCACATAGGGCAAAAGTTCGTAATTCGGTACGCCGACAATCGTTTTCACGCCTACTCGTTTCGCATATTCAAAACCACGATCTATTTCAGCCTCGCTCTTCATATAGATAGGACCGACAGCATATCCAGTCACACCATAAGAAGCGCATTTGTCATGGAAAGCCTTGATTTGATCGTCATTGCTATCCAACGGCAGGTGAAAATCCTTGATACAAAGATAATGAATATCCAGACGCTGCAAAGTTTTTAACGTAGTTTCCAAGTCAAAGTTTACAAATGTATACCCGGCCATACCCAAATGAAAAGGATTTACGGCCTTAGCTGCCTTAGGCTTCACGGGATCGGGCAATCCGGCCTTTGCTACGCTTGCCGTACCCAACAGGATAGCTCCTGCCAGCCCTTTCTTAAAAAAAGATCTTCTTGATTTCTCCATGATATTAAATTAAAATTATGTGCTTGTATATTATGACAGCAAATATAATCTTTTTTTAGTGTGCACGATAACATTTGGAAAGAAAATAGAATACTTTGCAATAATTAATTCATATCGTCGCAAAGTCAACTCCCCCAACCGCTTCCTCCATCTTTTCTCCGGCAGGAAGAGCCATTAAAACAGAACGCAAACTATCTGTCTCATTGTTTGCATTCAACAAGACAGTAGTTTGCGTCAATAACATAAGGCCAACCAGAAGAAATACTTCATCTGGTTATATTTCTGAAACCTACTTCTTCAAAGCCGCGATGCTTTCTTCGATAGACTTGATTTTACTTTCTGCATCGGCCTGTTTCTTACGTTCCATTTCAATGACTTTGGCCGGAGCCTTGCTTACAAAACTTTCGTTGCTTAACTTTTTCATGACAGAAGCCAGGAAGCCTTGCTGGTATTTCAGTTCATCCTGAAGCTTAGCCAGTTCCTCCTCCACGTTGATCATATTACCCAATGGGACAGCATATTCCGTCGTACGCACCAGGAAGGAAGCAGAACCGGCCGTTTTTTCTTCCGTACGGATGATAGACGACAAATTACACATTTTGGCAATTACGGCGTTGAAGTGATCGTTGTGTTCACCCAATACCTGCAATTCCAATGCTTCCTTATTCGGTATATTTTTCTGAAGACGTATCGTACGCACTCCACCCACAATTTCTTTTGCAATTTCGAAATCTTCCAGATATAAGTTATCAACAGGAGCAACCTCCGGTATCAGTGCGACCATCAAGCTCTCGCCTTCCTTACGCGGCTCCAACGCTTGCCACAACTCCTCTGTAATAAAGGGCATAAACGGATGAAGCAGGCGAAGCAGGGCATCGAAGAAGCCAAGTGTCGATAAGTAAGTTGACTTATCAACAGGCTGTTGATAACCCGGCTTAACCATTTCTAAGTACCAAGAAGAGAACTCATCCCAAAAGAGTTTGTAAACAGCCATCATTGCTTCACTCAAACGGTATTTGCCGAACAGATCGTCCATTTCAGCGATCGTCTTGTCCAGTTGCATCTTAAACCATTTGACAGCTGTGGCTGCCGCTTCGGGCTGTTCGATAGTTGAATCAACCGTCCATCCTTTGATCAGACGGAAAGCATTCCATATCTTATTGTTGAAGTTACGTCCCTGCTCGCACAACGCATCGTCAAAAGGAATGTCGTTTCCGGCAGGCGCCGCCATCATCAACCCCATACGCACACCATCAGCACCGTATTGCTCGATAAGCTGCAGCGGGTCGGGAGAATTTCCCAATGACTTGGACATCTTACGACCCAGTTTGTCACGTACGATACCGGTAAAATAAACATTCTTGAACGGCATCTTACCCCGATATTCGTAACCAGCCATAATCATACGGGCTACCCAGAAGAAAATAATATCCGGTCCTGTCACCAAGTCGCTCGTCGGATAGTAGTAGTTAATCTCCCGGTTGTCCGGATCGTTGATGCCATTAAACAGAGAGATCGGCCATAACCAGGAAGAGAACCAGGTATCCAGCACATCCTCGTCCTGACGTAGGTCAGCCATCGTCAAAGAAGCGTTACCTGTCTTTTCTTTTGCTATTTCTATATCATCTAACTTTTTTATAAATAATAGATATGATAAAGGATTATTAATTGAATTAACCCCTTTCGCTGATGTAATAATCATGCTCAGCTGGTAGTCTGCATTACTTATGATCTGGGTATATTCAATTCCCTGTCCCACAAAACCCGCATAAAATCCTGCGGTTGCAGTCCTCTGCATCTCTTTACTGTCAGAATTTCCTTTTACCGTTTCCCTTATGACTATGATATCTGCCGGGGTCTTCACCGCCGGTCCCATAACAATATCTCCATAATCCAGGAATATCTGACCCGCCCTGTTGTTTAACAGTCCTCTTTCTATGGCATCTTCTATGCTAAGGCGCTGGTTTTCATAGTTTTCAATGGTCTTTTGTGCCTGTGTATTCGGATCAATTATCCAGCCTTTCAGGCTTTCAAGCACCTCAACCTCATTTCCGCAAAAGCATTGTCTTCACAGCAACAAATGCCATGAAAACAATGCTTTCTGCATCTTTGATGGAACAATATTCTATTTTAGTTTTTAATAACCTTAAATGAAAATATAATTAAAACGATATATTAATCTAATATCTTTGTTCTGAAAATTTTTCAATCCAACCATCCGATGTATACAATTCACCAGATAACCCATCACTTATATCCGCAATGTTCTCTCCGCCAACAATAATCTGAAATTCATCATGTTCTTCAAATAGGCATAACATATTATGAATACTCAAATCTACAATCTGAGGAATAATATCACTGATTAGCGACTTTTGCTCATCATTCAATTTATTCACTCTCTCAAATAATAACTGGGACTCTTTACTTTTCATCAAACCTTGCGTTTTTCTATCAAATACATCAATAGTTCTATCCCTCACTTCCTTAATAAAAATCTTACCAAATTCTTCTAAATAATTGTCCATTCTTACATTCCTCCTAATATTTATTTTGAATACCAAGGTATTCTTGTAGGTACTGTTACACCTTGTTCCCTCAAATTTCTTAATGATGCATTAATTAAATCATCTATCATAGAATCACTAGCTCCACCAGCTTTTAATGCTTCTCTTGCAATTCTTGTATGTTCTTCTAAAGTATTCGGTCTGCCACTTTCATATAGCTCTTTAAATAATTCTCGCTGTTTCGAAGTCATAATATTATGGTCTAACCCATTGTCCCTCATAAAATTCTGACTTATTGAAAAACCTTTTTTAGGGTCATAATTTACATCATCTTTAAAACCAGCTTTAGCATGAACATGATGACCACCTACATCTCCATACTCTCCTGTGCCTGAATAGCTACCACTCTCCGCCACCTCACAGGCAGCACTCTCTCCCTTCATCAGGGCACCGCCTATCGCCACCAGAAGGTAATCCAGTATTGCAGCTCCGGTTTTCCTGCCAAGTGCAGAATCATATTCCCCGTTCCATGCACCCTTTGCGGTTCTCTTTGCCGCTTCCAGTTTCTCCTGTGGTGAGAAGTTCCTGAAATACTCCACATATGTAAGAGGA
>OGUQ01002839.1_pt1 | contig 11228 bp, 6 predicted proteins | sample 1574701 | NCBI WGS metagenome assembly OGUQ01 (sample SAMEA2582087, study PRJEB24529) | metagenome | biome: Human gut stool | place: China | collected 2011 | reverse complement strand
TGTCTTTGGACCAGCCGATGATGCGTCCCGGCATGTTGCGCTTGTACTCGTCGCGGGTGGCAAAGTAGGCTGCCGACGGTCCGCCGTAGAACATCGGTATACCGAGCCGTTGTGTGGTTCCGAAGACGATGTCGGCCCCCCATTCTCCCGGAGGGGTGAGCAGGGCAAGGCTCAGAATGTCGGCGGCAACGGCCACTTTGCAGTTGGCTGCATGGGCTTTTTCCACGAAGGCGCGATAATCTTCCACGTTGCCGGCGGCGTTGGGATATTGCAGTACGCAGGCGAAGATGTCCGGCGTGAATTCCATTTCATGGTATTTTCCTATACGCAGCTCGATACCTTGCGGAATGGCACGGGTAGTCATTACTGCCAGCGTCTGCGGGAAGACGGCTTCGTCAACAAATACCACGTTGGCACCCGATTTCTGCATGTCGCGCGGACGCAGGGCATACATCATCGTCACGGCTTCGGCTGCGGCAGTCGCTTCGTCCAGCAGGGAGCAGTTGGCAAGGGGCATGCCGGTGAGGTCGCATACGGCAGTCTGGAAGTTCATCAAGGCTTCCAGGCGTCCTTGTGAGACTTCGGTCTGATAGGGGGTATAGGAAGTGTACCAAACGGGGTTCTCGAATACATTCCGTTGGATAACGGCAGGAGTGATGGTGTTGTACCATCCCATACCGATATAGGTTGTGTAAAGTTTGTTTTTGGCAGCCAGCCCTGCAATATGTTGTCCGAATTCATACTCTGTCATTGTCTTGGGCAGAGCCAGCGGTTCTTTCAAGCGGATGTTGGCAGGAATGGTTTTATCAATCAGCTCGTCCAGGCTTTTCACTCCTATTTTTTGGAGCATCTTCTCCTCGTCTTTTTCGCTGATGCCGATGTGGCGGTAGGCCAATAGGTCGTTTTTCATGGCTGTAATGATTTAAAAGTTTGCTGTATATTTACCGAAAGAACGGATTCTCCGCTTTCTCTATTCCTATGGTAGTCGGCGCTCCGTGTCCGGGATAGACAATCGTGTCGTTGGGCAGGATGAACAGACGGCTGCAAATATGTTCTATCAGTTCGTCGAAGTTGCCACCGGTGAGGTCGGCACGGCCGATGCTGCCTTGAAACAACACATCCCCCGAGAACATGCAGTGGTCTGCCGCGCAATAATACACCAGACTGCCCGGCGAGTGTCCCGGTACATGGATGGCTTCCAGTTTCGTATTGCCGAAGGTGATGATGTCTCCGTCGTGCAGATAAGTGCCCAGGGGCACGGGGGCTTCCTGCAGCTGGAAGCCGAACATGCGGCTTTGTTTCGGCGCTTCGTCAATCCAGAACTCATCGGCCTGGTTGGCTTCGGCCTTCAGACCGAACTCTTTCAGCATGAAAGGATTGCCGAAGATATGGTCCAGATGCAGATGGGTATTCAGCAGATGTTTCACATTCAGCCCATTCTTGGTAATGAAGTTTTTCAAGGCCTGCTTTTCTTCCTCATAAAAGCAGCCCGGGTCAATGACGACCGCTTCATTGGTTTCGTCCCAAAGCACATAACAGTTCTCCGGGAACATATTAAATTCGAATCTCTTTATTTTCATATTATGTATTTAGATTTCTAAACCTCAACTATCTCTCAACACCCTACGTACACTACTTTTTTTGTCTCGAAGAACTCCTCTTCAAAGAACTCCTTCAGGTCCCACAACGTGGTCTTGTTCTTGACGGGCATGGTTTCGTTTCCCAATTCGCCCCCCTTGAGGCAAATCAGTCCGTTGGGCAATGCATTCTGCTGTTTGGAGGAGATGTTCTTGCGGATAATCTTCAGTAGGTCTGTCAGCGGCATCACGGCACGGCTCACCACAAAGTCGAACTTCCCTTTTTCCTCTTCTGCACGGGCATGACGGAAGGTGGCGTTTTTCAGCCCGATGCTGTTGGCTATTTCGGAGGCTACGCGTACTTTCTTTCCGATGCTGTCCACCAGATGGAACTGTACTTCGGGGAAAAGGATGGCAAGCGGGATTCCCGGAAAGCCTCCTCCCGTGCCGAGGTCCATAATCTGTGTCCCCGGTCTGAAGCGGATTACCTTGGCTATGCCCAGAGAATGCAGCACATGGTGTTCGTACAAGTTCTCTATATCTTTGCGTGAAATGACATTAATCTTAGAGTTCCAGTCCATGTAGAGGTCGTAGAGGGCGGCAAACTGCCGTTTCTGTTCTTCCGTCAGGTCCGGGAAATATTTGAGTATTAAATCCATTGTGAATTTTATGTTGATAGACAATTGATTACGGTTCCTATTGGTCGCCTGCTTTTATCGTATTGCTCAAGGTGACGAATTCGCTGTTCATCAGATGGGTTATGTCCTCATAAGACAACGTGATTTTGGTTGCTCCCATTACGTATGGGGCAATTTCATATACATTATAATAGAAGGTGATTCCCGTTGGGTCCAGATAGAAATTCTCGATAGGCTCCAGGTCACCGGTGGTGGCGTAGCCCATGTCCTCCAGCTCTTGGCGGGTGCTGACGTTGTTGTCTGCCATCAGCTGTTTCCAAAGCAAGTCGGTCAGCGCTTCCTTATAGTCGCCTTCAAAGAGGTCGCCTAGGTGGATGGGGCTTAGGGTCTTTAGGTCGAGGTTGAGGAAGGTGGACATATAGATGCCGTGTGCGCCGCCGGTATATTCGTTGTAATCTATACGGTAGGTCAGTATTAAGGTATTGCACAACTGCATATGGCTTTCGATTCCTTTATAATAGGAATACCAGGCTCCTATGCTCTGCTCGTCCTGTTTGTCCTCCTCGTCTTTCTTGTACATCGGCTCCAGGTCATTGCGGTAGTCGCCGACATATTTCTCCGTATATTTCTTGACAGCTTCTTCGGGTGGCATCGCCATGTACTTGTCGCCGAAGCAGGCAGATAGGAAGAAGGTGTTCAGACTGTCTTTCAGCCTTACGTCGGATGACTGGCTGGCATAGGCAACGTTGAGGATGAGGTTGCAGGCCGGCTTGGCTGTGTCTCCGAAGAGATGTACGGTTTCGTTTACTTGTATACTGTCGAACTCCAACGCGTATGCGTTTTTGTTCACGGTGTTACCGCAGGAAAAGAAAAGGCCGCTTGCCGCAAGCAGAAGGACAAGTAGGCTGACAGTTTGCTTTTTCATATTGAGTTTCGTTTATAAATCAACATATCAATCAAAAAACTTTATCGACAAATATAGAACTTATTAACGAACTGCAGGCATAAAAAAGGAAAAATTAATTCCGGCAAACGGTTAAAACTTTCTATCTTTGCAGCGCTTATGAAGGAACTCCGTTACATACTGGCTGTACTCTTTTCCTCTCTTATCATTATAAGCGGAGTGGGGATTTCTGTAGTTCAGTATTGCTGTGCCGGATGCGAGACGACACAAAGTTGCTGCACCTCCGGCTGTTCCAAATGCCATCATGCACATCGTGGTTCACAAAAAACGTGCAAGGATACCGGTTGTACAGCCGTCTACTACAAGGTGGATTTCGTGAAACATGCACACGAGTCTGCTTCGTTCGTGCCATCCCTTACACTGTTTTGTGAGCAACTGCCGCTGTTTGATTACTCCTTGCCGCAAGTGGCCTGCACTCCGGAAGTGCATTTCGGGGCACCGCCATATGTCGTCGGCTCGCGTCATTATCTGGCGCTCTATTCCACGCTTCTCATTTAGTGTTGTTTTATACGGGGCAATGACATGAATTGTCCGGAGGGAACTGTTTGTTTTTTAATCACTTCTTTAAGTATAAAACAGAAATGAAATATAGCTTGATAGCCATCCTTCTGTTCTCTTTCATCGCCTTGCAGGCGCAGGTAAAGGGAACGGTAAAGGATAATTTGGGCGACCCGATTGCGGGTGCCAACCTCTTCTGGCAGGGAACCACTCAAGGAACCACCACTTCGGCGGACGGTACCTTCTCCTTGTCCAAACCCAATGACAAGCATATGCTTGTAGTCAGCTTTATCGGTTTTGAGAATGATACGATACACGTCAGTAACCGCAATGATACGCTCGACATTGTCTTGCGCGAAGGGGTGGAACTGAGCGAGGTGAATGTGGTCAGCCGTAAGTTGGGCACCATGAAGTTGCGCAACAGTGTGATGAACGAAGATATGATAAGCAGCGCCGAGCTGAACCGTGCCGCCTGCTGTAACCTGGGAGAAAGTTTTGTGACCAATCCTTCGGTGGACGTCACTTACTCTGACGCCGCCACCGGTGCCAAGCAAATCAAGCTTCTGGGCTTGTCCGGTACGTATGTGCAAATGATGACGGAGAATATCCCCAACTCCCGCGGCTCTGCCGCCCCCTACGGACTGGGTTATGTACCCGGGCCATGGATGCAGAGTATTCAGGTGAGCAAGGGCAGTTCATCCGTGAAGAACGGCTATGAGGCCATCACGGGACAAATCAATGTGGAATTCAAGAAACCCCAGTTGCCCGAAGCGGACTGGTTTTCGGCCAACCTTTTTGCCAGCAGCACCAACCGTTATGAAGCCAATGCCGATGCCACGGTGAAACTCTCCAAACGCTGGAGCACCTCTTTGCTGGCACATTACGAGAATGAGACCAAAGCTCACGACAGCAACGACGACGGCTTTGCCGACATCCCCCGCGTGGAGCAGTACAACCTCTGGAACCGCTGGGCATACATGGGCGACCGCTACGTTTTCCAAGCAGGCATCAAAGTGCTTACGGAAGACCGCAACAGCGGACAAGTCGGTCATGGCAAAATGCCTCTGACAGACCCTTATAAGATAAGTATAGGCACCGACCGCTACGAAGCTTTCACCAAGAACGCCTATATATTCAACAAGGAGAAGAACACTAACCTGGCATTGATCCTCTCCGGCTCCCTGCATAAGCAGGATGCCTTGTACGGACGGAAAATCTACGACGTAGACCAGCACAATGCTTATGCCTCCTTGTTGTTCGAGACGGAACTGACCAAGCGTCAAAGCCTTTCTGCCGGACTGAGCTTCAACTATGACTCCTATGACCAGCGCTACCGCCTGGACAATGACGCCGCACAGCCTTTGACGAAGAAATTCACCAAAGAAGCCGTCCCCGGCGCCTACGTGCAGTACACCTACAACTGGGACGATAAACTGGTGCTGATGGGTGGCATCCGCGGCGACCATAGCAACGAGTACGGCTATTTCGTCACCCCGCGTTTCCATGTGAAGTACAATCCCAACGAGTATGTACATTTCCGTCTTTCGGCAGGAAAAGGATACCGCACGAACCATGTGCTGGCCGAGAATAACTACCTGCTGGCAAGTAGCCGTCGGATAGACATCGCCAAACGTCTTGACCAGGATGAGGCCTGGAACTATGGCGCAAGCACTTCCGCCTATATTCCCTTGTTCGGCAAAACCTTGAACCTGAATGCGGAATACTATTACACGGATTTCAGCAAGCAGGTGGTGGTAGACATGGATACGGACCCGCATGCCGTTCTGTTTTACAACCTTCACGGCCGTTCCTATTCGCAGGTAGTGCAGGTGGAGGCAAGCTATCCGTTCTTCCCGGGTTTCACCTTTACCGCGGCTTACCGTTGGACGGATGCCAAGACGAATTACAACGGAGAGCTGATGGAGAAACCCCTTACCAGCAAATATAAAGGTTTGCTGACGGCTTCTTATCAGACACCTTTGGGATTGTGGCAGTTTGATGTAACTTTGCAACTGAACGGTGGCGGGCGCATGCCGGCTCCATACGAACTGACAGACGGCAATTGGTCGTGGGAAAGGCGCTATGGCGGCTTCGAGCAGTTGAGCGCACAGGTGACGCGCTATTTCCGTCGCTGGTCTATATACATCGGTGGCGAGAATCTGACAAACTTCAAACAGAAGAATCCTATCATCGATGCCTCCGATCCCTGGGGAAGCAACTTTGATGCTACGATGGTGTGGGGACCGATGCATGGAGCAAAAGCCTATGTAGGTGTCCGTTTTAACTTGCCGAGAATATAATATTATTTATTAAATCAATAGCGAAACAATGAAAACAAGAAGATTTTTAATGACTTTGGCAGTTGTACTCTTCTGGGCATCTGCCGCAATGGCAAAAGACATCCGTACAGCCATGTTCAAGGTGGCACAGATGAAGTGTGAGAACTGTGTAAGGAAGATAAACAATAACATCCGTTTTGAGAAGGGACTGAAGGACTTCCACACAGACTTGAAGACAAAGACGGTAACCATCACGTATGATGCCGACAAGACCAATGTGGAAAAGTTGAAAAAAGGTTTCCAAAAGTTCCATTATGAAGCGGAGTTTGTCAAGGAAACCAAGCAGGACGATAAGAAGTAATTGAACAAACTGCTCATTCCGGTTGTTGCTTTATTAAAGCGGAACAACAATCATCTAAAAAATAAATCGAATGAGCAATATAATTACTAAGGCGCATCCCGTGCTGGATATGCACAGCACGGAATTGCGTGTCGTCGGCGCATGGCTTTTTGCCATCGTGCTGATACTGTTTTCTACAGTCTTTGTGCATATACCCTATACCCGTGAAATACAGATGGTACTGGCAATTCCGGTACTGCTGTTTTTCGGCTTTCCTTTTTATTCCGGTGCCTGGAAGGGAACCCGGTCGGGTCGCAACAATATAGACCGTCTGGTGGCACTTACCACCTCTGTGGCTTTTCTGTTCAGTGTGTTCAATACTTTCTTTCCGGATTATTGGCTGGGCATCGGGCTGGAACCGCATGTCTATTATGGGGTTGCCGCCGTCATCATCGCCTTTTCCCTGACTGGCGAGTTTATGGAGGAACGTGCCCGGAGAACTGTGTCGGTGGCTATCCGCCGGTTGGGAGGCTGGCAGCATAACGCAGCCCGCGTACTGCCGGAGAAGCAACGCATTGACGACCGCGTCGCCGGTTTTTTTGTCCCGGTCATTCTCATCGTTTCCCTGCTGACCTTTTTTATATGGGTGTTCTTCGGAGGCATAGGTGTAGTGTCACACGGTCTGTTTGCCGCTTTGTCCGTGTTGGTGGTGGCTTGTCCGTGTGTGATAGGGCTGGCCACTCCCGTAGCTTTGGCGGCTGGCCTCAATAAAGCCGCCCGCAATCATATCCTGATCAGGGATACTTCCGCTTTAGAGCAGATGCGCAATGTGGATGTGGTGGTATTCGATAAGACCGGGACCTTGACAGAAGGGCATCCTACGGTAATAGGCTGGCTGTGGGCGCAAGGGCAGGAGGATCATTATAAAGATGTACTGCTTGCTGCCGAGTCTACTTCGGACCATCCTCTGGCGGAAGCTATCGTTACGGCCCTGGAAGGGGAAGAGCAGGTTATCCCTGCCCATCTGGACGGTTTCGAAAGCATTGCCGGAAAAGGTGTCAGAGTGGCCTATCAAGGTGCGGAATATTGGGTAGGAAGCCATAAACTGCTGAAAGATTATCAGGCCAATTTGTCGGATATTCTGGCCGATATGCTGACGCAATATGAATCGGACGGAAACAGCATAGTCTACTTTGGGCGTGAGAACGATTTACTTGCCGTTATTGCCATCAAGGACCAGTTGCGGGTGACTTCTATGGAAGCTATCCGGGAACTGCGTACCCAGGACATCGAGATATGCATGCTTACGGGAGATGGTGAGCGTACGGCTTCTTCCGTGGCCGGCAGTTTGGGTATCATGCGTTTTGTGGCCGATGCTATGCCCGATGACAAAGAGGATTTCATCCATAAGCTGCAGCTTCAGGGTAAAACGGTCGCCATGGTAGGTGATGGCGTGAACGATGCGCAAGCCTTGAGCTGTGCTGATGTAAGCATTGCCATGGGAAAGGGGACTGATACGTTGATGGACACCGCCATGATTACTCTCAGGACTTCAGACCTGCTGCTGTTGCCCAAAGTTTTCCGGTTGTCTCGCCAGACTGTGAGCCTCATGTACCGGAATCTGTTCTGGGCTTTCATCTATAATACAGTGGGTATCTTTGTCGCGGCCGGAGTACTCTATCCCGTCTATGACATCCTGCTGAGTCCTGCGCTGGCAGGTGCTGCCATGGCTCTTTCCTGTGTATCCGTGGCTTTGAGCAGCCTTCGTCTGAGTTCCAGGTTCTGATGTTCTCAGCTGTTCCTATACTCCAGCGGACTCATGCCCATGTGCCTCTTGAAGTATTTTCCAAAGAAGGAAGCACTGGGGAAGTTCAGGGAATAGGCAATCTCCTGAATGGTCATGTTGGTTGATTTCAGCTTGGCTTTCACGTCTACGATGACGACGTGGGCGATGATGTCCAATACATTTCTGCCGGTCACCTGCCTCACGGTGGTGCTGAGGTGTTGCAGGGAGATGCCCAGTTTGTCGGCATAGAATTGCGCGCGGCGTTCGCGGGTATAGTTTTCGATGACGAGCTGCACCAGTTCGCGGCATATTTCCTCTTTCCGGCTCTTGTTCCCTTTTTGCATCTGCGGACGGTGGCAATACATTCTGTCTATGCCGCTGAGGAGCAAGTTCAATGTGCTTTGAGCCATTTTTGTATCGGGAGGATAGGGACCGGTCGTGATGCGTGCCCATAAGGCAAAATAGTCCTTGAAATAGGAGGCGACGGTAGGGTTGACAGCCAGTACCGGATACTCCAGTATGTTGGAGAAAGAGCTCAATGTAGACTGGATGAGGTTGACCCCATTGAGGCAATGCGAGGAAAACCCCACGAATCCCAGGCATACTTTTTCCTTTTGTTCGTAAAACTGTATGATGGTTCCGGGAAGCAGGGTAATGAAGTCCCCTTGCTTGATTTCTGTATCCATCAGGTTGATGGATATGGTGATGGAACCTTCTATGCATAGTGCAAAAATGCACGCTTTCAGACGGCACGACTGTTTGTATATGTTTAGAATGTCTTCCGTTACTTCAGTCCATGCAATCATGTCTACTGGCAGGTCGACTTGGGGAAATTCCATACGCTTTGTCGTTTAGAGTTCGCACAAAGGTAATTCTTTTCCGGGAAAAAGTAACGGAAGACATTCTGTTTTTAAAATGAAATGTTCTTTTTTTAAAATGTAACGTCCATCTTTACGACGAAAGTACGTGGCGCGCCCACTGCCATGGGACGATAGCTGTACTCCTTGTTCAGCAGGTTGTTTATCATGAACTGGAAAGCTACTTCCTTGGTGGCTTTCACCCCGAAGCGCATGTCCACTGTGGCATAGTCCGTATTATGCTTTTTCCAATAGGATGCCAGGGTTTCCCCGTTGGACGAGCCGAAGAGGATGCCGCGCACGTAGTCCAGCAGGTCAGGTTCACTTTTGCTGCGTTCGTCCAGCATAATATAGTCCACGGCAAGTATCTTGCTTTTCCAGTTTACGTTGGCACCTATGTTGATGCGTTTCCACTGAAAGTCCAGCGTGGCCTTGAAACTGTGTTTCGGACGATATTTCAAGTACTTGCCGTCATTGCTTTTCTCCTTCATCTGAAGCGGGTCGGTATAGGTGTTCTCCAGGGCATTGCGTTTCTTGTAGTCGGCATCCCTCGGTTCGGTATATACATATCCCAGGTTATAGAGCAGCTTGGCGTTTTTGTTGAAGGTGTACATGCCGTTGGTGCTGATTTCCATTCCATAAATCTGTGCTTTGGACACGTTGTGGAACTGTGCCCCGATGCCGAAACCCTTGCCGTTCTTCAGCATTTGTATGGCGTCTGTAACGCTGTTTATCATGCTCAGGTCCGCATTGTTGAATAGGCCGAACTGGAATTCCACCATATCCTTGTATTGGGTATAGAAAGCGGCGACATCTGCAAATCCTTGTAAATTGCCTGCCTTGTACCCTTGCTTGAATCCCAGCTCGGCATTGAATCCTTTTTCCGGCTGTACGTTGTAGTTGGGATATACACCTACACCTCCGATGTCTTTGCGAAGGTATTTCTCGGTGATGGAGGGATTACGGTAACCCTGGCCGAAGCTGGCACGCAGGAAGCTGTAATCGGCTAGCTGGTAGTTCAGCCCGGCACGGAACACGGGGCGGAAAGGAATCTTGCTCCCGAAAACCTTTGTGTCGGCTTCCCGGTAGTGCTTGTCTATCCGGTAGTATTCGGCACGTACCCCGGCCGATACGCTGAGGCGGTCCCAGAAGCGCTGGTCGTATTGCATATAGGCGGCAACATTGTCACTTTGATGTACTTCTTCCGTTTCGCCGGAGAAGGTGCGGATATGTTCGTAAGTCAGACCCGTGGTGATTTGTGCGCCGCCGTCCCATTTCTTGTTGAACTGATAGTCCAGATAATAGTCGTAATTCTTGTCCGTCCGTGTTGGTGATTGATTGCGCTTCGGATTGAGTACACCGGATAGCCAGGGAACCAGGTCGCTGGGTAGTTTCCCTTCAAGCAGTCCTCCCATGTCAGACGGCAGGCCGTTGCTCATTACCCAAGAGATGAGGTCGCAATAGTCGGCAGTGGTGGCATTGGGGAATATGTTGTCCAGAGAGCCGAAGACACCGTCCATCAAATCACTCAGCTTGTCGCTTCCCAGCCATTTGATAACTCCGGTCATCAGTGGCTGGAGGGCTGTGTAGTCTCCATTGGCAATGTTCTGGATGACTTGTGCGTCGGTGCCCATGTTGCCCAGAATATCCGTAATGGAGGCGGATTGTGTAGGGCGTACCACATTGTCCGCACTGTAGTAGAAACGGCCCTTTACTTTGTGTGAAGTACCTCTTTCAGGATTGGTGAAGTTGAAGAAAGGGTCAATGCGGAAGTTGTTGGACTCACGTCCCATATTAGTAAAGGGAGAGGGGCGGTAGGCCTCGCCGGGCGAGCGCCAGATGAAGAAATCCCCGTACTTGTTGGAAAGGAAATCCACGTTGAAACCGTAGTTCATCAGTTTCATACCCATATCCGGCTGATAGTAGGTGAGGTTTCCGTTGATGTGGAAACGTTTGTTGTAACCTTGTTGGCGGTAGCCCTCGTCGGTAAAGAGATTCAGTCCGCCGCTGACGTCAAAGTTACCGATGCGGCGGGAGTGGGTGAGGTCGAAACCTTCGTAGAGCGGATTGCGTACACCGCTGAAAAGGCTGTTGCGCAACAAGGGCTTTACCGGATATTTGTCCTCTTTCCAGAAAGATTTGTCACTCCATTGGTAATCGCTGTTGTCGGGGTCGTCATAGATTCCTACATAGGCACTGAAACGGGTCTGAGGGGTCAGTCCCGGCCGTGCGGTGCGTATGTTGATGATGCCGTTCAGGGCCGACGAACCATAGAGCACGCTGGAGGCT
>OGUQ01002838.1_pt1 | contig 11233 bp, 9 predicted proteins | sample 1574701 | NCBI WGS metagenome assembly OGUQ01 (sample SAMEA2582087, study PRJEB24529) | metagenome | biome: Human gut stool | place: China | collected 2011 | reverse complement strand
AGGGTCGTATTCGCCCGTACATTTAAAGGTTCTGTCATAAATGTCCGGAATATTCTCAATAGCGCAAATTGCCGTAACAATTTTGAAGGTTGAGCCGGGGGTGTAAAGACCTGTTAAAAGCCTGTTGATGTATGCGCCTGCATATTCCTCGTTGTCGTCTATATCGCTCGGCTTATTTTGGGGGTCGTAGCTTGGGGTTGAAACGATAACAAGCGTTTCGCCCGTTTTGTAGTTGATTACGCCGACTGTTCCTGCTTTGTAATTTGAAAGTGCTTTGTATGCAACATCGCAGGCATCTGCGTCAAGCGTCAATTGCATATCGTTGCCGCTTCCGTTTTTAATAACACTGTAAATGCCTGTAAGCGAATTATACCCTGTAAGCTTTGCTTTATACACGTTTTGAACACCTGTTGAAATAAAGCCTTGAAGGTCGCCTACTGCGTGAAGCGTAGCCTTTCTTGTCGTTAACGAATCATTGTATTCTCTTTTGCCGTTATTTGTTTCGGCAAGGCTTCTGCCGTTTCTGTCGGTGATTTTGCCTGCGCCGATTAATTCGCCGTTATAGTAAAGGTGGCTGTTGTAAGGCTGCATAACCCAGCTTGAGCCGTCGGTCATAAGGCTGTAAGTTAAAAATCCTAAGCCGAAAACAAAGGCAAACACAAGTATCCAAAGGAAAATACCCCTTTTTGTTATCATTTTCATTTCTTTTTAACACCTCCGAGATAGCTGTAGGTGCGTACGTCACTCGCCTTGATAAATGCCAAAACAAGCCAGCAGCTCATAAGCGAGGTACCGCCTTGGCTGACGAAAGGAAGAGTAACACCCGTAAGCGGTAAAACGTCCGTTATGCCGAAAATGTTAAGCGCACATTGGAAAAGGAGCATTCCGGCGCCTGCAACTGCCGCAATTGAATAAAACGTGCTTCTTGCCGCAATTGAATTTACAAGGGCGGAAACTGCAATTGCAACGAACGAGAGAACAAGAACTACTGCAAAAATGTAGCCCCATTCCTCACAAATTACGCCGAAAACGTCATCTGTATAAACAAGATAGTCATCAAAGAATTTGCGTATATTGCCGTTGCCTATTCCAAGGCCTAAAAGACCGCCGGAGGCAATGCCTGTTAAAATATGGGTTTGTTGATATCCTTTACCGTAAGTATCCTCCCAAATATGGCGGTATATTGAAAAACGTGCCGTAACGTACGGGTTATATTTGATTACAATGGCGCCGCCCAAGCCTGCCGCCGCAACGGCTAAGCCTGCCGTTTTAATATCGCCGGAGTTCATAAATGCAATTATTAAAAATGTGATGAAAAATATGAGCGCCGCACCGAAGTCACGCATTAAGATAAGCGCACCCACGCAGGCAACCGAGAATATAATAAAACGGATTATATTTTTAGAGGTTTGAATTTTTTCAAGCGTTGCCGCACCGACAAAGATAAACGCAACCTTTACAAATTCCGACGGTTGGAGAGTGAATGAGCCAATACCTATCCAGTTTCTTGCTCCGTACTTCTCCGTGCCGAATACAAGGTTGACTGCAAGCAAAATTAATCCTGCGATTGCAACGGGCAGTCTCAATTTCATACACAAATCAACGTCGCCTAAAACAAATGTGAAAACAGTATAAGCAACAACGCTGACTGCCAAAATTATTAACTGCTTAAAGCAAGCGTTTGGGTTGACCGAGCCTATAACCGTAAGTCCGACCCCGGAAAGAAAAAATGCAATAAATTCAAGTTCAAAATTTCTTCTGTGAACAATTATATATAAAAGCGACACATAAACCCATTCAAGCGCAATGAGCACAATATTTGCAAGCATTGCTTTTGTTGAAAAATCATTATGGGCGCTTGCCGCCTCGAAGCCTGTAATAAGTTGAAAAATGCTCAAAACAAACAGCATTGCAAAATTATTAATAGGCTTGATATGCGGTATTTTTTTAGCCTTATTTGCCATTCGTGTTTCTCCTTAATTATTTTTCATAAAATACAAAAACTCTGTCACCGAAGGTGATTGTGTCCTCGTCAAAAATGAGCTGCGGCTGAGTAATAAATCTGCCGTTTAGCTTCGTTCCGTTGTGGCTGTTTAAATCCGAAAGCGCCCAGCCACGAGATGTTAAATGTATTCTTGCGTGCTCACTGCTGATTGTGTCAAGATTGATTTGTATGTCTGAATTTTGACCCCTGCCGATAAGCACGTCTTTTTTTCTTAAATAAATAGGTCTGTGAGTTTTTACGTCTACCAAAACCGCATAAGCAACATTGCCTGTATTTTGTTTCAATTCGCTCGCCTCATTTCTCATTTGAGTTTTTGAACTTGCCGAAACAGCCTCGGCACATAAAAATTTCAAAGGGATTGAACCTATTGTTATAATATCGCCGTCCTCAATAACGGCACTGCCGTGAACACTTCTGTCATTTAATTTAATGCCTGTTTTGGAAAAGGTGTCCGTTATAACCCATTCCTTTCTCTTTTTTGCAATAACTGCGTGAAAACGTGATACATTCGGCATAGGCAAAACAATATCGTTAGATTTACTTTTTCCTATTGATGTTTCCCATCTGTCAATGTCAATTATAGAACCGTTGTTTTGGTCGACAAGCTGAGCAAGCTTGTGAAGTCTCGGTCTGTTTCTGAATAAAGATATTATGCAGGTGAATAGTATAACTACAGCCAAAACAGGAAGCACATATCTAAGTACACCTGTCAAAAATGATAAAGCCGTTTCCAATCCGTTCACTCCTTAATTATATATTTTAAAATTATGTATTTAATAATTATAACAATTATGTATTGTTCAGTCAAATATTTTGAAAAATTTTAATAATTTTATTACATTGCAAATGCTGCCTTGTATTGTTTTGCACCACGATATTTGGCTTAAAAAGGCGAATGTTAAGTTCAGTTGACAAAATTCCACGTAAAAAATATAGATTACTTTGTTCTTTTATGTTATATTTAACCCAGAGGTGATAAATATGTCTCTTGGACAAAGACTTTATGATTTAAGAAAAACGACAGGTCTTTCTCAGGAAAAAGCGGCGGAGCAGCTTGGCGTAACAAGGCAAACCGTGTCAAAATGGGAAACTGACCAAACAACTCCGGATTTTGATAAAATAATTCCTATTTGCAAGCTTTATAATGTTACTACCGCTGAGCTTTTCGGCGAAGAAAAAGAGAATGATTACAGCTATAATATAGATTCAAATACAGAGCAAACCGACGGCGATTCCTTCAGCGAGGCCGAAAAATTTAAAATCAGGCATAAATATAAAATCAGATTTGCCGTGCTTTTAAGTATAGGAATATGCTTATATATTTTATCTGTTACTCCTTTTGTAGTTTTAAAAAATGAAAAACTGAGCATTGTTTTGTTTTTTGTTATGATTGCTGTTGCAACAATGCTTATAGTTTTCGGTTCGATTGCAAAGCCGAAATTTGAGGATGAAAAGAAATCGGACACTCCGGAAAGCAACTTGTATAAACGAATTTGCAGTATTATGTCGGGTGTTGTACTTGTTATTTATCTTCTTTTAAGTTTTCTTACAGGTGCTTGGTATATCACTTGGGTGCTTTGGATTGTTTATGCGATTGCGTGCCAAATTGCAAAGCTTGTTTTTTCGTTGAAAGGAATTGAGATTGATGAATAAAAGTAAAAAAACCATAATTGCATTAATTGCCGTTTTAACCGCTGTTGCACTTTTTTTGCTTGGGGCTATGTCGCTTTTTATAGCCGGCGGCGATAAACTTGAAGATATGCTTGATAAAAGGGAAGACGATTTAAAAACAGTAGTTTTTCAGAAAGAGTATAATATAAATGATTTTCAAAATATGAAAATTGACTGCGGCTGTGCAGATGTGACGTTTAAGCCAAGCCAAAACGGAAATGTCAGCGTTACTGTTTTCGGCGCAAACGATAATAAGTTTTCGGGAGAAATTAAGAATGAAACGCTTGAGCTTAACGAAATCTACGGCAAAGCAACGTTTCGCTGGGCAAGGGCGATAAAATTTAAAGGCCTTCATATTGTTGTTAAAATTCCGCAAGGCTTTGATTTTCCGGTTGATATTAATGTTGATTACGGCAATATTGATTTTGAAACTGAATATAATTCTTTGCTTAATGTTCAAATGAGCACGGGTGATTTTGAAGCGATAAGTCTCGGCGGAAAATTTGATATATCTACGAATATAGGTGATATTTCAATCAAAAACGCAAAACCTTATGAAAATTCATCTTTGAAAACCGATACGGGCGATATCGAAGTTGATAATGTTTTAAACACAAAAATTATCAGCGAGGCGGACACGGGCAACGAGGATATAAACGGCAGTGACGATTCATCAGGCGTTACGCTTACGGTAACGACCGATACAGGAGATATTGAAGTTAACGATAATTAAAAAATGACCTTTTTCGATATGAAAAAGGGTTTCTTTTTGCCGTTTTGTAATAATTTATTCGGTGAAATTTGGCTTAAAATCAACAAAAAACGCTCTTGAATGCATAATTATTCAATAACTACATATATGTAAAAATTTTTTGTGAAAAGTTACAAAATACAATATATTGTGTTTTTTTAGCTTTTTGCTATTGACATACATATTGTAATTTGGTATTATATGTTCAGTCTTGAAAATGGTTATGTTACCATTTTGTAATATATTAGGAGGGGTAAGGCATGAAAATCATTAAAAGAAACGGTTCTGAAGCAGATTTTGACTTAAACAAGATAGTTGTTGCCGTTTCAAAAGCGAACGCTGCTTGCCGCAAGGAAGAACTTACTCAAAGCCAAATCGTTGAGATTGCTGAGTATGTTGAATTTAAAATGTCTAAGGCAAATCGTGCGCTTTCGGTAGAGGAGATACAAGATATAGTCGAAAATCAGATTATGGCACAGGGCGCATTTGAAGTTGCAAGGCTTTATGTTAAGTATCGTTATAACCGTTCTCTTATCAGAAAGGCAAATACTACCGATAATCAGATTTTATCTCTTATTGAATGTAATAATGAAGAGGTAAAGCAGGAAAATTCAAATAAAAATCCTACTGTCAATTCCGTTCAGCGTGACTATATGGCAGGCGAGGTATCAAAGGATATTACTAAAAGAATTCTTTTGCCTCAGGATATTGTTGACGCTCACGAGCAGGGCTTAATCCATTTCCACGATGCAGACTATTTTGCTCAGCATATGCACAATTGCGACCTTGTAAATCTTGAAGATATGCTTCAAAACGGAACTGTAATCAGTGAAACCATGATTGAAAAGCCGCATAGTTTTTCAACAGCGTGCAACATTGCAACACAAATCATTGCTCAGGTTGCTTCAAGCCAATATGGCGGTCAGTCTATTTCTCTTTCTCATCTTGCGCCTTTTGTTGATGTAAGCCGTAAGAAAATTAAAAAGCAGGTTGAATCCGAAATTGACGAACTTGGCATTTCAATGACTGAAGAGCAGATTGTTAAGCTTACCGAAAAAAGGCTTCGTGACGAGGTTTCAAGAGGTGTGCAAACTATTCAGTATCAGGTTGTTACTCTTCTCACAACTAACGGACAAGCACCTTTTGTTACTGTATTTATGTATCTTAACGAGGCAAAAAATGAGCAGGAAAAGAAGGACCTTGCTCTTATTATTGAGGAAACGCTTAAGCAGAGAATTCAGGGTGTTAAAAACGAGGACGGCGTTTGGATTACTCCGGCTTTTCCAAAGCTTATTTATGTTCTTGAGGAGGATAATATTAAGGAAGGGTCTTCTTATTTCTACCTTACAGAGCTTGCCGCTAAATGTACGGCTAAGAGAATGGTACCCGATTATATCAGCGAAAAGGTAATGAAACAGCTTAAGGGCGATGTATATACCTGTATGGGTTGCCGTTCATTCTTAACTCCTGACAGATTTACGGATAAAGGTATCGGCAATATTGCAAATGCAAAGAATTATGATCCGTCGAAGCATAAATATTACGGCAGATTTAATCAAGGTGTAGTTACAATTAACCTTGTTGATGTCGCTTGCTCTTCAGGCGGAGATATGACAAAGTTTTGGAAAATCTTTGATGAAAGACTTGACCTTTGCTATCGTGCGCTTATGTGCCGCCACAATAGGCTTAAGGGCACTTTGAGCGACGCTGCTCCTATTCTTTGGCAGCACGGTGCTCTTGCAAGGCTTAAAAAAGGAGAGAAGATTGATAAGCTTCTTTATGACGGATATTCTACAATTTCTCTCGGTTATGCAGGTCTTTATGAATGTACTAAATATATGACAGGCAAGTCGCATACCGACCCTGAGGGTAAGCCTTTTGCACTTCACGTTATGGAGCATATGAACGAGGCTTGCGACAGGTGGAAGCAAGAAACAAATATTGATTTTAGTATTTACGGCACTCCGCTTGAGTCCACAACATATAAGTTTGCTAAATGTCTTCAAAAGAGATTTGGCAAGATTCCGGGTGTAACGGATAGAAATTATATCACTAATTCCTATCACGTTCACGTTGCGGAGAAGATTGACGCATTCACAAAGCTTAAGTTCGAATCTGAATTTCAGCGTCTTTCACCGGGCGGTGCAATCAGCTATGTTGAAGTTCCTAATATGCAAAATAATATTCCGGCAGTTTTGCAGGTTATGAAATATATTTATGAGAATATTATGTATGCCGAACTCAATACTAAGAGTGACTATTGTCAGTGCTGCGGCTATGACGGCGAAATTCAAATAGTTGAAAATGAGGACGGCAAGCTTATTTGGCGTTGTCCTAAGTGCGGAAATGAGGACCAGGATAAAATGAACGTTGCAAGACGTACTTGCGGTTATATCGGCACTCAATTCTGGAATCAGGGCAGAACTCAGGAAATTAAGGAAAGAGTATTGCACTTATAATTTAAAATTGACCGATTGGATAATCTAATCGGTCTTTTTTGGTATATAGAGGTTTACTATGAATTACGGAGAAATTAAATTTAACGATATTGCAAACGGAGAGGGTGTGCGCACATCTCTTTTTGTATCGGGTTGCAGGCATCATTGCAAAAATTGTTTTAATGAGCAAACATGGGATTTTGCCTTCGGTCAACCGTTTACAGAGGAAACGATGGAGGAAATTTTGGACTCCTGCAATCACGATTGGATAAACGGCTTGTCACTCTTGGGCGGTGAGCCGTTTGAGCCTGAAAATCAAAAAGTGCTTTTGCCGTTTCTTGTTATGTTTAGGGAGCGCTTTCCCGATAAAACGATATGGTGCTACACAGGATTTACGCTTGAGGAAATTATGGGTAAGCGTGCTAATTCAAGAGCGTTTACGGAGATTAGCTCGGAAATGCTGTCACTTATAGATGTGCTTGTTGACGGACCTTTTGTAGAGGCAAAAAAGGATATTAGCCTCATTTTCAGAGGTTCAAGCAATCAGCGGATTATCGATATTAAAAAAACATTTGAAAATAAACAGGTGGAGCTTTATTTAGATGACGGAAAATAAATATAAAATTACAATCAATGCCTGCTTTTTGGCATATATTGTTCAGGCGATAGTCAATAATTTTGTTCCGCTGTTGTTTATAACATTTCAAAGAGAGTTTGATATTCCTCTTTCAAAAATAACGCTTTTAATAACTTTTAATTTTTTAATTCAGCTTTTTGTGGATTTGGTTTCGGCTAAATTTGTTGATAAAATAGGGTATAAGGTGTCAATGGTTATTGCCCATTTTTTGTGTGCATCAGGTCTTGTGGCTCTAACCTTTTTGCCTGATTTGTTTAATAATTCATTTGTCGGAATTTTAATAGCAGTTATGATTTACGCTGTCGGCGGCGGTCTTTTAGAGGTGATTGTAAGCCCTGTTGTTGAGGCTTGCCCGACAGATAATAAGGAAAAGGCAATGAGCTTGCTCCATTCCTTTTACTGCTGGGGCCAAATGGGCGTAGTTCTTATTTCGACCTTGTTTTTCACTGTTTTTTCTATTAAAAATTGGAGGGCGCTTGCAGTTGTTTGGGCAATTTTACCTATCGTTAATGCGTTCGTTTTTATTAAAGCTCCAATTGCTTCTCTTAACGAAAACGGTGAACGTGGAATGGCAATTCATGAACTTGCAAAAAATAAGCTGTTTTGGATACTTTTTTTGATGATGATTTGTGCAGGCGCAAGCGAGCAGGGAGTCAGTCAGTGGGCTTCCGCTTTTGCAGAAAAGGGATTGGGTGTTACCAAAACAGTCGGTGACCTTGCAGGACCTATGGCTTTTGCGTGCCTTATGGGTATTTCAAGAGCATTTTACGGCAAATTTGGTCATAAAATTGAGCTTGATAAGTTTATGAATTTAAGTTGTATTTTGTGTATTGTTTCATATCTTACAATAAGCCTTGTGCCAAACAGCGTTGTAGGTCTTATCGGATGTGCGCTTTGCGGTCTTTCGGTCGGAATAATGTGGCCCGGCAGCTTCAGTAAGGCTTCGGCTTCCATTAAAAGGGGAGGCACGGCACTTTTTGCGCTTCTTGCCCTTGGCGGCGACCTCGGTTGCACGGCAGGGCCAACTCTTGTAGGTTTCGTTTCAGGAAGGCTTAATGATAATATGCGAATGGGAATTTTAGTTGGTACAATTTTCCCGATTTTGTTATTTTTAGGAATATATTTGTGCAAAAAAGAAAAGGCACGAAACAGTTAAATCTGCTTCGTGGCAGACTGTCGATAAAGCGGCTAAACCGTGCCTCGTCGAAAGAAATTCTGTGTTCGAATAAATTTTTGCAAAATTTATAATAAACACTCCGTTCCTTTCTCCTCTCCCCAAAAAGCATACGCTTTTCGGGGACCCCGAATTAAACAAACATATTTGCCTCCCTTGTAAAGGGAGGTGGGTGCAACTTGTTGCACTCGGAGGGATTGGAAAAATGGCAAGGACATCGAGTCCTTGCCATTTTTGGCGCTTTCCGTCTTTTGCTCGGGGGCAGTACCCACGTACAGCTCCCACTCGCAAAATACGAAATTTATCTCACTTTCTCGAAGTCTGCCGACATTTTAAATTTTTTTTGTTCGAGTTTTCTGTTCGCTTTATTTTTTTGCTTATTTGTGTTATACTTGTAAAAAACTTAGGCAGGTGATTAAATGACTGAAAAAGAGCTTCGTAAAAAGGCAATGGCTTTGCCACTTCAGCCGGGCGTATATATAATGAAAAATAAAGATAAAAAAATTATATATATCGGCAAGGCAAAAAAGCTTAAAAACCGTGTTTCTCAATATTTCGGCAGTCATACCAATCATTCGCTTAAGGTAATCAAAATGGTTGAAAATGTTAACGATTTTGATTATATTCTTTGTGACAGCGAATTTGAAGCACTTGTTTTGGAATGCTCGCTGATTAAACAGCACCAGCCGAAATATAATATTTTGCTTAAAGACGATAAGGGTTATAACTATATTAAAATTACTAAAGAGCAATTTCCTAAAATCAGCGAATGTAAGCAAATTGCAGATGACGGTGCAATGTATATAGGGCCTTACACCTCGAACTTTTCTGTTAAACAGGCGGTTGACGAAACACTTAGAATATTTAAACTTCCACGTTGTAATAAAAAATTTCCGAAGGATTATAAAAAAAGCAGGCCTTGTTTAAATGGCTTTATGGGTTTGTGCTGTGCTCCTTGCGCCGGCAGAATATCGCTTGACGAATATGCCGATAATATTAATGACGCAATCGCTTTTATTAAAGGCGGCAGTGTAAAGACCGTTAAGAAAATGGAGGAGCAAATGCTTGAATGTTCCGAAAATCTTCAATTCGAGGAAGCGGCTAAGCTTAGGGACAGAATTAAGGCTATTAAAAATCTTGAGGAAAAGCAAAAGGTAGTTTCAATCAATGTGCCGGAGGAAGATGTGTTCGCCCTTGTAAACGGAAAGAAAAAGGCTTGTTTTGAGGTTATAAGATTTGAACACGGCAAGCTTACGGATACGGAATTTTGGCTTATTGACTCTGTTGATGATTTGCCGCAGGCAAGATTTGAATTGATTGAACGCTACTATTCAATGCGTGACAGAGTTGCCTCACGTATTGCTGTTGACGGCGAGATAGAGGACGAGGAGCTTTTAAAAGAATTTCTTGAAAAAAAGAAGCAGAAAAAAGTTGAATTTATCCACCCTCAAAAGGGCGAGCATCTGTCGATAGTCAATATGTGTATATCAAATGCCAATGAGCATTTGGCTCAGCAGCAGGGCAGACTCGGCAGGGAAATTGCAACATTGGAGGAACTCAAAAATCTTTTGGGATTGGAAAAAATGCCTGAATATATTGAGTCTTACGATATTTCGCATACTTTCGGTGCGGATAATGTTGCAGGTATGGTTGTATTTCACAACGGCAGACCGATGAAAAGCGCATATAAACGTTTTGCAATTAAGGGATTTGACGGTCAAAACGACGTCGGCTCTATGCAGGAGGTTTTGACTCGTCGTTTTAATCATTATTATAATGACGAAGATGGCAGTACCTTTAAGATTTTGCCTGATTTGATTTTGCTTGACGGCGGTGAGCCGCAGGTTAGGGCGGTTTTGCCTGTTGTTGCGTCAATGGGACTTAATGTTCCCGTTTTCGGTATGGTTAAGGACAGTAAGCACAGAACACGTGCAATCGCTGTCGGCAACGGAGAAATAGAAATTAATTCCCACCGTCAGGTGTTTACTCTTGTATCAAACATTCAAGAGGAGGTGCACCGCTTTGCGATATCTTACCACCATAATAAGCATAAAAAGAGCACACTTTCAACCTCACTTACAAAAATTAACGGAATAGGCGACGCTAAGGCTAAGGCTTTGATGAAATATTTTAAAACTATTTCCGCTATTAAAGAGGCTGACGTGGAAAAATTGCAGCTCGTTTCCGGAATTTCGGAAAAAAACGCACAAGAAATTTATAATTTTTATCATAATTTGTAAAAATAATTTTAATTGACTTGACTATTATTTTTGTAATTTGTATAATGATAAATGATTTATTGAAAGGGTTTCGGCTTTTTTAATTAAAATGTAAAAGGAAATTTGACGTATGATGCGAGTGATTACAGGCGTTGCACGTGGTAGAAGGCTTGAAACTTTGCCGGGCGAGGACGTCACAAGACCTACAACGGAATCAGTCAAGGAAGCTGTTTTTTCTATGATTCAGTTTGAAATCGAAGGCAAAAATGTGCTTGACTTGTTTGCCGGCTCAGGTCAGCTTGGCATTGAGGCGCTTTCAAGGGGTGCAAAGAAATGTA
>OGUQ01002830.1_pt1 | contig 11248 bp, 9 predicted proteins | sample 1574701 | NCBI WGS metagenome assembly OGUQ01 (sample SAMEA2582087, study PRJEB24529) | metagenome | biome: Human gut stool | place: China | collected 2011 | reverse complement strand
GACCTCCAAAAAGAAAAATACCTATGATGTAAGGACGATTAAACGCGGTACCACCTTACTTCATAGATATTTCTATGCACTTAATCTTTAACGCAGATATGCGATTTTACTTTTATAAGATAAGCGACCTTCAAATAAATAATTTGTTAGTTTTCACCAAACACTAACTCTCTAAAAAAATTATATTATTTTACTCCTCTTATCAACAAGTCTATATGTATTATACTATTTTTATTATTTATTGTAAATATTATTTTTTTGTACTTTGACTTTTAGATAAAGAATCAATATCATTTTTCATTTCTTTTAATATATTGTTTTTACCATTTACAAAGTAATCATATTCTTTATCTTTTACTTTTAATAATCTATCACCATTAACTGTAAAGTTTAAATCATTTTTTTCAAATAAAAATTTATTCTTTTTATCATTTAAATCAACAAAATAAAACTTTTTATCATATTTAGCATATTCATTAATATATGTATAATATTTACTTTTATCTCCATCTTTTTTATAAAGTAATACATAATATTCACTTTCTGGTTCATTAAATATTTCTTTACCATCTATTAATGTATACTTATAATCTTTATTTAATTTAACTGCCTTTACTGAAAGAGAATCTTGATTTTGAATATTTCCTATTCCTGAGAAATTAGTTACAAAAAACATACATGAAATAAGCATTATTATAAATATAGCAAATAAACTAAGTAATAAATGTGCGAATAAATTACTTATTTTACTTGATTCTTTAGTAATTTCTTTTTCTTGAGGTATTTCTTCAGTTTTTTCTTTTATTTCTTCTTTTAATTCAACTTTTTCTATTTTTACTTTTTTTGCTTCTTCAATTTGTTTTTCTTTTTCTTTTAATTTATTTAATTTCCTTGATATTTTATTTTTTATCTTTGTTTTTTTAGTTTCAACTGCTTTAGTTTCATCAAGAATAAGTTTTTGCGCTACAAGAACAATATCATCCTTATCATTTATTTTTGTAAACAAAAATTTATTTAATTTTTTTGATACAATATGTAATTTACTATTTGGATCATATCCACCACTTATACCTATAAATTCACTTGTTATTTCTTTTCCATTATATTTTTCCATTCCAACCATATTAAATATGTAATTAGTTAAAAATTCTGAACTACTATTATAAGTATATGTTAATGAAAATTTAAATACATAATAATCAAAACCATTAACGTTTATTTTATCAATATATTTAATATTTTTAGGATCATCTTTATAATTACTATAAATGCCAAAGTTTATCGAAAAATCAGATTCAGCAATTGTAGATGCTTCTTTATATTTATCTTTCATTATATCTACTTTATCATATATAGAAAGCATTTCATATAATGCATATCTACTATATTTATCTTTAGATATTTGTTCAATTGTTGATTTTTTTACTTCTTTATTTTTCTTATAATAATTATCAATTATAAATAGTTTTAGTTGATTATCTTTTTTATTTAACAATTTTTCTAGTGCTTCACTTGTTTCTTTATTACTTACAAATGATTCAATATTTATACATATTTCCAAGAAAAATCTAAGATTAATATATTCATCATCATTTAATGCATCAAATGTATTTTTAAAGTTTGTTTTAAGTGCAATATTAAATACTCTCATTAATGCATCACAAATGATTTTTTTATTCTTTTTTAAGTCTTCAACAGGTACTATTCCTGCGGCTAAATAATCATTTAATAAAATCAAAATATTATTTTTAGCATTTTTAAATTTCAAAGCTTTATATAACTTTGGAAATAAGTAGTCATATAAATATGGTCTTTCAAATAAATTACTTATTGGAATGAAATCACTATTTTTATAATTTTTTAATACTAAATCAACATATAATTTTAATGCACTTTCTGAATCTACTGTAGTAAGTAAATATACTACTTTATTTTGTACGTTTGGTAATAAATTTTTATAAACTTTTTCTATTGCATCAGTATATACATCATAATAATTTTTAAAACATAGTGATAATATTGATGCATTAAGTCCACCATTATTATCATTTACTCCATAATTTTTAGTAGAATTTTGTATCAAAAATAAACCTACATTAGGTGTTATTTTCATCTTTTCTAATTTTTTTAGAGCATTTATTTTTGAATCAAAATCCTTCTTTTCCATTATTTCAAGTAAATACGCTACTCTATTTAATTTTAACTCCTCTATTAATTCTTTCATACGTTTCACCCACTAAGTGATATTATACCAAATTATTACAAATAATTAAACAAAATTATAACTTTATTTTAAAATATTTCATTTAATAATTTATTAACAAATTTTTCTATTGATGCCATAATTTTATTATATATTTTTTCTTCTAATTCGCTTTTAGAATTATCACTTTCTTTTTCATTCTTTTTATTTTCATTCTTACTTAATTCTTCCTTATGAGTTGTATAGTAAGAATTATCTACTTCTGAATACATACCAACTTTTTCATCTTTTGCTTTTTCTTCTTTTTCTTTTAATTCATCTGTATATTCATAATTTCCATATACATATGCGACCTTTGCAAATCCTTTTTCTACAAGTTCACTTTGAAGTAATGATCAATCTGTATAAACCCAAGCTAAATATCTATTATATTTATCTTTTTCATCACTACCATCATCAAATTCTAGTTCTATCTTTTGTGCATTTGTTATTTTATCACATGTATATTCTTTTGCTTCTCTTCCATATGGTTCTTCACCTTTTTTAGGATGATTTGTTTCTGGTGTATCAATTGCTAAAAACCTTACCTTTATTTCTTTCTTATCCATTATAAATCTTGCTGTATCTCCATCTATACAAGATGAAAACTTTACTTCTTTTTTTTCATTTGCATCTACATTGGAAATAAAAACATAATTAAAAATAAAAAACATAATACTTTCTTTTTCATATTACCACCTACTATAAGAATTATATCATATTTTTTATATTTACTTGCTTACTTGTTTTTATTATTACATTTTCTTGACATAAGAATATTATATTACTAGGAGTGATTTATATGATGAATTTTTTACAAGGTCTATTTTTAAGTACAAAAAGACTAATATTTTTCTTATTAGCCACCTCTTGTTTAATAATATTAACATACCAAATAATCATTTTATTATTTATAACTACACCTCTTAATGCTGTTTTACTTTTAATTGTATTTTTACTTTTGTGTACTTTTAGTTTCTTCTTTTTCTTTAGGTGTTAAAAGCATTTCTGTTTTATAAATTTTATCAAGTAATTGTCTAACATTTTTAACTTTATTATATTCTTTTTCTGTATTTGGTATTTTACTTGGTATTGAAATTAGTACACTTAATAGTTTCTTTTCTTCTTCTTTAAATGGGAATATTCTTTCATATTCGTTAAGTAAACTTCTAAAATCAAAATATAATGCATAATTGTTATAAAAATTAATAAAATCATATATTGGACTATCTATTTTACTATATTCCCAACCTATTAAGTATACACTTTTATTTCTTATAATATTATCAAGTTTTAAATTATTATGAAGAGTAACAACTCTTTTTCTTTTTTCATTTTTTACAATTTCATACCATTGTTCTAATTCATTTTTACAAAAATATATACAAGAAAATATTTTAGAAATATTTCTTGCGATTAAATATTCTGATGGACTCATATATATTTTGGATTCTATTATATTAATAACATCCATATAGTAATTATAAATATAATTTATCTTTTCCATTGTTTCTTCAAATATTTTTTTATATTCATCAATATCAACATCTTTGTAATATGTTGTTTTACTATGAAGAAGCGCAATAGTATGAATTAAATCAAATGCTCTTTGTTCATTATCATATTTTACATCATCAACAAATTCATATATTGTACTATCTTCATTACTATCTATAACTTTTGGAAAATATTCAAAATTTCTAGATAATAGATATTTATATATATTATCTAAATTACCCTTTTTTAAAGCAAATTGACCTAAAGGAGTATTTACTATCATAGTTTTACCTTTCATAGTATATTTATCTACCTTTAGGTCATTCTTATCTAATATTTTCTTAAATAGCTTCATTAACTATATATGGAATTATTATTTTACTTCCAAGGGCAATTTGATCTATATTATTATATTCTTTTATTTTTTCAACACTTACACCATATTTTAAACATATAGTATCAATATTATCATTTTCTCTTACAATATGAACATAATAACTAACAAATTTTTCATCTTTTTCACTAAAGTTATTAAATATTGAATTCATTTCATTATCAATAAAATCTTCACTTTTATTTACTTTTACTATATTTTCATCCTTTTGTAAAAATAAATCAGATGAATCATTATTCATAGTAGTATCCTCCTTTTTAAGCATATTTTCAAAAATATTAAATCTATCTATTTCTTCTTCATCATTATCTATTTTCTCTTCTTGTTTAATTTCTTCATTAACTTTTTCTTTTGCTTCTACTTTCTCTTCAGCAATTACTTCTTCTTTTTCTATTTCTTCTTCACTATTACTTCTAGAATCAATTACAAGATCTGGTTTAATTTCTTCACTTATTTCTTTTTCCTCCTCTATTTCAACAAATTCTATCCCTTCTATTAAAACATCTATATTTATTCTTAATATTTCTTCATTCACTATTTCAAATTTAAAGTCATCTATATCTATTTTAATTCTATCCATATCATATTTTGTATCTAAAGTTATATCAAAAGGAAGACCATATATAAATGGTTCAGAATTAATAGATGAATCTGTTATTTTATATTCACCACTAATAATAAATTCACCTGAAACTAAATTATTTTCTTCTATAGTTAAATTATGTTCAAGTGAAATACTAGTTATTTCATAAATTTTTGTATTAAATTTAATATCTTTAGTAAATGGTACTATCTTTTTCATTTTATCCCTCACTTCTAATTAATAATATTAAAAAAAGTCCTAAAATAGAACTTTTATTTAAATAAATTATTAAATATTTCCATATAATTATCAACGAAAATTATTTCAAAGGATGATGCTATTTCAATTGGTATTTCTGATATATCTCTCTCGTTTTCTTTTGGAATAAATAATTTTCTTATTCCAGCGTTATAAGCTGCGATTGATTTTTCTCTAAGCCCACCAATAGCAAGTATATTACCATTTAATGTTATTTCACCTGTCATACCTATTTTATTATCTACCTTTTTATTTAAAAATGAACTTATTATTGCGCTTACTAGTGTTACACCAGCAGATGGTCCATCTTTTGGAATTGCTGCATGTACACAATTTATATGAATATCATCTTCGTTTAACTGTTTTATATCAAGACCAAATTCTTTATAATTTGTTTTAACATAACCTATTGCTATTTTAGCACTTTCAATCATAACATTACCAAGTGATCCTGTCATATTTACTCCGCCTTTACCTTTATAATGTGATACTTCTATTGGAAGTATTGAACCACCAAAGGCTGTATATGCAAGTCCATTTACTATTCCACTATTATTATAAGTATTATTATCAATTTCAGAATATTTTACATTTCCAAGTAATCTTATTATATCTTCTTCTTTTAATGTAAATCTTTTTTTCTTAGGATTCATAATTATTTCTTTTGCTATTTTTCTCATAATTGAAGATAAAACTCTTTGAAGCTCTCTTACACCTGCTTCTTTAGTATAGTACTTTATTATAAAGTTAATAGTATCATCATCTATTATAATATTACTTCTTGTAAGACCATGTTCTTTTAATAGTTTAGAGAACATATAGTTTTTAACGATATCTAGTTTTTCAAATATCGTATAACTTGATAAATTTATTATTTCTAATCTATCTTTTAAAGCATATGGAATATCTGATGCTGTATTTGCTGTTAAAATAAACATAACTTTAGATAAATCAAATGCTTCATCTATATAATTATCATAGAATGTATTATTTTGTTCTGGGTCTAAAACTTCTAATAAACATGATTCAGGGTCACCATTTATTCCTCTTGTCATTTTATCTATTTCATCTATTAAAAATACTGGATTTGATGATTTTGCCTTTATCATTCCATCTATAATTCTACCTGGTTTAGCGCCTATATATGTTCTTCTATGACCTATTATTTCTGCTTCATCGTTAATTCCACCTACAGATATTTTAACAAAATTTCTATTTAATGCTTTTGCAATAGAATAAGCTAATGTTGTTTTACCAACACCAGGTGGACCAACTAAACAAATTATTGGGCTTTTAATATCATTAGTAAGTTCTTTTACTGAAATATATTCTAAGATTCTTTCTTTTACATCTTTTAATCCATAATGCGTTTCGTCAAGTGACTTTTCTATTTTTGAAATATTTTTTAAGTCATTTGTATAAGTACCAAATGGTAATGAAAGAACTGTATCAATATAATTTTTAACTATAGATACTTCAGGCGATAAAGCATTCATAGATTCATATCTTTTTAATTCTTTTCTTAATTTTTCTTTAATTGAATCTGAAGCATTTAAATCATCTATTTTTGCTCTTATTTCATTTATTTCTTCATCTTTATCGTCTTTTTCTCCAAGTTCTTCTTTAATTGCTCTTAACTTTTCTTTTAATATAAATTCTTTTTGTGATTTATCTAATTCTTTCTTTACACTTTCATCTAGTTTTTTTTCTATATAACTAATGTTTTTTTCTTCAGCAATATACTTTATCAAATCGTTTGATCTTTTTATTGGACTTGTCATATATATAAATTTATTCTTTTTTTCAAAACTAAGTGGTAATATGTTCGCAACTATATCTGTTAACTTATCAAGTGATACCTCTTCATTCATTTTTATTATTATGCTGTTAGATATAGACTGTGTAATTGATATATATCCTGCAAATTCTCTTTTTAACAATCTTAAATTTGCTTCTGTTTCATCTACGCTTTCTTCTTCATATATAGCAGGACCAATAACCGCATCAAGTTTACTTTTTCCAGTATCTACATAATTGAATATATTTGCTCTATTAACTCCTGATATAGTTATTCTTAAATGGTTATTAGGTAAGTCAAAATAACTTGTTATTTTACCAATTATACCAGTATTAGGTAGTTCACTAATATCAATGTTTTCATTTGAAAGACTAAGTGTGGAAACTAATATTACATACGAATCATGATTGTTTACAGAATTTGTAATTATTTCTTTATCAATATCGTTTGAAAGTTCTAATTTTATTTCACCATTAGGAAGCAAAACAAGGTTACGTAATACAATAACTGGTAGTTTAGTCTTTATCATATTTTGCCTCCTCATCAAGTAATTTTATAAACATTGTTTATTATAATTTATTTAAAAAAATTGTCAATGAATTTTAAACATATTTTAAAAGAAAAAGTAGATTCTATTTTAGAGTCTACTATTTTTTTAATATTTCAATTACTTTTTGCATTTCAAGTTCATATTTTAATGCGTCTAATCCGCCAATTTGATTTAGTAATTCATCTTTAGTTGTATTATATTTTTTAGCTAAATCTTCTGCTTCTTTATTTGCTTCTTCATCAGTTACTTCGACTTTTTCTAAAGTAGCAATTTCTTCAAGCATGAATCTATATTTAACTCTTTTTTCTGCTTCTGGATGCATTTGTTTTTCTAAATCTTCTGCTGTAGAATTTGTAAATTGATAGAACATATCAAGTGTTATTCCTTGCATTTTTAAATTCTCTTCATATTGATGCATCATTCTATGAATTTCTTCATGAACTAATTCTTCTGGAAGATCTACAACTGTATGTTTAGCAGCTTCTTCTAATAAATCGTCAACATATTTATTTTCAATTTCATATTCTTGTTTTGCTTCAAGATCAGCCTTAACTAAATCTTTTAATTGTTCTTCAGTTTCAACACCTTCATAACCTAAATCTTTAAAGAATTCTTCATCCATTTCTGGTAATTCTTTAGTTTTAACTTCATGAACTTTTATTTTGAATACTGCTTCTTGTCCTTTTAATTCTTCTTGAGCATAATCTTCTGGGAATGTTACTTTTATATCTTTTTCATCTCCAGCTTTAAGACCAATTAATTGTTCTTCAAAACCTGGTATAAATGTATTACTTCCAATTTCTAACGGATAGTTTTCAGCTTTACCACCTTCAAATGCTACACCATCTTTGAATCCTTCAAAATCAATAACAGCTGTATCACCATTTTCGATTTTACCATCTTTAATAACGATATCTGCATATTGTTCAAGTAAACTATTAATTCTTGATTTTACTTCTTCTTCAGTTACTTTTACTACACCTTTTTTAACACCTAATTTAGTGTATTTTTCAACCTTTACTTCTGGTTTAGTTGTAATTCTAAATGTTAATACTAATTTTTCATCATCAATTTCTTTTATATCAATTGTAGGTTGAATTATAGGTATTAACTTACTATCTTTAATAACTGTTGCATATTTTTCTTGTAATACAAAATCAATTGCATCATTATATAAACTTTCTTTACCAAATTTCTTTTCAAAAATATTTCTTGGAACTTTACCTTTTCTAAATCCATCAACTTTTACATTTTGTACATTTTTATTAAATGATTTAGTAATTGCATCTTCCCATTCTTTTCCTTCTACTTTTATTTCTATTTCATGTACGTTTTTCATAAACTTCCTCCTTACAAAAAATCTATATTATTATATAATAATTTGCAATCTTTATCAATAGATAAATTGTTATATTTACTTTTTATATACAAAAAAATAATCCATTTTGGATTATTTAATTGAAATTATTTTTACATCATAACTACCATTAGGACTTTCAACTGATACTGTTTCTCCAGCTTTTTTACCTAGTATAGCTTTTGCTATTGGAGATTCATTTGATATTTTATTTTCAAAAGGATCTGCTTCAGTACTACCTACTATAGAATATTCTTCTGTTTCATTGTCATCAATATATTCTATTTCAACAGTTGATCCAACTCTAACTTCAGATGAATCTCCTGCTTCTATTACTGTTACGTGTTCTATTAAATATTCAAGTTCTTTAATTCTTGCTTCTACTATACTTTGTTTTTCTCTAGCAGCATGGTATTCAGCATTTTCTGATAAATCTCCTTGTGCTCTTGCTTCTTTTATATCAGCAACTACTTCTGGTCTTACGACAGTAGTTAAATTTTCTAATTCTTTTTTTAAATCATTAAGTCCTTCTTTAGTTATAAAATGTTCTTGAGTTGCTTTCATTTTTATCACCTCTATAAATTTTTACATGAACAAATGATACTACAATTTAAGTGTTTTGTCAACCTAAAAAATTGACACGTAACAAATCATTTTTAGAAACCTTTTTATCACATGGAATTCTAAGAATTTCTTTTGGATGTCTTGCAGCATCTACTAATTCATTATCACTATTTTTAATATATGATACTACTATATTAAAAGGTTCCTTTTTAGGTCCAAATATATTAATAACATCACCTTTACTAAAATAATTCCTTTGTTCTATAATTATTTCTTTATTTTCTTCATCATAATCAAGTACAACACCTAAAAAATCTTGATTTGTGTTTTCTTCTCTTCCTATATAATATTGTTCATTTACTCCAGGAAATTTATCAAAATATTGAGGAAGTGTTTCTCTATTTGCGCATCTATATAATTCTATTTCATCTTTTTTATTATATTTATAATTTTCTTTATCTTCTAAATATTTATCTATTACTCTTCTATAAACACTTACTAAAGTTGCAATATAATAAATAGATTTCATTCTTCCTTCTATTTTTAAGGATGTTACACCAATATCAATTAAATCTGGAATATATTTTAAAAGAGATAAATCTTTTGGAGATATTGCAAATTCTGTATCACCAGATATTTTTGTTTTATACTCGTCATAAAGATCAAATACCCATCTACAAACCTGTGCACATCCACCTCTATTTGAGTCTCTATTAGTCATATAATTAGAAAGCATACATCTACCACTATAGCATGTACACATAGCGCCATGAACAAATACTTCTATATCCATATTTGTTTCATCCATTATATTTTTAATATCTTTTTTTGATGATTCTCTAGCAAGGACAACCCTTTTTACGCCTTCTTTTTTATAAAATTTTACTGCTTCACTATTTAATGTACATTCTTGTGTACTTATATGAATTTCTAAATTAATATTATTTTCTTTTACTAAATCTATTATAAATAAATCAGAAACTATTATTGCATCTACTTTTGCTTCTTCTAACTCTTTTAAGTATTCTAAAAGTCCAGTCATATCTTCTTCATGAAAAAGAATATTTACCGTAACATAAACTTTTGCATTATGTTCATGTGCAAACTTAACGCCTTCCTTTATTTCATCAATTGTAAAATTTATTGCATTTGCTCTTAAACTAAACTTTTTACCACCTAAATATACTGCATCTGCGCCATACATAATAGCCCATTTTAATTTTTCTAAATCTCCTGCAGGAGCAAGTAATTCAATCTTATTCATTATTTTTCACCTTAAAAATTGTTTTTTTATTTAAAAATCCATTATATGTATTGTTATAATTATTCGCATCTACAACTTCCTTTAATTTTTCAGCAAATTCATCATCGTTAGGTGCATTTTTAAGTGCGATAAATGCTTCAATTACATTATAAAATGAAGCTTCTGGAATCAAGTAATCGTCTAAAATAATAAAAGCATTAATATTTTCATTAATCAATCTCTTATATTCTAAAAGTCCATTTAATATTTTACCCGATAAGAATGTCGTATTTTCTTTTTCAATAATTTGATAAAAATCATTAGAGTTTTTTTCTTTAAAATAATACCTATTTTAATTTATATTATGTAATATAAATTATGAAAAATTTACAAAAAAAATAGTGCTTATATTAATACCATCAACCTTAAATACACAACATATTGTACTACCTTTTTAAAACAAATACAATATATAGTTGTTGTTATATTTTTAGATTTTTCGTATTTATACTTATAAGCACTTCAATTTTCTCGTTATTTTATATATTCCTTAATTAACCTTATTTGTTTTTTTATACATTAACCCTTACAACATTTTTCATTATACTACATATTTTTTTATAAAACACGACTTGAAATTTATCTTGAGATATGCTTTTTTGATTCTGACTTTCTTAAAGCTGATTATTTCACATAAAAAAATTTAAAATTTTATTAAAATAAAAAGACAAAAGTTTACCTTTTGTCTTTTCAACGCATCTA
>OGUQ01002823.1_pt1 | contig 11268 bp, 10 predicted proteins | sample 1574701 | NCBI WGS metagenome assembly OGUQ01 (sample SAMEA2582087, study PRJEB24529) | metagenome | biome: Human gut stool | place: China | collected 2011 | reverse complement strand
CGTGGAACTCCCCGCCCTGGAAGAGGAACAGAAGGATGCCCTGCCCCAGGAGGAAGCCGCGGCCCTGGAAGAATGGCTGAAAGGGCTGTACCCGGACAAATTCTCCAAAGTCACCCTGGGCAAGCGCCTAGTCAGCGGAGCCGCCGTAGCCCTGCAAAGCGGCAATGACATGGGGCCGGAAATGAGGGCGTACATGAAAGCCATGGGGCAGGAAGTGCCGGAAAGCCATCCGCAGCTGGAACTGAACCCCTCCAACCCGCTGGTGAAAAAGCTTTCCGCCCTGCGGACGGAAAACCCGGAACTGGCGCAAATGGTGGCGGACCAGATCGCGAATACCGCCCTGCTCCGCGCCGGCATGCTGGACGATCCCGCCGTGCTGGCCCAGTCCTCCCAGGCCCTGATGGAACAGCTCCTGCTGAAGTAAGGGGCCCGGAGGAAACAGCCTCTTTTCCCCAAGCCGCTCCCTAACAAGGAGTGGCTTTTTTCTTATTAACCTTATAATAGAAAAATACTGAAATCCCTCCTGTCCTTGATGAAAATGTGAGACAGTATGATGTCATCTGCCCTTGTAGAAAATTAAACAGAGGAGGGTACTTACGTTAGGAGCGTCGAATAGTCAGTTAAAAATGAAGTTCATCGATTGATTTGTTTAAAAGTTTCCTTTAAGGGTTTCTGCGATACAGTCCTGAATGTCCTGTTGGAACTGGTGAATACGTTCAATTTCATCTCCGTTGTCTTGTTTTAGCCGTTCCCAAGCTACTCTCAATCGGGTTCTATTAACTTCTCCAATACTGCTTTTATTTAATGTATTTTGGAAAAATTTATCAAACTCATCTCTCGTGTGAGTTTCTGCATATTTACCCGCGTCCTTGATAAGCTTAACTACTAGGCGAGCTTCAGCATCGCTTTCTAGGTTGTTTGAGCTTAACCCGTTACCCTCCCGTTTTACCGCCCGGGGATGAGAATAATCCTTTAGGAGATTTTTATTGCACGAGCGAACAAACGCAACACCAATAACTGCGCATACTACGTATCCGATAAGAGTTCCAGTCTTCATTGTTTTAGTTTTTTCTATGAGTTTAAGTTAAAAATCAATGCGGCGAGTCTAGTATTTCTGGGAGACTTGGCGTCTTTGATGCATAAAGTAAGAGAGGGCCGCTAATTTGGAATTTAGGACTTTCCTCTACTCTATTATTATTTTCTCTCTTTCTCTTCAGATTAGCCATTTGACTTATTTATAATTAATTTTTTCATCAAATCCTCTAACCTCTTATTTCTCTCGTCTTCTTCAGACTTGTAGCCAGTCACAAGCTTTTTCAGGTTAGGTGAACTGTCCACCGTGATTCTTCCTCGGGTAATCCTGCTCTCTTTGACACCGCTGGAATCCGTTGAAGCCATATACTGGAGAGCCTTCATACCAAGTATCATCATTACAATGTAAAATAGGATGGTAATGCCGTGGGAACGACGGGGAGTAGCAGATACTGTAGATACCCGAGGTACCTTCCATACTATAATCCCGGAGATAATGGTAGCACCTCCATGAAACAAGATGTAAACTGGCATCGGAGCACTGGACTTGACAATCATTGAGACAAGAAAATTCAGAAAACTTGCTACGGCCAAGAACCACACGAATCGGTTGTAGAGTAGGAGTTTACCAGAGGTCCTAATCCGTTCTACGCAATAATCCAGAAATTCTATGAGATAAAGAAAGGCAGCATAGCCAATGCAGATAACAGTATAGAGAGCAAGTAACGGAAGGGCGACATAAATGGCAAGTGATATAAAGAAATTGCTTTCGACGAGTTCATCAGGGAAGTAACTTGGATTAACTACCAAGAAAACTATCTTGAGAATAAATATTCCAATTAAGAAGCGTTCATAATTGTCGGCAATTCCGTGCTTCCACAGAGTAAATGCTTTTTTGATAGGGGTTGTCTTCATTATCGCATATGCTGGTTCGATTTTATGCACACCTGCATTTCATATTATGCTGTTATACTTACAGTATCCTGTCATGTCTGCTACCCGGCTGTCAGGAATACAGGCAGAAAATATGCAGAAAACAACAATTCCTATATAGTCTCCCCACGTCAAATGTTCCACTATTCCTTTCCAGCTTTTTATTACTGCAAAATCATACAGGGAAACAGCAATAACCAGTTAAGCACAAAGCCAAAGCGGCTTGTACTGTAGACACTTGAGTTTCCCTTCTTGAAGAGAATAAAGACAGGGGCAGCAGGGCGACGGAAGCCGCAAAAGAAAAAATCACCCTGGCGCTCAACCCTCCCAGCGCTCCAACCAAAATACTTAATATTGCATGAATCATACTCATTAACAATCAATATTTATACCAGATTTCACCCATTTATCCTGATGATTCCGTTATTTAATATTAATTTTATTATTGAGAATCAAATAATCAATAGCGCCAGCGGCCTCCCTTCTATTCATTATTCCCTGTTTGACGCGCAGGGACAAAACCTTTACCATCTTGTCTGCAAGAACCTTGTCCACCCTTCCCTGTTTTACGGCTTCCTGAAGGCGTGACAGAGATGCGCGAAAGACCTGAGCTTCTTCTTCCCTGGCAATTTTTGACTGGGCTTCATGTTCCGCCTGGTTGATGATTGTCTTGGCTTTGGCGCTTTGACGTTTATCCCAGGCGGCAGCTCCCGCCCTGGCTTTGGCTGAAGGGTCATAAGTGCTGGTAATTAAATCCCCACGATACCTGTTCCCATATTGGTCTGAAACGGAAATCGGGGTTATGCTGGTTCTAGTTGTAGGCGTTTTTCTGCTTTTGAACCGTTCAAACCTAGCTCTGGCGCTTCTGTCCCCTTTCCCGGAATGAGTGTAATAGCCACCCGCTCTTCCCGTTTCCAAAGTTCGAGCCAAAACATGTTCTCCCACCAGAAAGACTGTTCCAAATATGATTAATAAGGAAATAGAGACATTCATTTTTTGCCTGTTCTAACGGATTCCCAATCCGTACATTTATATCGAATAATGTAGAAAAAAATCTAACATATTTTTATGAATCATTGTTTATCATCTTTCATTTCCTTTTCCGTTCCTGTTTGATCTTTATAGCTGTTATCATCACATTTTAGACTTGTGTACGGATTGGGAATCCTCTGCTACAACGTTCTTCATGAACATACCGACTTCCTCTTTCCCCACCGACACGGATCAGACAGGAATCCTCCTCATCCGTTCCCTGGGCATTCCTCCCATGGACGCTTTCCTTCTTCTAAAGGACCTCCTGGACACCAGCCGCGGAAGAGGCGACAGAATAACCCGGGCCAAACGATGCATACGGCTGGGAGGAGAGGCTCTTGCCGACAGGGAAACAAGCGTGCCGTTTTCCCAGGCTGTCCGCGCCAGCCTGGAAGCAAGGAAACACCGCCGGCCCCGCACCCTGCAGGAAATCCGCTATATGGCTGCCCGGATGATGAAAAAATGCCCGGAACTGGCAAGAAAACAGGTCCGTTCCATCACGCCGGAAGATTGCGAGCGTTATCTCCGCAAAAGCTTTTCCACTCCCCGCCAGCGGCACAAGGGGCGGCTGATCCTGAGCGGCATCCTGAATTTTTCCCTGAAGCGCGGGTGGTGCCGCAGAAACGCGGCCTTTCTGGTTCCTCCCCCTATCCTCAGGGAAAAACGCATCAGGGCCCTTTCCCTGTACGAGGCAAAACGGCTTCTCCACACCGCGGAACAGTTGTTCCACGGAGCATGCCTGCCGGCCTGCGCCCTGATGCTGTACGCGGGCATACGCCCCCACGAGGTCAAAAGGCTGACGTGGAAGCATATCAATCTGAAATCCGGCCTGGTTTCACTGGCGCCCACCCATACCAAAACGGGAGGGAGCCGCCATGTTTCCATCCTTCCCGTGCTGGGTTCCATCCTCAGCCGGATGTCTTCCGCCGGTTCCCCCGCCCGTTCCGTCTGCCCGCCCAACTGGGAAAAGAAATGGAGGGAAGTAAGGCGCCGATCCGGCATCCTGAAAAAAAGCGGATGGGTACAGGACGTGCTGAGGCATACCTACGCCTCCTACCACCTGGCCCATTTCTGCAATCAAAACCTTCTTCAGAAGGAGATGGGGCACTCCTCCCCCTCCCTGCTTTTGGCCCGCTATCTTAACATGGACGGAATCACCTCCGCAACCGGTGCCATGTTCTGGACTCACAGCTTCATTCCTCCCGCTCCGTTAAAGAAAGACTGACAAAAATCCGTCTGGAATTGCGCGGCCAAAGACGGACAATCCTCTGCGCCGGGAATGTCCGGCGCCCCTCTTTTTCCAACCTTTCCGCCATTTTCCAACCATGCCAGCAACCAGCCCTCCCCGCGCCTGGGCCGAAATCGACCTCGGGGCCATCCGCCATAACCTGAATGTCGTCAAGCAGGCGGCCAAAGGGGAATATTACATGCCCGTCGTGAAGGCAGGCGCCTACGGCCACGGGCTGGAACAGGTTTGCCGCACGCTGGATTCGGAAGGCATCGCTTTCTTCGGGGTGGCCAATGTGGGGGAAGCCCGGCGCATCAGCCAGGCGGGCTGCCGCACCCGCCCTTACATCCTGGGCCCCGCGTTCCCGGAGGAACGGGAGGAAATCGTGCTGAACGGCTGGCGCTCCTTCATTTCCACCATGGAGGAAGCAGAGCATTACAATTCCCTGGCGCGGCTGTACGGAAAGACGCTGCCCATCCACCTTTCCGTGGATACGGGAATGGGCCGCGGCGGATTCCTGCCGGACCAGCTTGAAGAACTGCTTTCCCGCCTGGGAGAACTGGACAGCCTGCATCCGGAAGGCCTGGGAGCACACCTGCCCTGCGCGGACGAGGACCGGGAAATCACGCTCAGGCAAATCGCCCTCTTTGAACGGATGGCCGCCCGCATCCGGGAGAAACTGCCCTTGAAGTATTGCCACCTGGCCAACAGCGCCGCCTCCCTGGATTATGAAATCCCCTCCAACAACATGTGCCGCCCCGGGCTGGTGCTGTACGGTTTTTCCCCCATTGACTCCCCATGGGCCTCTCAATTAAGGCCGGCCATGGCTCTTTTTTCCCGCTTGACGGTGGTGCGCACGCTGCCGGAAGGCCACGGCATTTCCTACGGGGGCACCTATGTGACGGACCATCCCACCAGGGTGGCGACCGTGGGCATAGGCTACGCGGACGGCTATCTGCGTTCCCTGGCCCATAAGGGCGCCCGCGTCATGGTGGACGGGGTTTCCTGCCCCCTTCTCGGGCGTGTGACGATGGACCAGATCATCGTGGACGTCAGCCGGGCGCCTCACGCGGAACCGGGCATGACCGCAGAAATCATGGGGCCGCATATCCCCGTGACGGAACTGGCTGAAAAGGCCGGCACCATTTCCTGGGAAATTTTTACCGGAATAGGCCCCCGGGTTCCCCGCCATTACAATTATTAAACTTTCAACCGGGGAAGAAGCCCGTCATTCCGCGTGGAACCTTCATTCCCTATTGACGGGCATCCGGAAATATCGTTTATTTAACCGATATGATGAAGGTTTCCACCAGAGGACGTTACGCGCTGCGCCTGATGATTGATCTCGCCCATCACCGCAACGAAGGCTACGTTTCCCTGAAGGAGATTTCCGCCAGGCAGGACATTACCGTACGTTATCTGGAACAGATTATCGCCATCCTCTTGAAAGCGGGATTTGTCCAGAGCTTCCGGGGAAAGGCGGGAGGATACCGCCTTTCCAGACATCCGCGAGAATACACCACGGAAGAAATCCTGAAACTGACGGAAGGCTCCCTTCTGCCTATTTCCTGCACGGCTCCCCACGAAAATCCGTGCCCGCGGGCGGCAGGATGCGCCACGCTGCCTTTCTGGCGCGGGCTTCAGCAAGTCATTGAGAATTATTTGCGCCGCGTAACGCTGGAAGATCTGGCCGAGCAGCAGAAGGAAATCGGCTGCGACTACGGAGCCGGCATTTAAACAGCGGCCGCGGGCCTGAACATTTCTCCACCTTTTCCCATTCCGGCCCATGTCCCGTTTTTTTTACCCGGAGCTTGACATGGGCTTTCCTTTTCATTATTTATTCCCTAGTTTTCCGATAGGAATATAAAAACATGAGCAAGAACCATCGATTTGAAACACGCCAGATCCACGTGGGTCAGGAAAGTCCGGACCCGGCCACCGATGCGCGCGCCGTGCCTATTTACGCCACCACTTCCTATGTCTTCAAAGACTCGGAACAGGCGGCGGCCCGTTTTGCCCTGGCGGAGCCGGGCAATATCTATAACCGCCTGATGAACCCTACCGCAGATGTTTTTGAACAACGCATCGCTTCCCTGGAAGGAGGGGCGGCCGCTCTGGCCGTATCCACCGGGGCAGCCGCAGTCACGTATGCCATCCAGAACATCGCCCGGGCCGGGGACCACATCGTTTCTTCCTCCACCGTATATGGCGGAACGTACAATCTCTTTGCCAATACGCTGGCGGACGCCGGCATAGAAACCTCTTTTGTGGACGCGAGGGACGTTCAGAATTTTTCCAGGGCCATCCGGAACAATACCAAGGCCCTGTACGTGGAAAGCCTGGGCAACCCGAACTGCGACATCGTGGATATGGAAGCGCTGGCGGAAGTGGCGCACGCCCACGGCATCCCGCTCATTGTGGACAGCACGTTCGCCACGCCCTTCCTGTTCCGCCCCCTGGAACACGGAGCGGACATCGTGGTGCATTCCGCTACCAAATTCATCGGCGGCCACGGCACGGTGATGGGCGGCGTGATTGTGGACGGCGGCAAATTCGACTGGACGCAGAACGACAAGTTCCCCGGCATCAGCAAGCCCAACCCCAATTACCACGGAGCCGTGTTCGCTGAGGTATGCGGCAATCTGGCCTATATCGTCAAAATCCGGGCCACCCTGCTGCGGGATACGGGAGCCACCATCAGCCCGTTCAATTCCTTCCTGCTTCTCCAGGGGCTGGAAACACTCTCCCTGCGGGTGGAACGCCATGTGCAGAACGCTTTGCGCGTAGCGGGCTATCTGTCCTCCCATCCCCAGGTGGAAAAAGTGAACCACCCCTCCCTGCCGGACCATCCGGACCACGACCTTTACAAGAGATATTACCCGAACGGGGGCGGCTCCATCTTCACCTTTGAAATCAAGGGCGGCGCGGAAAAAGCTCGCAAGTTCTGCGAAAGCCTGGAACTATTCTCCCTGCTCGCGAACGTGGCGGACGTCAAGTCCCTGGTGATTCATCCGGCCTCCACCACCCATTCCCAGATGACGGAGGAGGAACTGAAGGCGGGAGGAATTACGCCATCCACTGTGCGGCTCTCCATCGGGACGGAACATATCGACGATATTCTGGAAGATTTGGAACAAGGCTTCCGCGCCATTCTCTAACGATTTAACGGCAACAACGCTCTTTTCCTACAAGCCATGAGAATTTACAAAAACATTACGGAACTGATCGGCGGCACCCCGTTGCTGGAACTGACCAATTACGAACGCAGGAATGGCCTGAACGCCACTATCCTGGCCAAGCTGGAATACCTGAACCCCGCCGGCAGCGTGAAAGACCGCATTGCCCAGGCCATGATTGATGCGGCGGAAGCCGCCGGGAAGCTGAAGCCGGATTCCGTCATCATTGAGCCCACCAGCGGAAACACGGGCATCGGCCTGGCGGCGGTGGCCGCTTCACGCGGGTACCGGATTATATTGACCATGCCGGAGACGATGAGCGTGGAACGCCGCAACCTCCTGAAAGCCTACGGCGCGGAACTGGTGCTGACGGACGGCGCGCTGGGCATGAAGGAAGCCATCGCCAAGGCGGAGGAACTGGCCGCGGGACTGCCCAACAGCTTTATTCCCGGCCAGTTCGCCAACCCGGCCAACCCGGAAGCTCATTTCCGCACCACAGGCCCGGAAATCTGGAATGATACAGAAGGCAAAGCGGATATTTTTGTGGCGGGCGTGGGTACCGGAGGCACCATCACAGGCGTGGGCAAGTACCTTAAATCCTGTAATCCGGGCATCCGGGTCGTTGCTGTGGAGCCGTTCTCCTCCCCCGTGCTTACCCAGGGCACGGCCGGCCCCCACAAGATTCAGGGCATTGGCGCGGGCTTCGTGCCGGAAACGCTGGACACCTCCGTGTACGATGAAGTCATCACCGTCACCAATGAAGACGCTTTCTCCACAGGGAAGGAACTGGCGCGCACGTACGGCGTGCTGGCGGGCATTTCCTCCGGCGCTGCTCTCTGGGCCGCCACACAGGTGGCGCGGCGCCCGGAGAATGAAGGCAAGACCATCGTCGTCCTGCTGCCGGACACGGGAGACCGCTATCTTTCCACCCCTCTGTTTACGGACTGATTCCTTCCATTCCCTGCCATGAAAAAATTCAATCTCCATCTCTACCTGGTCACGGATGAAGCGTCCAAATGCCGCTACAGCCTTCTGGAAACCGTCCGGAAAGCGGCGGACGGAGGAGTTACCATGGTGCAGTACCGCTCCACCAATCCGGATGCGGGAACCTGTTACCGGGAAGCTTTGCCCATACGGGATTTCCTGGCCTCCCGCGGTATTCCCTTCATCGTCAACAACCGCATTGACCTGGCTCTGGCGCTGGAAGCAGACGGCGTCCACATCGGCCAGAGGGATCTTCCGGTTCCCTCCGTCAGAGCCATGATCGGCCCGGATAAAATCCTGGGACTGTCCGTCTCCAATAAGGAACAGCTCCGCGCCGTGGATGCATCCCTGGTGGACTACCTGGGCATGGGCCCCGTCTTTCCCACCATTTCCAAGCTGAACGCCCCTCCCGTGCTGAGCGTGGAAGGCTTCGCCGCTCTGGCTTCCCAATCTCCCCTGCCTGTTGTCGCCATCGGCGGCCTGGACGCGGAACGGGCCCGGCAAGTGCGCGCCACGGGAACCGCCTCCGGAATTGCCGTTGTCTCCGCCATTTGCGGAGCGGAGAATCCGGAAGCCGCCGCACGGGCTCTTGCCTGACGGACGAACCGCAGGAAACACCGGACAATCAAGCACTTTTTTACGCCATGCTTTCACCGACAGACCTTGTTCAAGCCGTTGCCGCCGATCTGGAAAAAATCCGGGAAACGGCCCCGCTGGTTCTCTCCCTGACCAATTCCGTCGTCCAGCCCCTGACGGCCAATCTCCTGCTGGCCATAGGCGCCGTCCCCGCCATGCTCAACGACGTGGAAGAAGCGGCGGACATGCTCCGCAGCGGAACAGGCGCCCTGCTGGTCAACCTGGGCACCGTGACGCGCGAACAGGGAGCCGTCATGCAAACAGCGGTGCGGGAAGCCAATCGGCTGAATATCCCCTGGGTGCTGGATCCTGTGGCCGTAGGGGCTCTTTCCCTGCGCACGCGGCTGGCGGGGCAATTGAAGGAACAATCCCCCCGCATCATCCGCGGAAACGCTTCTGAAATCATGGCCCTGGCCGGCTATTCCTCCGTCACGAAAGGGCCGGAAAGCACCAGCTCCAGCGCAGACGCCCTGCATGCGGCCAGGGAACTGGCCCTGCACACAGGGGCGGCCGTGCTCGTTACAGGGCGTACGGATTATTCCACGGACGGCCGCCAGGTAACCGCCACGGAAAACGGACACGCCATGATGTCCCGGGTCACGGGCGTGGGCTGTTCCATGGGAGCACTGTCCGCCGCCTGTGCCGCCGTCTCCCCCACCCCCTTGCAGGCGGCCGTTTCCACGGCCGTACTCATGGGCATTGCCGGAGAAATGGCCTTTGAACAAAGCCCCTTCCCCGGTTCCTTTGCCGTATCATTGCTGGACAGCCTTTACGCCCTTTCTCCGGAAGACGTTGTCCGCAGGGCGCGCTTTCTTTCCCTTTGACAGTCTTATTTTCCCAGGAAAGCAACTCCGCTGCCATGCACACGGCCTGACCCGGAAATCTCCGGAGGGGGAAGTACATCACCATCAGCTGCCCGGGAGAGGGGAATCTCCGGCTCCCTCCCCCGCTAGAACAACCTGCGCCATATTTTCAGGCATTCCGCCTGCGGAGCAGGAAGCAGCATGCCGGGGACCTGCCGAATCCCGCACAGCCATTTGCCTATCCCGACCGCCAGAGCGCTGGAACTGCAAGCGGATTTAGTGTTGAGAAATACCTGCGGCCTTTTATAATGGAGGCAACCCATTTCAGCATGGCAAACTCCACTACCACGCAAAAACTCTGCAACTGGTTCATTCAGCAGGCGAACGCCAAGGGACTCGTCCTGACGCCCGTCAAACTGAACCATCTGGTCATTCTGGCGGACTGGTGGCATCTGCACCGGACTGGCGGTTTCCTGATCAATGAACGGGTGGAAGCCTGGCCTTCCGGTCCGGTACTCCCTTCCATTTATCATGAATACAAGGATCAGCCGCCCTACTCTTCCATAGAACATCCCAGCCGCCGCCAGCCCCCTTTGGAGGAGGAAACGGACATTATTCCTTTTCTGGAGCATATCTGGAACGTCTATGGCAAATATACGGCCCAGCAGCTCGGACGCATCAACACCGCCCCGTCCTCTCCATGGAAGCAATCCCAGGGCAGGCATGAACAGGCGCACCGCCAGCAAATCACAGAGGAGCACGTACAGGCGTACTTTAAAAGCCTGGCCGGATAATTCCGGAAAAAACAGCCTGCCGCTTTCCTGTACAGCCTTTTTCCAATCAAAACATATCTTTGAGTAAAAAAAAACTTGCAAAAAACAGCCTCTTCCGCTTTAATGCGCCCGCGCTGCAAAAGCGCCCGTTACATAGCCCTATAGTGTAATCGGTAACACAGCGGATTCTGGTTCCGTATTTTGGGGTTCGAGTCCTCATAGGGCTACCACTTCTAATAAAAGAGCCGTCTCTCCAGAGACGGCTCTTTTATTTTCTTTTTATTTCCCAGGTCCGCCCCTTCCCCCAAACCCGGACAACAAGGAGACGGTAAAAAATCTGGAAGCAAAAGATGATTCTTTGACAGAACCTGTTTCCTCCCCGTTTATATTGGAAATATGGCACGTCTTTTATTCCTTCTCGGCGGCATTCTGCTCTCCTTCTCCCCTCCGGCAGAAGCGGCAGCCCAATACAGCATTATCCCTGAGCCGTCCAGAACGGAACTCAAGCAAGAAACAGCAACAACTTTACAGCTTCTTTCCGACCGGGAAGCTCCGTCCCTGAGAACGGACGCCTACCGGCTCACGGTCACCCCGCAGGGAGCGCACCTCGCTTCCGGAGGAAAGGAGGGCAGAATTTACGGGCTGGCAACCCTCCGCCAGCTCCGGGACCA
>OGUQ01002821.1_pt1 | contig 11271 bp, 10 predicted proteins | sample 1574701 | NCBI WGS metagenome assembly OGUQ01 (sample SAMEA2582087, study PRJEB24529) | metagenome | biome: Human gut stool | place: China | collected 2011 | reverse complement strand
TCGTTACCGCCAGAATCTGTTCGACAACAAGTGGCAGAATCAGCCGCTTCAGATTCTCATTTGTAAACATTTCATCACACTCCCAATCATCCCTTTGAATGTTACTATTATAGCCCATATCAGGGAATGCGCAAGCAAATTGAGAAAACTCCTGCCGGAAGTGAAAAAGTTTTGCAGGGTATGCGGTTTCATTTCAAAAGTATGGTAAAATGGTTGCGGGAGCGATGTTTATGAAAGAGTTTTTGTTTGTCGGCCTTGGCGGTGCCATAGGAGCGATGCTGCGCTATGGAATGTCCATGGTGCCTGTAAAAAGTGAGTTTCCGTATATGACACTTCTTATCAATTTTCTCGGTGCGGTAGCAATCGGGATACTGGCAGCCCTGAGCATGAGGCAGTCATTGTTAACGGAGCACAGTCTTTTGTTATTGAAAACCGGTGTGTGCGGGGGATTCACCACCTTCTCCACCTTTTCCCTGGAGGCGGTTTCCCTGCTGGAGCAGCATAAAACAGGGATGGGAATCACCTATATTCTTTCCTCCGTTCTTTTATGCCTGCTTGGAGTGCTGCTTGGCAAAGCAATGCTTCATCCTCTTTAATATGCGGAAGACGAAAAATCCTGCTAAGCAAAAAAAGGTCTGTATGCGTTGAGATATTCTCTGCATACAGCCTTTTTTCATTCCATACCGGATTATCCGAAAAGCTTACACAAGCCAGCAGCGTGCATATCGGGAAGGGTCTGCTATGAATAGGCTAACACTCTCCCTGTTCTGCAATCAGACGCTGAAATTCATCCTGAATCATATCACAGCCATGCTGGCGCATATGCTCTGCCACAGTCTCATCCTCAACTCCCTCTGCCACGATCTGTACAGGAAAATGATGCAGTATATCCAGCAGACCATCCACAATCAGAAAATTATCGATATCCCTGTATGGATTCTGAAAAAGAGAGCGATCCAGCTTAATGATATCGATGGGAACCCTGGCAAGGACACTCATGGAGGAATAGCCGCTGCCAAAATCATCCAGCGCACAGCGAAATCCTGCCTTATGTATTGTATCCACCACCTTGATCAGCTTATCGGAATTATCCATGCTTATGCTTTCCAGCAATTCAAATTCGATGTACTCCTTCGGTATGTCAAACTGCTGAAACACTTCCATATATTCCTGCATGAACGGCTCATCCTCAAAGCTTGCCTTGGAAAGGTTAAAGCTGATGGGAACCATCTTCATCCCCTTTTGTATGCTCTCCTGTATCATTTTGCATACCAGCTCAAACACCATTTGATCTACATAACGGATGTAGCTGTTTTCATTCAGCACCGGCAGAAACAATGAAAGAGGAATCATTGTACCATCTTCATCAAACCAGCGCAGCAATGCTTCTCCTCCGCATATTTTCAGGGTTTTGGCATCAACCTTAGGCTGAATATAAACCGCATAGGTTTCCTTGCGGCAGGCCTCGACTGTCTTCACCTCAAGCTGCGATCGCATTTGAAATTCCTGCAGCTGTTTTCTGGTAAAAAACTTAAAATCCGAGCTTTTCTTTTCATGCTCATTTGATGTTATGCGTGCAAGCCATGCATATAAGCAGCAGGTTTCAAAATCCGCCTCCGGGAAATCCCGCAGACGACACACCCCCATGGAAAAAAACACATTGTTGAAAAACCGAGAATCCTTCAACTCATAGCCCTCGTAGTCTCTTTGAATAAGCTCATCAATAATCTTCTTTTTTCGCCACTCATGAATGAGGAATATGAAATCATCCCCGCCTGTATACAGCAGATACTGTCCTTTCTTCAATCCCTTTGTGAAAGTCTTCAGAATCTGTTGAAGCAGCTCCTCCCCTGTTTCATGGTCATATCGGCCAAGAAAATATCGAAATTTCTTAACATTAAAATGCAGAAGAGAATATTCCTCGCGCGGCTGCAGCTGAGAAAAAACAGCCTGTAGCTCTGAACGATTGTACAGTACCGTACCATTGTTGTCAGTCTTCATAATATTTGACCCTTTTTTCCTTTATCTGTTTTATTTTACCACACTTTATTCATAAGATAACAGGAAAGTTTCCATCTATCGGCTGTTTCCATTGCCCGTTTGTAGCAAGGGTGACATGGAAGCAGGCTGCAGATGCGGATATCCGAAAGCGAACACGATTGTTATCATCATGCGGCGTAACAGCATTTCGTTCAGCTGTAAGGTTTTGGCCTGAAAGCATACATAAAAAGCAGAAAAAGGTGCACCGTTTGCTTTAGGAATATGCACCTGGGTAACAGCATGATGGATGATACAGCTTTGTGAATTGCCGTCAGCTATAATATAAAGCAAGCGGCTTCTAATGCATGCCTGCGCGCTCATTAAAACGTTTTGTTCGTGTTCAGATACACGTAGCTGGACCTGCTTCGCCTCTTACCACGATAGCTTTACCATAATTTAGATCCACTACGTTCCCAGTGCCTCTACGAATCGCTCTCGCTCTGGCATACTTGGATATACTTTTCGGATGATATTGCTTGCTTTATTGAGATTGGCATTCATTAGACCTCTTTTCCAGCTTATGCTTGTTTGTTCGCAGTTCAGTATTTACAGTATTTACAGCATTTCACCTGTGGTTGGAACGTTATGGAAGAGACTTCGCTGTTGGCAGCTGCCTCTGTCTTTTGGTGCCTGCTGATTTCACATACAGGAAAATAATCCCTCCTGCAATGAGCTGGATGTGATACGTTGCCACACGCCATAATATCATAACACTGCTCGCTTCTGTTCTACCAAACAGAACTGCAAATATCAGAATAAATGCGCTTTCTGTCCATCCGGTATCTCCGGGAAGAGGCGTTAAGGCATTCAGCATATGGATACACGCAGACATCAGCAAAACATTGATCAAATCAGAAAGGGACAAGGGTACCTGCAGCGCCAATGCCGCCACATAGGGAATTGCATAGAAAATTGTCATACGCAGAAAATTCAGAAGAACAGCCTCCACAATCATGCGGCGGTCCTCCTTCAGCTTTTTGATTTCCTCATTAAAGTATAAAATCTGTCCCTGCCATTTTTCCAGTGTATACGCCTTATTCTTCACAATATGAAAACGAAAGCCGACATTGACAATTCCACGGCTGATTTTCACATACAGCTTTGGAAATCTGGCCATCGTCCATAAAATCAGTATGACAGAGGCATTGATGGCAAAGCCAAGCAGCACCAGAAAAAAATAGATCTGAAAATGTTCCATTGCATAGGAAAACCGTGTAAGCAGCAGTATGCTCACATAAAACAGGACTGTACTCTGATAAAGGAAGAAGTCCTTCCAAAGTACACTGGCGATATCACTGTACTGCATATCCAGCTTACGAAATGCATAGGTCTGAGCCACCTGTCCTCCGCCCAACGGGGTAACACCGTTGAAAAAAGCTGCAATATACGCATTGTGTATTCCGGCCCATATGCTTATATCCGTTTTATAGGGTTTTGCTATCCTGTATAAGACGATTCCCTGAAGCAGATAATAAGCGGTGCCCAGTACCGCAATAAGCACAATCCAATACCAGGATATATGAAAAATATTATATAAAACCTCTGCACAATCATCCTTTAACGCAAACCAGCAGGCAAAGGCTGTCAGTGACAGAAGCAATAGAATCTGTAGGATTCGTTTTTTCCAGGTAGTCTGCATAAAACACCCCGCTTTCTAAGCTCTCGAGTAAGTATAGCAGTTAAATCTTAACTTTCTCTAAATATTTTCATATCATTCTTCAAATCTTTTTCTACACATGCTTCCTTTATTCTGATATTTCCTGTACCTTAAAAAGGTATGCAGCAGCTTGCTTCTTTATAGCAGAATACGAATTTCTTCTATTGAAATATACGAAAGCATCAAGGAAATCATGCAGAATGCCCTGTAATCCACCTCCTGTTTTTCCTATATGAAACACTGGTTTGCTTATTGCAATCCCAATCCATATGCTATAATGGAGAAAAGGCTTAAACATGCAACGTGAACATTCTAATTCCATTTGCAGGCTGGCAGAAAGCAGGTGCGTTTGCATAACCTCCATAATGGGGAGTTGTATCTACTTCCATTATGCAGACTGTCAGAAAGCGGGAATAGACTGTTAGAACGACAAAATAGACAGGCTCCAATCATTGTAGGAATCGACATGATTTTCTATAAGTGTTATTTGGTATGAGAGTCTTCACCTGTAAGAAAGGACATGATCATATGCTGCTGGATATATGTAAAGAACACAGAAAACGCTATGGCTGGCTGATTCGGCAAAAAAGAATAGCACTCGGCTATACCCAAAAGGAGCTTGTCGAAACGCTGGGTCATGCTGTTTCACTTCGCAGCTACATTGCCTTGGAAAACGGAAAAGCGCTGCAGGATATGGATATCTATGATCAGCTGTTTGCCCTGCTTGATCTGCAGTATAATTATGCATGCAATCCCGATCCCCTGCTAACGCCTTTTCTGCAGAAGCTCTTTGAAAGCTGGAACGCTTATGAGGAGGAGGCATGCTGTAGCTGTATCCGGGAGCTGCTGCAGCTTCTTTCCCCCTATAGACAATACAGCTGGGAGAGCGTGGTTTTAAAAAGTCTTTCCATCCTGCTGGATGCTTTGAATAAGGACAGATTGCTGAAGTCAGAGGAATATGACTGGCTGATGCAGTTTCATAGCGTACTGCCAAGAGAATTGGAATCTGTGTATGCCTCCATCCTTTATCACTATCAATATACCCTTCCCCATGATCGAAATCAGCTGCGCAATCTGCTGACCATATTTCCTATGCTTTCTCATCCCGATTCTGTGAAAAACTGTATTACCTATGCGCTTCATCAGATAAATCTGGAGCATAATGACCTGCCTGCGTGGAGGCAGCTGCAGAAATTTACAAAGAAGGAGGAGCACAGCGGAAACTGGACAGCATTGTTTGATCTGTATCACTGGCTTTGCCTGATCAGTGCCCGCATTCATGTACCTGCCTTTGAGGACCTGCACAGGATGTGTGAAAAGCTGCTGCTGGAGCATACGATCAAGGCAGAGCGCAGAATCACCTATTATTTCAATCTCTCGGGTGTTTATCATAACCAGAAGGAATATGAGAAGGAGGAATATTATCTTTGCCTGTTTCTGAAAAATCATACCCGCCAGCTTCTGCCATTCATGTTTTGGTATATTCACAATCAGCGGCTTCAAGGGAAAGGAATTGAAAAGGTTCTTGCGCAATCCTATGATATGCGTGACTGCAGTGAACGTCTGCAGACTCTGTGGGGGTTTTATGAACTGCTGCCTCATGCGGATGCGCGGACTGCCCAGAATTATCTTATGAAGCGATGTCTGCCATTGATGAATGATCTCGCAGTGGAATTTCAAATCGTTTTTCTTCATGAGCTTCAACTTTTGATTCCCAAAACCAGAAATTACAAGGATCTGCATCTTTATATGAAACAGCTGCAGCTGTAATCAAATTCCCTACACAGCTTACTTGAAGATTTTAATACATTGATATTGCAACAGCCTTGAAGTTCCCTTTTCTGATAAAGTGTTTCTGCACCTGATAAAGAATTCATCAGCTTAACACCTCTTTTCTCAGCAATCTGCAGATTTTCCATATCGGTGTACGGTTTCCTGTATACTATTGGAAACGAAAGGAGGTAGTGATTATGGAATTACAGGAATTGTATGAACACTTTGAGGAGGAAAAAAGACTCTTTCACGGTTATGCAAGTCAGGTTGAGTACCTGACAACCATGCACTATATTCATCAATATGCAAATACACAGGCGCAGATTCTGGAAATCGGTGCAGGCTGTGGTGCATATTCTCTCGCCTTAGCGAAGGAGGGGTATTCCCTTACTGCGGTGGAACCGGTTAAAAAGCATGTTCAGATTATGGAAAGCAGAAAAACAAGGGATATGGATATCACCATTCTGGAATGTGATGCCGCACACCTGCCGGAGGACTGGAATTCAAAGTTTGACATGGTTCTCTGCTTCGGTCCCCTGTATCACCTTTCGAAAACACAGGAGCAGCTACAGGCTATCGAGGCAGCCTGCCGGGTATGCAAAAACAAGGGCATCCTGATGTTTGCCTATATTCCACACGATATGGTAATGGCAACGGAAACCATGCATGTGGAGGGATTCCTTACGGGAGATGAATTTGATGCGAAAACCCTGCAGCTTCACAATGACCCGTTTGTGTTTCATGACGAGCAAAGCATAGATGAGCTGTTTCATCCCTTTCCCTTAGAAAAGCTGAAGCATGTTGCGGCAGACGGTCTTGCGGAATTGATGAGTGAGCGTATCAATCGCTTTACTGCAGAGGAATTTCAGGTATGGATGCGATACCATTTCAAAACATGTGAAAAACCATCCTTTTTGGGACACAGCAATCACAATCTTTTCATTGCACGAAAAAACAGCCGTTAATCTTTTCTGTTTGAATCCATACAGGAATGGATGCCATCAGGCAGTGCAACCCGTGCCCGTCAGGTTGCCTGATAGAAAAAGCTAATATGGCTACCCCTGCATGCTGTCGCATGCTTTCACAGGAACATTCCCGCCACAAAAGCGACTTTTCGAGCGGTTGTTTTTACATACCTTCATTTTGAGCTATCAAAAGCAATGCTATGTATGCGACTGCATCGGTAATGTAAATCGGTAGATGCTAACAGATTTACAGCTTCTTGAAAATTCAATTGCATCTGTCGTCCATATTCTGTATAATGAGAGCGTGGCAGCTTTTAAAGGAGATGGTTCTGTCCGGCGCACTTGACGCTGTTGAAGGCGTAATGAAGTGAAACGTGGAAAAGTAGAAAATGATCAGAAAACAGATATAAAACAGCCTGTATCAGACAGGGTTTATATCGTGGTCATTGTATCAGCTACTTCCACAGAAATGTTTATAACAGCCTGTGGGATATCCACAGGCTTTTCGTAAGCTGCCATCAGGAAAAGAAAGGACAGAACAAATGAAAAAACTATTTACCATAGCAATGCAAAAACCGGCATTGTATGAAACAAGCAAGGACAATATCTGGAGTGATCCGCATACTGTAAAACGTATGCTGAAAGCACATCTGGATACTACCGAGGACTCCGCAACTCGTAGGATCGAAACCGTGGAAAAAGCCATCGACTGGATAAGCAGGCAGTTTCCAGCGGAAAGATATCCGACACTACTAGACCTTGGCTGCGGACCCGGTGTTTATACGGAGCGCTTCTGCAAAAAGGGATATGCAGTCACCGGTGTGGATTTTTCCGAGCATTCGATTACCTATGCAATGCATTCTGCCAGACAGCAGCAGCTTTCCATACACTATCTGTGTGCTGATTATACACAGCTGCACATGAACAGCAGATTTCACATCATCACCCTGATTTACTGTGATTTTGGTGTATTGTCTGCTGTGGACAGAAAGAAACTGCTGGCTTCCGTTTACAGCTGGTTACAGCCGGAGGGCGTCCTGCTTTTTGATGTATTTCTTCCTTCCCGCTACGACGGAGTACCTGAATCTAAAACATGGGAAATTACAGAGGATGGCTTCTGGGCGGATGAGCGATGCCTGACTCTGCATGATGTTTTTCGCTATGAGGAAGACAATACTGTTTTGAACCGATATATCGCGATAACAGAGGATGATATCCGTCAGTTTCATGTATGGGAGCATACCTTTACGAAAGCAGAGCTGCAGGAAGCACTGCAGGAGGCAGGCTTTACAAGCATAGCATTCTTCCGTGATATGAACGGAAATCCATGTGGTGATTATGATCAGACAATGTGTATCGCCGCCTGTAAAAGCAGAACTGACGCAACGGATATAGGCAGTGATGGCTGATTGCGGCAGATAATTTACGAAATCTCCATTCAGATATAGCTAGCAGGAAATGACACAAGGCTCTCTTTCATGGGAGCCTTTTTTTGAATAGAGATTTCCAGGGACTGTGCATTCATGTATTCATAAGTATCGCTTTATTCGCATAAGCAGCTGAGGAACAAAAAAAAGCCGCTCTTTGGATGTGAAGAGCAGCACCATCGGGAGTTTATAGAGAAGATTGATGGCATGGTTATTGTATCACCTTTTTTTGTATATGCAAACTTATTTGCTCACAGTAATATTGTGATACTCATATGATTGCTCGCTGTCATAGATTGAAAGTAAGCTGTGCAGCAGCGATATATTCACTATGTCCATGGTATAAAGGGAAGTGCTTTGATACGCAGTGGTATTTCCCTATGAAGGTTTGCTGGCTACCAGGTGCTGTAGCTATGAATAAGCAGTATGCCATACCCTTTTAGGATTTCAGGAGTTGTGTCGCAATATGCAAAAAGCGATGTGCATGATCAATGATATTGCAGAGACGGCAACCTGAGAAATGGATGGATCAGATGCCGCGGTTCCTGTAATTTTTACGATTTTCTTATTGCCATAAATCTTTTTCTGTGATAATATAATAAAGCGTTAAAGCCTAGGGGTATAGTACAATGGTAGTATAACGGTCTCCAAAACCGCTGATGGGAGTTCGATCCTCTCTACCCCTGCCAGTTTACATCTTCAGATGCTCATTCGAGCATCTTTTTTTTCATCATCTTTGGGAAATACAGGAGGATCATAGGCAGCTGTACCTTTTTCTGATACAATCTATACAGGTGATGTATATGATTGAGCTTCCTGAAGCAAGAACAATAGCAGCAGATTTACGTAAAGAGGTTCTTGGAAAAACTATTCAAAGTGTGTCCGGAAATTTCACGGATCACAAATTCACGTTTTATTATGGTAATCCGGATACCTATCACGATCGACTGAAAAACAAAGCCGTAACCGCTGTAGTAGAGCGCAGCTTCTACGTGGAACTGGAGATTGAGGATGAGGTGCTGACCTTGCGTGATGGAGCAAATATCCGCTGGTTTGCAAAACCACAGCAATTCAAGAAAAGCAAGCTGCTGCTTATGTTTACAGATGGAAGCTGTCTGCACGTTACGACCTCCATGTATGCGGCAATACATGTTTTTCCAAAGACTGAGGGTGCACAGGATGCCTATTATGAGGCAGAGCTGAAAAGCTGTTCTTTGCTGGACGAGTGCTTCACGTACGAAAATTTTTTAAGCAAGCTGCATCATGAAACAGAAAAGCTGAGTGTGAAAGCCTTTCTGGCGACAAAGCAGAGGTTTATAGGAATCGGAAACGGTGTCTGTCAGGATATCCTGTTTTATGCGGGACTGCATCCGAAACGGAAAATGAATACACTGACAAAGGATGAAATAAACACATTGTTTTTCTCAATGAAGCAGACGCTGCAGCAGATGGTATTGGAAGGCGGCAGGGATAGTGAGAAGAACATTTATGGTGAAAAGGGCGGGTATCACTGTGTCATGTCGGCAGGGCATTATAAGGATGGCTGCCCGAAATGCGGAGGCAGAATTCAGAAAGAGCAATATCTGGGGGGAAGTATTTATTACTGTCCACACTGCCAGAAATAAGAAACCGCCGGATGTAACGGACACCGGCGGTTTCTTTGTGGATTCCATATCCAGAATTATGGAATTAAATGAATATGCCACAGTATACAGGTAGTATGTGGCTGTAAGAACTATATCATAGGTACGAAAAGGCAATCTAAACAAAATGTAAAGCTTTTATAACAGAAGTGAACTGGCAAGCTTCCTATATGTGCAGTATCTGCTCTCTTCGCCCTTCAGATTCTTTGTATAGCATAAAACACGCATGCTCTTCACAAGGTTCTTTCTCGATTGTGGGTAAACTTAACATAGGGAGACTTCCATACGATTGTAGTTATCAATAGAAGTTGAAGTCTCCCTTTTGCAAACACCCTAAAGTAAGAAAGAACCCTTCACAATTTCATGCGTGTTTTTTCTTGCGTATATCACTGTCAATAATTCTCATCTGTCCCCTGTGATTTCAAATACTTCAGAAGACCACTGCAGCCTTCCATCACATCGGTAAACGTAGCATCAAAGTTACCAGTATACCATGGATCGGCAATTGCGCCCGGGCGGCTTGTAAAGTCAAGCAGCAGATACAGCTTATGCTTTGAGTCACCATGAACAATACGTTCCATGTTTCTCATGTTTGCGCTATCCATACCAATCAAATAATCGTATTTTTTATAATCTGCTTCACACATCTGTACAGCCCTGTGATTTCCCACCGGTATTCCTTCTTCACGCAGCTTACGGCGTGTTCCATAATGAACTCCGTTTCCGATTTCTTCGCGGCTTGTGCCGGCGGATGAAATATAAAATCTGTCCTGCATTCCTTCTTTTTTCACCAAATCCTTCATAACATATTCCGCCATTGTGGATCGACAGATATTGCCGTGGCAAACGAATAGTATTTTTATCATGTGCTCATATCTCCATTTAAGTCTTATGTTTCTTTCCAAACGCTTGATATTTCAGGGTTTTCCGTTTTTCAAGGTATCCTCTAATATCTTTTCGTGTTTTCTCATGTCTTTCCCTGCGATCCTTGTAAATCCATCGGTAAAGCAAGCATCCTTACCAACGGGCTTTTTTAATCCTTCGCTATCCGATATACTTCTTCCTCTGCATATCGAACTTCACATGGGTGTATGTGTTCAAGGCTACACTGATGTCTGCGTGACCCAGAATATACTGCAAGGTTTCGGATCTATCTCGAATTTTGTCAAATAGATCTATTTGCTGTTTCCGGGTATTCGCTTCTCTGGTAACAGAATCATTGACATTGGCAGATGCCAGTTCAATGGATTTTTGCGAAGAAAATCATCGTCCACTGCTATCTGAGCGATTCTTTATCATTTCATCTTTCTATTCAGTCATAAATCCGAAATTCATATCCGTCTTCCGGTTCACCTATGGGATATCCCAGGATTTTCTCTGCTCTGCGCTGAAACTGCGCAAACCACGCATCCCATTCCTCCTGTGGAAGCTCTGCGTAAAACTGCAGACCACTGGTCTCCAAAGAAGCCTCAATCAGCTTTCCGTCACATCCATACCATTGCGGACAGCCATCACTAAAGCCCCGATAATGCGGCAGCTGTGCAAACATTTCTACCAGCTCATTCCATAAGTTTTCCGGTATGGAATAATGTATATTCAGATTATGATTATGTATGTCCATGTATGCTTCTCCTTGTTAACATTTACGTAATCGAATGCTACGCTCACTTATAATGCCTTCCATTTCATCATCGCCTCATATTCTTTGCCAACCTTGTGCAGAATATCGACAAGATCGGAAGAGCGTCGTGTAGGGAAAGAGTGTA
>OGUQ01002820.1_pt1 | contig 11274 bp, 11 predicted proteins | sample 1574701 | NCBI WGS metagenome assembly OGUQ01 (sample SAMEA2582087, study PRJEB24529) | metagenome | biome: Human gut stool | place: China | collected 2011 | reverse complement strand
GCGCCCTGCTCCAGCGCGGAGTGGATAAAATGATTCATCTCGTCCTTCGATTTTTCGGAAAGCCGCATGCATCCGACTGCAATGGAAGGAACTTTTCGCAGGTGATTGCCTAAAATTGTTTCTTTCATAGTAGAATTTTCTCCTTTGCAATGCTTCTGTATTCGCAGAGGTTTTCGTAAAGCAGGCGTGGAAGGACTCTGGAAGTACAGAAAGAATAGTAATTACGTTGCTTTTAATATATCATTTAAGTGCACTTGAAAGTCAATGGTTTTTGAGGAAAAGAGAATAAAAAAATCGCCGGAATCGATCAGAATTCGACCAGAACACAGAAAATCCGTATTTTGTTAACAAAATCGGAACAAAATCGACAACAAAGTTTACTTGCATTTTCAGAAAAATGATGTAAGATAGGGGTATTCGAAAAAAAGATCCGACAGGATCTGCGAAGTGGTATTGAATCAGATAATGGAGGTTTTGCGATGGATGCAAAAATAATAGCCGGAATCCTGGCCGCAGGAGGCGCAGCCTTAGCTGTGGGCGGCATATATAGCATGAATAAGAAAACAGGTTATTTTAAAAAGGGAAATTCCGTCCGATACGATGTTTCCCGTATTCCGTTTAAAAAAACAAGTCCGTTAAAAGGAAAAACAGTTGTATTTTTGGGATCCTCCGTGACGAAGGGCTTTGCTGCCCACAACAATTCGTTTGCGGAGTACATAGCGAAGAAAGACAGCTGTACCTGCATCAAAGAAGCGGTCAACGGAACCACGCTGATTGATAATGGTGAGGATTCCTACATCGAGCGTATGCGCGACAGGCTTGATCCAAAGCAACAGGTGGATCTTTTTATCTGCCAGCTGTCCACTAACGATGCAACACGCAACAGCCCGCTCGGTGAAATTTCGGAATCCTGCGATCTGGAGAGCTTCGATGTCGAAACTGTCTGCGGCGCGATTGAGTATATCATTGCATATGCAAAAGAAACGTGGCATTGCCCGGTGATGTTCTATACGAATCCACAGTATGATTCCGAGCCGTACGCGAAGATGGTAGAGGCGCTTCTGAAAATTCAGGAAAAATGGCAGATCGGTGTGATCGATTTCTGGAATGACGAACGAATCAACCGTGTTTCCCCGGAAAAACGAAAACTGTATCTTCAGGATCCGATTCATCCGATGAAGGCCGGCTATGCCGAGTGGCTGGTGCCTGTGATGGAACAGCGGATTGGTGAGTATCTGGAACAGCAGGTATAGGCAAAGAGAAAAATAAAAAATACTTTCGTGGTTTCTTTTGAAAAGATTCCACGTCAGTATTTTTTTGATTTACAGGAAACTTCGTTGAATTTTCCTGTAAATTAAAAAAGCCCTCCGGGCAGGATCGCACTGCGGCGGAGAGGAATTATGTCGCTGAAGCGACCCGCCGCAGGCGAAGAATTCTGCCTGCAGGGTTCTTTCCTGTGCCGCGGCAGCAATTCTATAAAAATATTTTACACAGATAAAGGAGAGAAAAAGACATGAATATTTTTGAACTGTTTATACTGGCAATAGGGCTGTCCATGGATGCATTTGCGGTATCCATCTGTAAAGGACTTTCCCTTGGCAAAATCAAAGCAAAACATATGTGCATCGCAGGTGCATGGTTCGGCGGATTTCAGGCATTAATGCCTCTTATTGGATACTTCGGAGGACGATTCTTCGCAGACAAAGTAACCCGCTACAGCCATTGGGTAGCATTTGTACTTCTGTTATTTATCGGAATCAGCATGATCAAAGAATCCGGAGAAGAAGAACACGTCAATGCAGATATGGATGTCAAATCCATGCTTTTACTTGCAGTCGCAACAAGTATTGATGCACTTGCAGTAGGCGTAACATTCGCATTTCTCAAAGTAGCAATCGTCCCTGCTGTTTCCTTCATTGGAATAGTAACCTTCGTCTGTTCAGCCGCAGGCGTCAAGATTGGAAGCCTCTTTGGAATGAAATACAAATCCAAAGCAGAACTATGCGGTGGAATCATACTCATTCTTATTGGAGTGAAAATCCTGCTGGAGGGACTTGGAATTATTTAGAAAAGAACAATAAAAATTACAAATCCCCAACCAAACGTGCTATAATACCAATATCAATAAGAACACAAAATTCAATCAAAAATTGAACACATATCAGGGAGGTTTCTATTATGAAAAAAGCAAAATCCGCAGCCGCACTTTTATGCAGCGCATGCCTGGTACTTTCAGGAACAGCAGTACCGACAATGGCAGATTCCGTGAAAGTGGTAACACTGGGAGCAGATCTTTCCCAGGACCAGAAGAATACAATGATGAAATACTTTAACGTAGACAGCAGTCAGGTACAGATCCTTACCGTCACAAACCAGGATGAAAGAGATCACTTAAGTGCCTATGTACCAATCGAACAGATCGGAACCAGAACAGTAAGCTGCGCATACGTAAAACCAACCCAGTCCGGCGGAATCAAAGTAAGAACAGCCAACCTTAACTGGGTAACCTGTAACATGATTGCTACTTCACTTTCCACATCAGGAGTAAAGAACTGTGAAGTAGTTGCAGCCTGCCCGTTCGAAGTATCCGGTACAGGTGCGCTGACCGGTATCCAGATGGCATATGAGACAGCTACAGGCGAACAGCTTGACAGCACGAAGAAAGAACTTGCAACAGAGGAAATGGTAGTAACAGGAAATCTTGCAGATGAAGTCGGTAAGAATGATGCAACAACTGTTATGAACAATTCCAAGATGCAGGTTATCAAGGATAACGTTCAGAATGCAGATGAGATTTACAATATCGTAGTAAATGTTGCACAGCAGAACAATGTAAATCTGGATTCTGACCAGATCAATAAGATCGTAGAGCTTCTGAAGCAGATTGCACAGCAGGATTATAATTATGATGATGTAAAAGCAACTCTGGAACAGGTAGACCAGAATACATCCGGTGACAGTGGTGAACTCGGTGACATTGCTGACGAAGAAGACGACACTGTTAATGCAGGTGATACAGCAGATGGCGACGATATTCTTAACAGCGTTGATAACAGTGCTCTGGGTGGAGATATCGTAGAGAGTTCTACAGAGAATCCATCACTGGAACAGGAGTCTGGTCTGGTTGAGGATAACAGCAGTGATCAGGATGATGAAATGAATTCTACAGATATGCCGGAGGAAACAGCTGGTGACGAGACAACAGATGACAGCACACTTGGCAATATAGATGAAGAAGCGGATCAAACAGAGGGTGTTGAGAATGGAACTACAACAGATGAACTTGACACTTCCTCATTAACAGAGGATCAGCTGACATTATTTAATAAAGCTGAGAATTTCTGTAAAGGAGAATACGAGGGCGATACAGCTGCTCTTACAACAGCTATGGAAGATGAGACAGCAACCGCATCTGTAGTTCTTGACGCTGAAAATGGTGCAACACTTTCCAAAGATGTAGAGAAAGCATACCTGCAGATTCTTACTGAGGGAACAGATTCCTATCAGGCAGATGGAACTGAAATTTACATGAGCACAGAACTCAATATGGTAGATAAATCCATGAAAGAGATCTTTGGATTAAGCGCAGATACACAGGCAAGCCCGGAGCTTAGCGAACTTTCTGATGAAGACAGACAGACTTTATATAATGAGACAATGAAATTCTTCGAGAAACTCTACGGTGAGAGCAGCGAAACCTATAATACAGATGAGGCAGAGACAACTGAAACCGCAGACACAGAGAACAGCGAAGATTATGCAGAATAATCGAAAAGACCAGGAATATAAGCAGAACCAGAACCAGGATAGTGCTATGCAGGGGACGTTTCTGATACGGAAAGCAGACGAAACAGATGTTGTCGGAATTATGAAAGTTATGAATGAAGCACAGGGCGATAAAGAACATCCGGACTGGTTTGTAGCTGATAATGAAGATTATATCCGTGCGCATCTGAAAGAGCATGGTTTTGTAGTTGTAGCAGAATCTTCAGAAGAAGAGATTGCAGGATTCTTTCTTATTAAATATCCTGAAAATAAGGAAGATAATCTGGGGACTTATCTCGATTTTGATGAAGAACAGCTTGTACATGTAGCAGTCATGGATTCAGCAGTTGTAGGAAATACATACAGAGGCAATGGGCTGCAGGGACGGATGCTCGAAGCAGCAGAGAATTTCCTGAATTTGGAAGAATACTATTATCTGATGTGTACGATACATCCTGATAATCAGTTCAGCAGACATAACATGGAGAACCATGGATATGAAGTAAAGAAGATTGCACTCTGCTATGGTGGACTTCCAAGATGTATACTTCTGAAAAATGCAAAAAAAATCTGAAAAAATACTAAAAATAAAAGAAACAAACAGAAAACAGCCAGTGAAATTTTTGTGATTTCGCTGGCTGCTTTCCGTTATATGTGGAAAAAATAAAATGAATGTGATAGAATGGGTGATTAGAAATAGAAAATTTACTGCATATATAGCAGTGTCAACAAAGGGATATCAGGTTCAAAAACTTTGGCGCATGAGCTTGAACAGCTTTTTGAATTTGATATCATGAAATGTGATGAAAACATAACGAGGAGGAAGATAAATGGGTATAGCAGTTGTAACCCTGAAAAAAGGTGAGGGACGACTTCTGAAATCCGGCGGAATGTGGATTTTTGATAATGAAATAGATTCAATCATGGGAAGTTTTGAGAACGGAGACATAGTTCTTGTCCATGATTTTGACGGATATCCGATGGGAAGAGGATTTATTAATACGAACTCCAAGATTACAGTACGTCTGATGACCAGAGATGAGAATGTTGAAATCAATGAAGAACTTCTGGAGAAGCGCGTACGTGATGCATGGGAATATCGTAAAAAAGTGGTAGATATAAGCAGCTGTCGTCTGATTTTTGCAGAGGCAGATTTTCTTCCGGGACTTGTTGTGGATAAGTTTTCTGATGTGCTTGTTGTCCAGTCACTGGCGCTTGGAATCGACCGTTTCAAAGAGACGATCGTGGAGCTTATTAAGAAAGTTCTTGCGGAAGATGGAATTACGATCCGTGGTGTTTATGAGAGAAGTGATGTAAAGGTCCGTAAACAGGAAGGCATGGAACTGGTGAAAGGCTTCATCGGACCGGAATTCCCGACACTTGTACAGATTGAAGAAAACGGCGTAAAATACGAAGTAGATATCAAAGACGGACAGAAAACAGGCTTCTTCCTTGATCAAAAATATAACAGACTTGCAATTCAGAAATTATGTAAGGGTGCGAAAGTCCTGGACTGCTTCACACATACAGGCTCCTTTGCTCTGAATGCGGGAATCGCAGGTGCTGACAGTGTAACCGGTGTGGATGCATCTCAGCTTGCGGTAGATCAGGCGACAGCCAATGCCGCATTAAATGGCTTATCTGACAAAGTGAAATTTATCTGCGAGGATGTATTTGAGCTTCTTCCTGAACTGGAACAGAAAGGTGAGAAATTTGACGTTGTGATTCTGGATCCTCCGGCATTTACCAAGTCAAGAAACTCAATCAAGAATGCAGTAAAAGGATATAGAGAAATCAATCTGCGTGCTATGAAACTGGTCAAAGACGGAGGATTTCTGGCAACCTGTTCCTGCTCTCATTTTATGGATTACGAGTTATTCACCAGAACAATCGGACAGGCAGCAAAGAATGTACATAAGAGACTGCGCCAGGTAGAATACAGAACCCAGGCACCAGATCACCCGATTCTCTGGGCAGCAGATGAGTCTTACTATTTAAAATTTTATATTTTCCAGGTTTGCAATGACAGGTAATAGAAAGAGAGGACATTATTATGAGTTTTAAAGAAGTAAAAGCAGAAGAACTGACTATGAATCCATTTACTAAGATTGGAAAAGAATGGCTGCTGATCACAGCTGGAAATGAAGAAAAATGCAACACCATGACAGCCAGCTGGGGCGCAATGGGTGTTATGTGGGGAAAGAATGCAGTAACTGTATACATCCGTCCACAGAGATATACAAAAGAATTCGTAGACAGAGAAGATACATTTACGATTTCCGTGCTGGGAGAAGAGTATCGCAAAGCATTAAATTATTGTGGCAAGGTTTCCGGAAAAGGTGTGGATAAGATCAAAGACGCAGGTCTGACTCCATATTTCACAGATGGAACAGCAGGAATCGAGGAAGCAGATATGATCATGGTCTGCAAGAAAATGTATCATGATGAGATTAAACCGGAGTGCTTTGACGCACCAGAAAATGACGGCAAATGGTATCCTCAGAAAGATTATCATACCATGTATATCGCAGAAATCGTGAAAGTTCTCGTGAGGGAATAAAAGAGGTAATCTATGAAAGATAAATTAAATAAATTTATGCAGGGACGTTATGGAGTAGACCAGTTCGCAAGATTTACTCTTGGAGTGGCACTTTTTGTTATCGTGATAGGATCTTTTCTCAGAAGAAATGTAGCAGGCGGCATTTTAGATACATTGGGATTTATTCTTATTATCTATACATATTTCAGAATTTTTTCCAGAAATGTCTCTGCCCGTTATGCGGAAAATCAGAAATATCTGGGTTATACGCAGAAAGTCCGCAGCCAGTTTGCCAGAGAGAAGAATATGATGGAACAGAGAAAGACACATCATATCTATACCTGCCCGGGCTGTGGACAGAAAATCCGTATTCCGAGAGGAAAAGGACAGAAAGTAGAAATTGAATGCCCGAAGTGCCACGCAAAATTTGTAAAAAGACGCTAGTACAGCGAATCAGTAGAACCCCGGCGAAGCATAAGCGGGAGAAAACTTTGAATAATCAAATAGAGTGCTAAATATAATGGAGGAATTATGTTTGGATATGTAGTAATGAATAAGCCGGAAATAAAGTTTAAGGATTTCGACCTTTACCGTTCCTTTTACTGCGGTCTGTGCAGAGAATTGAAAGACAGATATGGAATATCCGGACAGATTTCTCTGACTTATGATATGACGTTTGTTGTAATTTTGCTGAGTGCTCTTTATGAGCCGCCAACCCGGAAAGGAACAACCAGATGCATCATTCATCCGGTACGAAAACAGCCGGTCAGAAGAAATGCAGTGACCGGATATGCGGCAGATATGAATGTACTTCTTACCTATCATAAATGCCGGGATGACTGGGAAGATGAGAAGAAAGCGATGGCCCTTGGGTATTCAAAAGTTCTACAGGGAAAAGTCCGGAAGCTGGATAAGAAATATCCGGAGAAATCACGCCGGATACAGGAACTTCTAAAAGAGCTTTCTGAAATGGAAAAAGCCGGCGAACATGATATTGACAAGATGTCAGGCTGCTTTGGCAGGATCATGGAAGAAATTTTTGCATGGAAACAGGATGTGTGGGAGAATTCGCTGCGGAGAATGGGATTTTTTCTCGGAAAATTCATCTATCTTCTGGATGCATATGATGATGTGGAGGAGGATATAAAAAATAAAAATTACAATCCTTTTTCAGAACAATATATAATGGAAGGGTTTGAAGAGCAGGTACGGCAGATTCTGATCATGATGATGTCACAGACTTGCAGGGAGTTCGAGAAACTTCCTATTATAAAATATACCGATATTTTGAGAAATATTCTCTACTCTGGAGTGTGGGTGCGCTTTGAGGCGGTTCACAAACAGAGAAAAGAATCAGGGGAGAAAAAGAATGATTGATCCGTACAGTATACTTGGGATATCCAGGGATGCATCCGATGATGAGGTAAAGAAAGCATACCGTAAGCTGAGCAGAAAATATCATCCCGATGCCAATATAGACAATCCAAATAAAGAGCAGGCTGAGGAAAAATTCAAACAGGTTCAGCAGGCTTATGAACAGATCATGAAAGAAAGAGAGCAGGGAACTGGCTACGGAAATTACGGGGGCTATAATTATGGAGGCTTCGGAGGCTTTTCCGGTCAGACAGATTCCGGCTATCAGGATGAGGAGAGCATCCGCAGACAGGCAGCAGCCAATTATATTCAGAGTGGACACTACCGTGAAGCTATGAATGTACTGCAGTCACTTCAGCAGAAGAATGGACAGTGGTATTATCTTTCTGCTATGGCAAATATGGGACTTGGAAATAATGTAAATGCTCTGAATGATATTAAAGAAGCAGTTCGTTTAGAGCCAGATAATGCACAATACCGGATGCTGCAACAGCAGATGGAAGGCGGTGGAACCTGGTACCAGGAAATGCAGAATCCTTTTGGAGGCATGCCGACAGGCAGCGATGACTATTGTATGAAACTTTGCCTGGCAAATCTGGCATGCAGCTTATGCTGTCCGGGTGGCGGCGTGTTTTGTTGTTAAAAAAATTCAGTTAGTAATTGACAACTAAAAGTGAAAATATTACTATATTAAAGTGATTTGATATCGAATTGAAGTTCAAAAGTCTTATTGTACAGGCACGAACGACTTTCTGACCTTTTGACTCTGATATCATAATAAAGAATACAGGAGGAAATCAATAATGAGTATTCGTATTGGTATTTTAGGCTACGGTAATCTTGGCCGTGGTGTAGAGTGTGCAATTAAACATAATCCAGATACAGAGCTGGTGGCAGTATTTACACGTCGTGATCCGAAAACAGTTAAGATCCTTACAGAGACTGCTACAGTATATTCTGTAAATGATGCTGAGAAAATGAAAGACAAGATCGATGTACTGATCATCTGTGGAGGAAGTGCAACAGACCTTCCGAAACAGACACCGGAATATGCAAAGATGTTCAATGTAATTGACAGCTTTGACACACATGCAAGAATTCCGGAGCATTTTGATGCAGTAGATGCTGCTGCAAAAGAAAGCGGACATGTCGGAATTATCTCTGTAGGCTGGGATCCGGGAATGTTCTCACTGAACCGTCTCTATGCAAATGCAATCCTTACTAACGGTAAAGACTATACATTCTGGGGCAAAGGTGTAAGCCAGGGACATTCAGATGCTGTACGTCGTATCAAAGGTGTAAAAGATGCAAAACAGTATACAATCCCTGTAGAAGCAGCACTGGAAGCTGTAAGAAACGGAGAGAATCCAGATCTTACAACCAGACAGAAACATACAAGAGAATGCTTCGTAGTTGCAGAAGAAGGCGCAGACCTTGCACAGATCGAGAATGACATCAAGACTATGCCGAACTATTTTGATGAATATGACACAACCGTACATTTCATTTCCGAAGAAGAACTGAAAGAAAAACACGGAGGCCTGGCCCATGGGGGCTTTGTATTCCGCAGCGGCAGGACCGGCGCCCATAAGGAACATGCCCATGTCATGGAGTATCGGCTGAAGCTGGACTCCAACCCCGAATTCACCACCCACGTGGTCCTTGCCTACGCAAGAGCCCTCTACCGCTTTGCACAGGAAGGAAAGAAAGGCTGCTTCACCGTATTCGACGTGCCGCCGGCCTACCTTTCCCCGCTCTCCGGCAAAGAACTCCGGGCCCACGTACTTTGATAGAGTGAAATTTGAATTTGTCAATTTCCTGAATATAAACAGTCTTGCAGCATGGTAAAAGTCAGAAATCCCGGATTGCAGGTGGAATATGGGAAGTATACATTTCAACTGCAAAGGGAGTCTTTTTATGAAAATATTAAACTTACCAACGGTGTCTTGATTCCAGCCATTGGTTATTGGTTTTGGGACCTGCAAAGCAGCGTAAAGTTGATATGAAATGATTGCTGAGGCCATCAGGGCTGGGAATCTTCATCTGGATACTGCCTGGCTTTATGGAAATGAAAGGAAAGTGAATAGGGCAGTCAGAGAAAGCGGTATTTGGCAGTAACAATTTTTCATTACATCTAAGAAAGCACTGATCAATTCGCATCAATTCGCAGAATGAAATCCGGCAACGATTTAAACAGCGCCTCCCTAAACCGGACAGAGACCATCTTTCTGGTGATGAAATGAAGGCCATCCAATCCATGGCGGAAACAGGCCGGTCAGGATAATACCCGGACCGGCCGGATGTGAAGTAAGTCATAAATCATAAAAGCGGCACTATGATGGCAAAGCTCCTTCATGGTGCCGCTTTTAGCGTAAAAAATAGTCGGATAGGTGTAATAAAAACATTGACATCTCAGGCGCATCATTGTATAGTACAGGAAGAAAAATAGACAAAGCTGTTATGGAGGCATGTGATGAGCAGGAGTGAAACATATATTTCCATGCTGGCAGAGGATATTCATTCCGTTATCTGCGCCACTGTGGATGATGAAGGCCGGCCGGTGACCAGAGCTATAGATATCATGCTGTCTGATTCCCATACATTTTATTTTCTGACGGCCCGGGGAAAATCATTTTATGAAGAACTCATGAGCCGGCAATTTATTGCACTGACCGGCATGAGTGGTGGGAGAGGCACTATGGAGAAAAAGGCCATATCTGTACGGGGCATCATCCGATGTATAGGAAAGGAAAAACTGGAAGAAATTTTCAAGAAGAATCCATACATGGCAGATATCTACCCGTCAGATGCGTCTCGGCAGGTGTGTGTAGTATTTACTTTGGGGAAAGGGGGAGGGGGATTTTTTGATTTATCCACCAGACCTATCACCAGAGACACTTTTTCCATAGGGGGAGGAATGCTGACTGGGGCAGAAAGAAAAGGGGCCTATGCCATTTCTTCCTCCTGCACAGGTTGCGGGAAATGCGCTGCGGTTTGTCCCCAGCACTGTATCCACAGGAATGGACAAACTTATGTGATTGATGACAGGCACTGCCTTCATTGCGGTCTCTGTTTTGAAATGTGCCCGGCACATGCGGTCAGGAAAGAGGGGTAAGAATGAGTCATTTTGTCGATAGGGGTCAGGTGTCCACTGGCATTACGAAGAATCCTGGGGAGCAGCTGAATATTCTGGAAAAAGAACTGAAGAACGCAGAGTATATCCTCATCGGTGCGGGCTCCGGCCTTTCCACAGCTGCCGGGTTCACCTATTCCGGCGAGCGGTTTCATGCCTATTTCTTTGATTTTGAAGAAAAATTCGGTATTTCCGATATGTATGCCGGAGGATTCTACCCATTTCCTGATGAAGAAACGCGCTGGGCCTGGTGGAGCCGCCACATTTACTATAATCGTTATGTGCCGGCACCTACTGATTTATATGGACAGCTTCTAAACCTTGTAAAGGAAAAGGATTATTTCGTTCTGACCACCAATGTGGACCACCAGTTCCAAAGAGCGGGTTTTGATAAGAAAAGGCTTTTTTATACCCAGGGCGACTATGGACTGTTCCAGAGCATCAATCCCCATATCCGAAAAAC
>OGUQ01002813.1_pt1 | contig 11298 bp, 10 predicted proteins | sample 1574701 | NCBI WGS metagenome assembly OGUQ01 (sample SAMEA2582087, study PRJEB24529) | metagenome | biome: Human gut stool | place: China | collected 2011 | reverse complement strand
CGTAGCATAAAGATAATGTCTGCCAACCCGAAAAAACATCGGGAATATACACTGCTTACAGCAGAAGATCCGTTCAAGGGCTTCACTATGCCAAATATAGAAACCGGTACCATCAAGGCGGCCGACGGCGTGACCGACCTCTACTACCGCCTTGTGAAACCCGCAGACTTCGACCCGGCAAAGAAATACCCCACCATCATCTATGTATATGGCGGTCCGCACGCACAGATGGTCACCGGTGGCTGGCAAAACGGTGCACGCGGCTGGGACATCTACATGGCAAACAAAGGTTATATCATGTTCACCCTTGATAATCGCGGAAGCGATAACCGTGGTCTTGAATTTGAAAATGTCACCTTCCGCCATCTCGGCATCGAAGAAGGAAAAGACCAGGTGAAAGGTGCGGAATTCCTGAAAAGCCTGCCTTACGTAGACGGTAACCGCATCGGTGTACACGGATGGAGCTTTGGCGGACACATGACTACAGCCCTGATGCTCCGCTATCCGGAGATATTCAAAGTAGGTGTTGCAGGCGGGCCGGTTATTGACTGGGGATATTATGAAATTATGTACGGAGAACGCTACATGGATACGCCGCAAAGCAATCCGGAAGGTTATGAACAATGCAACCTGAAGAATCTGGCAGGCAACCTGAAAGGACATCTATTACTGATTCACGATGACCATGACGATACCTGTGTGCCACAACACACACTTTCGTTCATAAAAGCTTGTGTGGATGCACGTACGTATCCCGATTTATTCATCTATCCCACGCATAAGCACAATGTCATAGGACGTGACCGGGTACATCTGCATGAGAAGATAACACGGTATTTTGAAGACAATTTATAAAATAAAATAGAAGCAATAAATTAAACGAAATATAAAGATGAAGATATTATTATTAGGAAGCGGCGGCCGCGAGCACGCTCTGGCATGGAAAATAGCCCAAAGCCCGAAAGTAGAGAAACTTTTTATCGCCCCCGGTAATGCCGGTACCAGTGCAGTAGGCGAGAATGTAGCTATCAAAGCTACCGACTTCACTGCCCTGAAAACTTTCGCCCTGAAAGAAAAAGTAGATATGATTGTGGTAGGTCCCGAAGATCCGTTGGTAGAAGGTATCTACGACAACTTTACCGGAGACGCCGCCACACAACATATCGCCATCATCGGCCCTACTGCCAAGGGTGCCCAATTGGAAGGCAGTAAGGAGTTTGCCAAGGGTTTCATGGAACGTCATGGCATCCCCACCGCCCGCTACAAAAGCATCAATGCCGAAAATCTGGAAGAAGGACTCGCTTTCCTTGAAACCCTTGAAGCACCCTATGTGCTGAAAGCCGACGGTCTTTGCGCAGGAAAAGGCGTACTGATCCTTCCTACACTCGAAGAAGCCAAAAAGGAACTGAAAGAAATGCTTGGTGGTATGTTCGGTCAGGCCAGTGCCACGGTAGTTATCGAAGAATTCCTCAGCGGCATCGAGTGCTCCGTATTTGTGCTGACAGACAGCAAGAACTATAAAGTGCTGCCCGTTGCCAAAGATTACAAACGCATCGGCGAAGGTGACAAAGGTCTGAATACCGGTGGTATGGGAAGCGTGACTCCCGTTCCTTTTGCCGACGAGGTATTTATGGAAAAAGTGCGTACCCGTATCATTGAGCCCACTATCCGCGGACTGCAAGAAGAAGACATCCTTTACAAAGGTTTCATCTTCCTCGGACTGATCCGTGTGAAAGGCGAACCGATGGTCATAGAATATAATGTCCGCATGGGAGACCCCGAAACAGAAAGCGTCATGCTACGTGTACAGAGCGACTTCGTGGAACTTCTGGAAGGTGTACGCGACGTGAACCTCGATACAAAGACATTGACAATGGACCCGCGTACGGCTGCTTGCGTCATGCTCGTCAGCGGCGGATATCCCGAAGCTTACGAGAAAGGTAAAGTAATGACCGGATTTGAAGAAGCTGCCGCTACAGACAGTATTCTCTTCCATGCCGGAACAGCAATGAAAGACGGCCAGGTGGCAACAAACGGCGGACGCGTGATTGCCGTATGTTCGTATGGTGAAACCAAAGAAGAAGCCCTTGCCAAGAGTTATAAAGTTGCGGAAATGATTCAATTCGACAAGAAATATTTCCGCCGTGACATCGGCTTCGACCTTTAAAAGAGTGATAAGGTGATAGAGTGATAGGGTGATATTATCACTTTATCACCCTATCACCTTACCACAATTAATATTATGATACGAAGTAAACGACTACAGAACCGGATCACAGCGGGACGTTTCACACTGCCCGCTGCCATCCTCTTGTCACTATTCTGCTGGATACTGACCTCTATTCTATTGCCTGAAGTTCCGGTAACAAAAAGTAGTTATCCCTTGTGGGATACTATCATAGATGGGTATATTCCGGCATGGGCAAGTATACCTTTAAGTTTCATCTTTTATGGCGTCATCGGTTACTTCCTGATAGAACTAAACAATACTTTTGCCATCATCCGCATGCGAGCATCTGTACAAACGGCCATTTATTTCCTGTTTATATCCGTTTGTCCGGCCCTGCATCCTGTTTATGCCGGAGACTTTGCCTCGATAGCATTTCTTATATCCCTGTTCTTCCTGTTCAAGGGTTACCAACATCCCCGTCCGGCAAGCACCATGTTCTATTCGTTCCTCTTTATCGGGTTGGGTAGTCTGTTCTTCCCGCAACTGACACTGTTTATTCCCCTCTACTGGATAGGTGCATACGGTTTCCAGGCACTCACTCCAAAGAGTTTTTTCAGCAGTCTGGTCGGTTGGACTTTACCCTACTGGTTTCTATTGGGGCATGCTTACTTCTACGATGAAATGGACTTATTTTACCAGCCTTTCATCGAACTGGCAACATTCCACCCTATCAATCTATGGGACTTCCCCTTGTGGGAAATAGCTACATTGGGCTATCTGTTCGTATTATACCTGGTCAGTTCCATCCACTGTCTGGTGGCAGGTTACGAAGATAAGATACGTACCCGCAGTTATCTGCATTTTCTTATTTTTCTGAGTTTCTGCATCTTTGTCTATATCCTGTTGCAACCGGTTTTGACGGTTCATCTCCTGCCTCTGCTGCTGATAGGTGTCAGTATCCTGACAGGACATTTCGTGGTGCTGACGAACAGTCGGGCTTCCAATGTGTTTTTCATTTGTGCTCTCGCAGGGCTTATACTTTTATTCGGATTTAATATATGGACGCTTTTGTAGGTTCACTGGTTCAACTCCTGATAGACTGGGGCTATTTCGGCCTTTTCATCTCCGCTTTACTGGCAGGAAGCATCATTCCGTTCAGTTCGGAACTGGTAATGATAGCACTGGTAAAAGTGGGGTTGAATCCTGCCATATGTGTCCTCTCTGCTACATTGGGGAACACAATAGGCGGTATGACGTGCTACTACATGGGGCGTTTGGGTAAGATAGACTGGATAGAGAAATATTTTAAAGTAAAAAAGGAGAAAGTAGACAAGATGCAAGCTTTCCTGCAAGGAAAAGGTGCTCTGATGGCTTTCTTTGCATTCCTGCCTTTTGTGGGCGAGGCAATAGCCATTGCGCTGGGTTTCATGCGTAGCAATGTATGGTTGACTACCTCATCCATGTTTGCCGGAAAGCTGGTACGATACATCCTGATGCTGTTGGCATTGCAAGGAGTAATATCAATGTTTTAAGAGTTATGAAACGAATTATAGAACATACGGAAGATGGAAGTGCAACGCTGTTTGTACCGGAACTGAATGAACATTACCATTCGGTGAAAGGAGCGCGTACAGAGTCGCAACACATCTTTATAGATATGGGGCTGAAAGCTTCGGCTGCGCCCCAGCCGCATGTTCTGGAAATAGGTTTCGGTACCGGGCTGAATGCCCTGCTTACACTGGAAGCTGCCGAACAAGAAAAGCGTCCCGTACACTATACCGGTATTGAACTTTATCCTCTTACTTGGGAAGAAGTTGATGCATTGGGATATAGTGACAACCCGTTATTTAAGCAATTACATACTGCACCGTGGGAAGAGGATGTGAAAATATCCACGTACTTCACTCTGCGAAAAGTACAGGCAGATGCAAACACTAACACCTTATCACTAAATCCTGATCTCGTTTATTTCGATGCCTTCGCCCCCGAAAAGCAACCTGAAATGTGGAACGAGCAGCTATTTCACTCACTTTACGTATCTATGAATACAGGGGGCATATTAACGACGTATTGCGCCAAAGGTGTTATCCGCCGTATGTTGCAAGCTGTCGGCTTTCTTGTGGAGCGCCTTCCGGGGCCTCCGGGTGGAAAACGGGAAATACTGAGAGCAACCAAGAGAACAAACAACTAAGTTATAACGAATATTGGAAACCATAAATATAATAAAGAAATGAAACGAACATTCCTGTACATCCTCGCTGCTTTGCTTGCCATGTCTTGCAAGAACAACAGCGTTCAAAATAAGAATGAAGACGATAAACCCGTCATCACTGTTACCATCGAACCGTTACGCTACTTCACCGAAGCCATTGCAGGAGATAACTTCAACGTTGTCAGCATGGTACCCAAAGGTAGCAGTCCGGAAACGTACGATCCTACTCCGCAACAACTTGTCGATCTTGCCAAGAGTAAAGCTTACTTCCGCATCGGTTATATCGGTTTTGAACAAACCTGGATGGATAAGCTGACAGATAACGCGCCGCATTTGCAGTTTTTCGATACTTCCCGCGGTATCGATTTGATTTTTGATTCCTCTCACGTCCACCACCATCACGGCGACGACGAAGCGCATGCCCACGATTCTATCCAGGAAGATGAACACCACATCCTCGGTGTAGAACCACATATCTGGAGTTCCGCTTACCCCGGGCAAATTATTGCCGGAAATATTGTAAACGCCCTGTGCACCATCGACAAGAATAATGAAGAAACTTACATGGAGCGTTATAAAAACCTCTGTAATCAGATAGAACATACCGACAGCCTTATCTGCCACATGCTCTCTGCCCCCAATGCGGACCGTGCCTTTATGATTTATCATCCGGCATTGTCCTACTTTGCACGCGACTACGGTTTACATCAGATTTCTATTGAAGAAGATGGAAAAGAGCCCTCTCCCTCCCATCTCAAAAACCTGATAGATACCTGCAAGGAGGAAAAGGTACGCGTCATCTTCGTACAACCTGAATTCGACCGCCGCAATGCAGAAATCATAGCTAAACAAACAGGTACGAAGGTAGTTCCTATCAATCCGCTTTCTTACGATTGGGAAGAAGAGATGTTGAACATTGCCAGGGAACTGGTCGTTAAGAAGTAATCGGAGACTGTAAAATAGAGTAAAGAAATGAGTACGCCCCTTATCGAAATAAAAAATCTCAGCGCCGGTTATGATAGCCGTACAGTGCTGCGTAATGTAAACCTCACCGTTTACGACCGGGATTTTCTGGGCATCATCGGCCCCAACGGTGGCGGAAAAACAACGCTCATCAAGTGTATTCTTGGCCTGCTGAAACCTACAACAGGAGAAATCTTATATAGAGTTACAACAGCCTCGAACAATAATCCGGCATTCCTTGACAACAGCGCAACCAACTCTCAATTCTCAACTCTCAACTCTCAATTCTCCATGGGGTATTTGCCTCAATACAATAGCATTGACCGTAAATTTCCTATAACAGTGGAAGAAGTGATTCTTTCAGGACTCAGTTCACAAAAGTCACTGATTTCACGCTTCACTGCGACGCATCGGGAAAAAGCCCGGCAAGTGATTGCCCGCATGGGATTGGAAGGTCTGGAAAAACGTGCTATCGGTGCATTGAGTGGCGGACAATTGCAACGTGCCCTACTGGGACGTGCCATCATTTCCGATCCTGCACTTGTTGTCCTCGACGAACCCAGTACGTATATAGACAAACGCTTCGAAGCCCGGCTTTACGAATTGCTGGCTGAAATTAACCATGATTGCGCTATCATTCTTGTTAGCCATGACATCGGCACAGTGCTGCAACAGGTGAAATCCATCGCTTGCGTGAATGAGACGCTGGATTACCATCCCGATACGGGTGTAAGCGAAGAATGGCTGGAACGGAACTTCAATTGCCCGATAGAACTGCTGGGACATGGAGCTCTGCCGCATCGCATATTGGCGGAACATAAGCACGGAGATGAATGTGGATGTTGTAACTGCAAACATTGAAAAGAACAGGGAAGAATACAAATCATTACCAGAACAAGTACAAAAATAGTGTTTTGCACATATTTCAAACAAAGTTATACATAGATGTATTATACATGAATGTATAATTTGTATATTTATCTTTGGAATCAAGCCTTGAATTATGCTCATTATGGATAAGAAATGGAGCAAATGATTAAGCGGTACTATCAAAAGCGAACTGATAAATCATCATTTCATTCCTATCCGCACAGAAATGAACTAAAGATCGCTGATGGTTTTTTATTAATTTACTGATAATCAACAAATAGCATTTACCGACTGTTTATTGTAAAATGTAAAAGCATTTACCGCCGTATGTAACGGCTTTTACTCCTTATTGTAACGACCTTTACCGCGGCATGTAACGGTCTTTACCGCGGTATGTAAATGGAGTTACCGTGTGGAGTGAACAAAGTTACCATTTGGGGTAGCTGCGCTATATCACAGAGCGTTAGGTTGAAAACTATATTTTGCCTTATTGTTTTTATCCTTTTGCCAGTAACAAAACGGTATGTCTCGCAATTGAAAAACAAGGTTTTGCCTATGGCATAACATCATTTTCTTTAAAGCAAAAGGGGAAAAGGAAAGGGGCAATGGGGGATTAGTAACGGAGAATTGCACTCTTTAAACACGCATATCGTAAAAAGATTACCACTGTTTACTGACTTTTCGAAGAAGAAAGGGCTAAATATCCTCTATTTACTTGAGAAAAAGGGATATTTGCACATAAACTGGCAAGATGCACATAAAGCATCCACAATAGCTGATAATAAAGAAGTTACAGAGTAATCCATGCACTTCAAGGCATGTTTCGGGGTGTAGGCAGAAGATTTCATACATCTACCTACATCCTTTTACATCTCCGATATCTAATTGACAATCAATAGAAAGCGGACATTGGTGTAGGATGTAGGCAAAGTATGACAAAAAACGTATTTAGAATTAATAGTTATAACCTGTCATTTATCAAAAGACAATTCATACCTATCGCATCTCTTTCAAAGCTGCATCCAAATCGATACCCAAAGCTTTGGCTACACCTGTGCCATAAGCCGGGTCTGCCTTGTAGCAGTTGCGAACGTGGCGCTGCTTGATGAAGAGTTCGGCATCACCCATGGCGCGGGCAGTGTTTTCAAACAACAGTTGTTGCTCGTCCGCAGGCATCAGTCGGAACAAGTCTCCCGGCTGGCTGTAGTAATCATCATCATATTCACGCTCGTTGTAGTTATAGACGTCGCCATGAACCTTCAAAGGCGGCTCTTTCTTCTCAGGAGAATCCTGCCATTCGCCATAACTATTCGGTTCATAACTTTTGGCTGAACCATAGTTACCATCTACGCGCATGGCGCCGTCACGATGGTAGGCATGGAACGGACAACGGGGCTTGTTCACCGGAATCTGTTCTGAGTTTACACCCAAGCGATAGCGTTGGGCATCGCCATAAGAGAAGAGGCGGCCTTGTAGCATCTTGTCGGGAGAGAAGCCGATACCTTCTACAATATTCTGGGGGTTGAAGGCAGCTTGTTCCACTTCGGCGAAGTAGTTTTCGGGATTACGGTTCAGTTCCAGGATACCTACATCCTGCAACGGAAAATCTTTATGCGGCCAAACCTTCGTCAGGTCGAATGGATTGATGCGGTAATGATCCGCTTCTTCCTCGGTCATTAATTGAATCTGGAACTTCCACTTCGGGAAATCGCCTTTCTCGATGCTCTCGTACAAATCCCGTTGATGCGATTCGCGGTCTTTGGCAATGATGGCTTCGGCTTCCTGGTCGGTCAGGTTTTTAATGCCTTGCAGGGTGCGCAGGTGAAACTTCACCCAGATGCGTTTGTTATCGGCATTGATGAAGCTATAGGTATGACTACCGAAACCGTGCATGTGGCGATAGGAATAAGGAATGCCACGGGGGCTCATGGTGATGGTCACCTGATGGAGAGATTCGGGCAGAAGGGTCCAGAAATCCCAGTTGTTGTTCGGACTGCGCATATTGGTGCGCGGGTCGCGCTTGACGGCGTGGTTCAGGTCAGGGAATTTCAACGGATCGCGCAGGAAGAATACAGGGGTATTATTTCCTACCAGGTCCCAGTTACCTTCTTCGGTATAGAACTTCATTGCAAAACCACGGATGTCACGCTCAGCATCGGCAGCCCCGCGCTCACCGGCCACGGTAGAGAAACGGACAAAGCACTCCGTCTGCTTGCCTACTTCGCTGAAGATGGCGGCACGGGTGTACTTCGTAATGTCATGTGTCACGGTAAACGTGCCATAAGCACCGGAGCCTTTGGCATGCATACGTCTTTCGGGAATCACTTCACGGTCAAAGTGGGCGAGTTTCTCAAGAAACCAAGGGTCTTGCATCATGACCGGACCACGTTGTCCGGCTGTCTGGGTGTTCTGATTGTCGGCGATTGGTCGACCATTAGCAGCGGTTAGTTTTTTCTCTTCCATGGGATTTTGTTTAATGAATGAATTATTATGTAACAAAAGTAGCTCTTCTTAGGTTTACCTCCAACCGACAAAATCTATACACTGATAGACAAAATCTATGTATCTCACAAATATAGGTAATTTCTTGGGAATTCGTACCTTTGCAATCCCTAAAAGAATTGTATGAAACATCTATTTTATCTTTTAATAACCTTCTGGTTCATCCCCCTCGCAGCACAACAAAGCCAGACTGCCCGCCACATGGAAAATCTCGGTTTCGTAAACATTGCCGAAGCAGACAGCACCATTGCCATCGACCTGATGTATACGCGTGCCGATAACTTCACCGGACGGGTGTTATACGAAGATTTGCACGAGGCCTATCTGCACCCCGACGCCCTGAAAGGACTGCTACGGGCACAGCAGGAATTAAAGAAGCGGCATCCCCGCTACCGCCTGATTGTTTACGACGCCGCCCGCCCCATGAGCGTACAACAAAAGATGTGGAACGTGGTGAAAGGCACTTCCAAATATATCTACGTCTCCAACCCGGCACGTGGCGGCGGACTGCATAACTACGGTCTGGACGAGCACATCAGCATACTGGATGAAGCGGGTGTCCCTCTGCCGATGGGCACGAAAGTAGACTATCTGGGTCCCGAAGCCCATATCACGAACGAAGCTGCCCTAGTGCAAAGCGGAAAAATGACGAAACAGGAACAAGAGAACCGCCAACTGTTGCGCACCATTATGCGTGCCGCAGGTTTCCGCACTCTGCCCAGTGAATGGTGGCACTTCAACTGGTGCAGCCGCCAGGAAGCCAAACAAAAATACAGGGTTATACCGTAAAATCCCCTATATTCCTTATATTTGTGCAGAGAAACCAGGTAAAAACTCATACCGGAACAACTATGAAACAAGCTCTCAAACTTATACTCTCCACCCTGTTCGGGGCATGCATCGGCTTCGGGGCAGTGATGCTTTGCATTACATTCTTTACGGAAACCACACTCAGTGCATTCTTTGGCAACATGGGGAATGTACAGCTAAGCAGATTATTGCTCTCCTGTATCCTGTCGTTGGTATGCCTCATACTTGCTGTCTTCGTACAAATCATCCTGCACGAAGGCGGACATCTGATTTTCGGGCTTGCTACCGGCTACCGGTTCGTCTCTTTCCGTGTGGGCAGCCTTACCCTGATAAAAGAAGGTGGAAAGTTCCGCTTCAAACGCTTCTCCATCTCCGGCACAGGCGGCCAGCTTGACTTCGCCATGGGTGCATATCTTTCCAAGGGCGGCAAGAGCTTCATCTGCATGTCCTCGACCGTCACGGGCAAGGACGGCACGGTCAAGAGCCGCATCGTTCCCACGCTGACGCCCGGCTCCATCTGCACCGACCCGCGCTCCTGCACGCACTACATCGTCACCGAGTATGGCATGGTCAACCTCAAGGGCCTTTCGACCTGGCAGCGTGCCGAGGCGCTCATCGGCATCGCGCATCCCGACTTCCGCGAGCAGCTCATCGCCGACGCGGAGAAGATGCACATCTGGCGCCGCAGCAATAAGTAAGCAAAAATCGTTCTTCCGTCGCGGGGGCTCTCCTGAAAAGGGGAGCCCACATTTTTTCGAAAATCCACCTCGTTTCCATTTTTATGCGATATTTCATCAAAAGTCGCTTGAAAATGATGGCAAAGTACGTTATACTATGTATGGGGAATTGTTTCCTCTTGTGTGTTTGTGTTGTTTTTCTTTTCCATCGCACGGAAAACCGGGGCGAATGCCAGATTGGCATTCTGCCTGAAGGGAGGTGGGCATAGAATGTTTCAAGTGGGAGATAAGGTCGTGCACCCGATGCACGGCGCCGGTGTGATCGACAGCATTGTCCGCGAAAAGATCAGCGGCAAAGCAATGGATTTTTACGTCTTCAAAATGCCCATTTCCGGGCTAACGCTCAAGATCCCGACCGAGAATTCCACGGCCATCGGCATCCGCGCCATCAAGACGAGAAGCGAGATCGAAGAGGTCATCGCGCGCATTCCCAAGCTCGGCGTCGACATGACGGCGAACTGGAACCACCGCTACCGCGAGAATATGGATCGCCTGAAAAGCGGCGATCTCGACGAGGTCAGCGCCGTCATCAAGGCGCTGATGCATCGCGACAGCACGCGCGGACTATCCAACGGCGAGCGCAAGATGCTGCACATTGCCAAGCAGATCCTCGTATCAGAGATCGTCCTGGCAGAAGACGTGGAGTATCCCGAGGCTGAGGGGCGCGTCAACGCCGCGATGCTGTTAAAGGAGAGCGATTGAGTCCATGAGCCTGCTGCAAAAGATGTTCGGCAAGCACCAAAAGCGCACTCACCCGTACTGCGCCGCGCTGATTGCGGCCGCCGGAAGCTCCACGCGCTACGGCGGGGAGAACAAGCTGTTGCAAACCCTTGACGGCATCCCCGTCCTTGTGCGCACACTGCTCACGATCGACCGCGTGGAGGGCATCGACGAGATCGTCATCGCTGCGCGGGAGGACGAGCTGCTGCCTTATGCTGAGCTCTGCAAGACCTTTGGCCTCAGAAAACCCGTAAAGGTCATCGTCGGCGGCGCAACGCGGACAGAGTCCGTGCTGCGCGCGGCGCTCGAGGCCT
>OGUQ01002807.1_pt1 | contig 11318 bp, 5 predicted proteins | sample 1574701 | NCBI WGS metagenome assembly OGUQ01 (sample SAMEA2582087, study PRJEB24529) | metagenome | biome: Human gut stool | place: China | collected 2011 | reverse complement strand
TGTTTAATAAGTTCCTGATTTTCCATTTCGATTGTTATTTATTGGTTAATGAATTATTTATTATCAATTTCTTGAGCACACAAATGTAAAATAATAAGTTTATAATTCCTAGTTATTTAATGAAGAATTAAGAATGAAAAATGAAGAATCGCATTATAAGACATATTTGCAAAGCATAATTCTTCATTTTTCATTCTTAATTCTTCATTTTACCAAATATCTGTCACCAGTCTGCTTGACATATTCCTGCAAAAATTCTTTCGGATAACCGGGACGCATCACTCCGGCAGGTTGTCCGATAGAATTACGCTCAAACTTACCGTCTTTAACACGTTTCACCACTCCATCATTGTACTTCACAATCAAGAATGTACCCAATTGTTTCCAAGTATCGAAAGTGCTCTGTGCGGTCATATTTGTATAGTTTGTCAGAAAGTCAACCGCTGCGTTCTTATCTTTTGCCAGCAGTTTGGCAGCCATTTCTTCAATGCCTTCCTGTGCATTGTTGAAAGTAGTTTCCATTTCTTTCTGCGCTTCCCGTACATCACCGATCATCAAATCATAACGCGGATAGACCATATTAGATACCCAGTTGAAAATCCAGAAAGCAGAATTCCAGGAAAAAGTAATATAATCGGCCCCATCTACACGGGTATAACATACCGGCACTTTAGTAGCACAACAATAAACCGGAGTAAATACAGCCATGTTCGCATCATCCACGCCAAACCAAAGTACACCGCCTATCGGGTCCGGCTTATGAGCCCGCATTTGTGCAACAAATACAAACCCGCTTTGTTGAGTGGAAATCGGACGTTCGTTGAAATATTCCTGGCCGTCTACTTTGAAGTTCAGAGGAGAAAGACGATAAGGTGTCTTATAAGGTCCGGCTCCGAAATCATTGGAGATGTCAAGAGGCGTTCCTTCATAATGGTCGCGCATCATATCTTTCACATCTTGCACGGATAACTTATGTTTTGGTTTCACAAAAAGAGGCATCGGCGTATTGGTCTTTCCCTCAATGTAAGGAAGATAATCTTTTCCGTTATCTGTGAACTTATTAAAATAGCTCCACACGCGAGCCTCACAAAAACGGCGGGCACCGAAATCAAGAGGCGCATAAGCTAATGAAAAGCTAAAGTCTTTGTTTACTCCATTAAAATATCCCTTCTCACGGGCAAAAGAAACGACATCCGGAGAGTACATGCAGTTTTCCTTGTCGTTCATATCAAACTGGTGGATACGTGACTGGTTGGCATGGGCCGAAATACAATCATCGGGCACACGTACAGCTACCCAAACTGCTCCACGGATGCCGGGACCTTTACCAATCATTTCCATAATCCATATTTCGTTCGGATCGGCAATAGTAAAGGATTCTCCTTCGCTATAATAGCCGTATTGCTGCACTAAGTCGGTCATGATCTTAATTGCTTCACGGGCAGTGCGCGAACGCTGCAAACCGATATAAATCAGACTTCCGTAATCGATAATCCCTGTAGAATCGGCCAATTCCGGACGTCCGCCGAAAGTTGTCTCACCAATGGTAACCTGATATTCATTCATATTACCGACTACATTGTAAGTCTGGCGTGCCTGCTCTATTTCTCCCAGATACTTGCCGGTATCCCATTCATAAACTTTCAGCATCGTCCCTTTTGGATAGGTAGCAGCCGGATAATGATAAAGTTCTCCGAATAAGCCATACGAGTCGGCAGAATAGGAAACAATCGTCGAGCCATCGGCAGACGCATTCTTTCCGACAATCAGGTTGGTGCAGGCGAAGGTATTCGCCACAGCCGCCATCAATACGGCGGCACAAAGAATAATTCTTCTCTTCATAATAAATATATGATTCACTTTTAATAATTTACCAAACAAAGCTTTCACGGGCCACTGTTTCATTCCCACAATAGTCGGTCACTGTAAATTCAACAGTATGCTTGCCTCCTTTCTTTACGCGTTTGGGATCCAACGTACATTCCCAGTATGATTTCACAATATTGGGACGTCCGAAAAGCGCATACTTTCCGTCAATCGTTCCACGATAGGAAGCAATTCCCGCGCCCTGATCTTTCAAACGATAGACAATCTTTCCGTTTCTTCCCCACTGATTCTTGTTGACAGGGATAATCTCCGGCGGGATGGTATCGATGGCAACAGTGTAAGTTCCCAACTCCCGGATAGATGCTTTCATGTATCCGTCTTCATACTTTCCGCCTACGCTGTACTTTCCTCCTTTTGGAGTTATGCGGGCCACATAATATTTCGTCGTATCGGCAATTGGTTTTCTACGCAACCCGATACACAACTCACAAGCTGCGTGCAGCGGAACCGTCTTATCATTCAGCTGATAAGTAAAAGCAACGGCACCACTATCCGCCTTCACCTGATAATTGAGGGGAACATCATCATACAACATTCCTTTCGGAACAACCAAGTTCAATCCCGGTTCTTGCAGATAATTAGTCTTATTCCAGGTAAAATAATATTTCTCCCGATGATTCAACGGTTCAATCGGTTGCTTCCGACCCCGTACGGTGAAACTATATTTGGAAGTGTTTCCGAAAGCATCTTTTAATGTATATAAGAACTGATAGTCCCGTTCCTCATCAATCGTCACCAAGCCACGGTTATCATTCGATGCTTTTAGTAGACGCAAAGTGTTGCCCGGATCAATGAAAGATTTCATATATTGCCCGTAAGTCCAGGAATTAATCATCCGGTTCTCTTCCTGCGAGAAGCGATCTACGGTGCTACGAAATATTTCATTTCCATCTACCGTAAGCACAACCGAATAAACTCCATAATGGTTATTCACTCCATCCATGTAATCGTATGCTTTGATCCCCACACCTATCACTCCCCATGCTTCCACCGGACGCTCACTATTGGGAAGAATGGTTTTATTCTCTTGCTTTCCATCCACTACTCCTTTACCCAGTTGTGGAAAAAATAGAATGCCATCCGCTTTCGGAGCACGCGTATCTTTTATTTTCGATTGAAAGAAAGGCATAGGATCAATATAATCTCCCGATTCCGTTTCAAATACATCCAGGTGAAGATGCGGACCGAACGAATATCCGGTATTTCCGCTCCATGCAATCTGCTGGCCTCCTTTCACCGGATATTCTCCCGGTTCGGGAACAATCTCTACTTCCCAGCTTTCTTCTTCATATTGAAGTTTCTCCACTCTTTCGGCAATGGGAGAAACAAAACCACTCAAATGGCGGTTGATCGTTGAATAGCCATTGTGATAACAGACATCAAGTACATATCCCGAACCATTCGTGACGCGAATACGCGAAATATAGCCATCAGCGAGAGCACGAACGGGTTTACCGATAACTCCGCCTGTCTTAAAATCCAGTCCGCCGTGGAAGTGATTGGAGCGGATTTCTCCAAAGTTCCCACTCAATGTAAGAGGAAAGTCAAAAGGAGGTACAAAGGTTACTTGCTTCTTCTCTTGTCCATACCCTCCGATGCAGCAAGCCAGCATCAAAGCAGTGATATATCGTCTCATCATTCCGTTCACTTTTTTACTCCCGCAAATGTACACTATTCCCACTAAACTACGAAATATCCGAAAGGAATGATAAGCGGAAATACTAGTTAATAATCCTTTTTATTATTATATTCATTGCAAATCTGTAGCAATTATGTTATTTATATTAGTACTTTTGTAGCCGTTTTTTAATTATAATTAAAAGTTAGAAACTCAATGAGAATGTATGTAAAAGTAATGGCAGCGGTCATTGCATGTATATTGCTGAGTGGAGAAGCGCTCTCAGCATTTGCAACTACCCCCGCTACAGAAAATCTGAGTTGGTTTAAAAAGAAAAAGAAAAAACCAGAAGAGAAAGAAGAGAAGAGTAAAAGCGACTACGAGAAATTAGTGGAAGACAGTAAAACGACCAAAGGGATGTTTGCTGTACATCAAAAGAAGAATGATTATTATTTTGAAATTCCCACCTCACTTTTGGGACGTGACTTATTAGTTGTCAATAAGCTGCAACGAGTTCCTGCCGAACTTAATGATGCGGGCGTAAACCGCGGAGTAAACTATGAGAATCAGATGGTTTGCATGGAATGGGACAAAGCGACGGGCAAACTAATGTTACGCCAACAACGTCCATTACCTCTGGCCCCCCAAACGGATGCTATCTTCCGTTCGGTAAAGGATAATTTTATCTCTCCGCTGATTGCCGCATTCAAGATCGAAGCAGTCAATGCAGATTCTACGGCATTAGTAATCAAGGTGAATGATATTTATGATGGTACGGAAACCAGTATCAATAACGTATTTACCAATATTAATCTGGGTACTTCGGCTATCAAGAATTTATCACGTATTCTATCCATCAAATCCTTTTCAAACAATGTCGTGGCAACTTCCGAGTTGACTACCCGGGTAACGGAAGGTACTACCACTGTTTATGTAACGGTGGAAGTTAGTTCTTCTATTCTCTTATTGCCCGAGAAGCCGATGATGGGACGATTCGACAATCAGAAGGTCGGTTATTTCACGAATCCGTTATTAAGTTTCAGTGATGCGCAGCAGCGTACGGATAAGACACAGTATATCACCCGCTGGCGTATGGAACCCAAACCGGAAGATCGGGAGGCTTATCTGAAAGGTCAGATGGTGGAACCTGCCAAACCGATTGTCTTCTACATTGATAATTCAACTCCTTACCAATGGCGTTCGTACATTAAGAAAGGTATCGAGGACTGGCAGATTGCCTTTGAAAAGGCTGGTTTCAAGAATGCGATTATCGCCAAAGAAATCACGGACAGTATGCATGTAGACATGGATGATGTCAACTACTCCGTACTGACTTATGCTGCTTCGGAAAAGAAAAATGCAATGGGACCTTCTCTGTTAGATCCCCGTTCCGGAGAAATCCTGGAAGCTGATATTATGTGGTGGCACAATGTGCTTTCTATGGTACGTGAATGGATTACTGTCCAGACCGGAACAGTGTGTCCGGAAGCACGTAATGTACAATTGCCTGATGCTTTGATGGGAGATGCCATTCGATTCGTCGCCTGTCATGAGGTAGGCCACTCTCTGGGACTCCGCCACAATATGATGGGTTCATGGGCTTTCCCGACAGATTCATTACGTTCCGAAGCATTCACTTCCAGAATGAACTCAACCGCTTCATCCATCATGGATTATGCACGATTCAATTATATCGCACAGCCTGGAGATGGCGTGAAAGTTCTTTCTCCGCATATCGGTCCATACGATATGTTTGCTATCGAATATGGTTATCGTTGGTACGGAAAGAATACTCCGGAAGAAGAAAAGGATATTTTATTCAATTTCTTGAGCAAACATACTGATCGGCTTTATAAATATAGTGAGGCACAGGACGTCCGCGATGCGGTAGATCCACGTGCACAAAACGAAGATTTAGGTGATGATCCGGTTCGCTCTTCTTTACTTGGCATTGAGAATCTGAAACGTATCGTTCCACAAATTCTTCAATGGACTACTACCGGTGAGAAGGGACAAACTTATGAAGAAGCATCTCGCCTCTACTACGCCGTAATCAACCAATGGAACAACTATTTATATCATGTCCTTGCCAATATTGGTGGCATCTACATTGAAAATACAATTGTAGGAGACGGCGTTAAAACTTATACATTCGTAGAGAAAGAGAAACAACAAGCTTCACTGAAATTTCTGATGGATGAAGTTTTGACATACCCTAAATGGCTGTTTGACACGGAAGTGGGGCAATATACTTATCTACTTCGCAATACTCCCATCGGAAAACAGGAAAATGCTCCTACACAAATCTTAAAGAACGCCCAAGCCTATATCCTTTGGGATTTACTTGGCAATACTCGTTTGATGCGTATGATAGAGAATGAATCTGTCAACGGAAAGAAAGCCTTTACAGTAGTGGAACTTATGGACGGACTTCATAAGAATATTTTCGGTGTTACCGAACGCGGTGGCATCCCTAACGTTATGGAACGTTCTTTGCAGAAAAACTTCCTTGATGCATTACTTACAGCCGCTGCAGAACCGGAAGCTGTTAAAATCAACAAGAAGATCGCCAACGAACATTTCTTGCTTGACCACGCTACTCCTTTCTGTAGCTGTTACGCTGCCGAACAACGTGCACTTCGTCAGGAAGACCGGATGGGTGCTCCACGTGTGCTCAATTTCTATGGCAGCCAGCTCAACCGTATTTCAGATGCTATCTCTGTGAAACGCGGTGAATTACTACGTATCAAGAAGTTGTTGCAGAACCGTCTCGGAACTTCCGATACTGCTGCACGCTATCATTATGAGGACATGATTCTGCGTATTAATACGGCTTTAGGAATCAAATAAAACCACTTATTACTTTAACTATCTACATTAATGAGAAAAAAATACTTGTGCATTCTTATATGCCTCTTTGCAAATGCGCTGGCCTTTGCCAGCGCTGCTAATCGTACAATCACCGGAGTCGTTATATCCGGTGAAGATAATGAACCTCTGATCGGCGCTTCCGTATATGTTAACGCAGATGACTTAAAAAAGGCCGGAGCATCACAGACTTCTCTAGGTACTATCACTGATATGGATGGTAAATTCTCCATTTCCATTCCGGAAAAGGTGACTAGGTTACATTGTAGTTATATAGGATTTGAAGAACAAGACATCGTTTTGCAAGCAGGAAAAGATACTTATCGTATTGTACTTCAAGCTTCTGCACACACATTGGGAGACGTCGTAGTAACCGGTTATCAAGAACTGGAACGTCGTAAACTGACTGCTGCCATTGCCAAAGTAGATGTTACAGATGGAATGGTAGGTGCTGCAAAAAGTATCGACCAGGCATTAGCGGGACAAATCGCCGGTGTGGCTGTAACGACAACTTCCGGTGCACCGGGAGCTCCAGCACGTATTCGTATTCGTGGCACGGCTTCACTGAATGGAACACAAGACCCGTTGTGGGTATTGGATGGAATACCTTTAGAGGGGACAGATATTCCTGACCTTGGAGACGAAGCTAATAACATTGTTGATATGAAACAATCATCCATTGCTGGAATAAGTCCGAATGATATTGAGAGTATCACTATTCTGAAAGACGCTGCCGCTACTGCCATATATGGTGCACGTGCAGCAAACGGAGTAATTATCGTGACAACAAAAAAAGGAAGAACAGGAAAGCCTATCATTAATTTCAACACTAGGTTAACTTACACTCCTAATTTAGATACTTCGAAATTAAACCTTTTAAATTCTGAAGAAAAAATTAATTTAGAATTAGAATTGATGAAAGAACCCAATGATGTTATTAATAATCTTCCAGCTTACTATCGTAAAGGAGGTGTAGCATCTGTCTTAAAACAATATGACTTATTCAAGGTATATCAACAACAAGGCTGGAATGGACTTCCCATTGAAGCACAAAATGCTATCAATCAATTAAAAAACATCAACACAGACTGGAATGATATTTTGTTTAGAGATGCTTTTACTCAAGAATATAATTTCAGTATCTCGGGAGGAAGTGAAAAAGTTACTTACTACAACTCGCTCGGCTATTCTAAAGAAGATGGTAACGTACCAGGAGTAAGTATGAGTCGTTTTAACCTGACCAGCAAAACTTCATATCAAATGAATCGTCTGTTAAAAATTGGTTTCTCTCTTTTTGCCAACAGACGAAAAAACACAAACTTTGTAACAGATTCGCATGGTTATTCAAACCCTATTTATTATGCACGTACAGCCAACCCATATCAAGAAAGTTACGATGCAGCAGGTAACTATATATATGACTATAATATTAATACAGATGATGAACCAAACCCCAATCAGGGCTTTAATATTTTTGAGGAACGAGCCAACACAAATAAGGAAACAGTAACAAGTGCAGTCAATGCAATGTTTAATGCAGACTTGCGTTTCAATGACCATTGGAAACTTACATCACAAGTCGGCTTACAATGGGAACAAGCTAACCAAGAACAATATATCGGAGGCAATACATTTACAATGCGCAACATGCGAGAGAATAGTAAATATGACAATGGTACAAAATATTTTATTCCCGAAGGAGGTATGCACAAAGTCAATAACGCCACGACATCGCAAATCACATGGAAAGTACAAGGAGAATGGAATCAATCTTTCAAAGATATCCATGAGGTTCAAATCATGGCAGGTTCCGAGATTCGAAAGAATTGGTATGATGCAATAGCCACCAATGCCTATGGATATGATCCTAAGACTCTCACAACAAAGCCAATTATCTTTAGAGACAAAGATGACGCCAAAAATTATCCATTACATACAAAAAGTTACACAGAAAATGCTTTTGCCTCATTTTATGCCAACGGTTCTTATACATTAATGAGACGTTACACATTAGGAGCAAGTGTTCGCATGGATGGTTCCGACCTTTTTGGTGTAGATAAGAAATATCGTTACCTACCAATTTATTCAGTTAGCGGTCTCTGGCGTATATCAGACGAACCATTTTTAAGAACAACGAAAAATTGGATGGATAATTTAGCATTACGACTATCTTATGGATTACAAGGAAATATAGACAAAAACACCTCTCCTTACCTTATTGGTGATTATAAAAACGAGACTATACTTAACAATGAGGAAACAAGTATCAGCATATCGGGAGCTCCTAATGACAAACTGCGTTGGGAAAAAACTGCTTCATACAACATTGGTGTCGATTTTTCTATACTAAAATCAGCTATAAACATGAGTGTGGACTACTATTACCGCAAAGGAACAGATCTTATTGGTATTAATAACCTACCTCTAGAAAACGGCTTCGAAAGTATGACCATCAACTGGGCAAGTATGGAAAATAAAGGCGTAGAAATCAATCTGCAAACACGTAATATAACTACCCGTAATTTTTCTTGGTATACAACATTCAACTTTGCCTATAATTATAACAAAGTATTAAAAGACCTGACAGCTTCCAATAGTCTTACTCCTGGACTCGAAGGTTCTCCTGTCGGTGCTATCTTTGCAATCAAAAGCGAAGTCGATCCAGAAACCGGACGTATACTCATCTACCCGAAAGGAAGTAATGAAGCCGTTGATGTAGAAACATTGTTTGACATGAAAGATGAATGGGGTATTGGATATTACTCTTACAATGAAGATGCAGAGTTCCGACGTAATTTATATGAATATGCAGGTACTACTGACGCTCCTTATACTGGTGGTTTAATCAATACATTTAATTACCGTAATTGGGAACTAAGTTTTAATTTTGCTTACAATTTAGGAGCCCATGTCCGTACAAGTCCATCATATGATATAACCAGCTTCGACCCAGGACATAATGTAAATCGCGATATCTTGGACCGCTGGACACCGGAAAACCCAACTGGAAAATTACCAGCTCTTCTTAACCGTAACAATTATCCGGCAGACAACTATTTGTTTGATAACGTCAAAGAAGTCTACAGAAATCTTGATATATGGGTAAAGCGCCTTAGTTATGTACGCCTACAAAATATAAGACTGGCTTATACACTACCACAGGAATGGCTACATAAAATAAATATAAATGGAGCAACCGTTGCCCTAGAAGGGCGTAACTTGTTTGTCTTTGGTTCCAGTTATAAAAATTACATGGATCCGGAATCAATGTTCAACCGTTATTCCACTCCTGTAGCCAAATCAATGACATTCAACCTAAGCCTTAACTTTTAAAATTAAAGATATATGGATAAGATAAAAAAACTATATACAATTTTCATAATCAGCGGATGCTTGGTTCTTTCCTTGACATCATGTGATAGTTTTCTGGACATTCAGCCTGTAGGAAAAGTTATTCCTAATACTTTGGAAGAATATAGAGCACTTATAACTACAGCTTATGGGGTAGATTTGACAGATAGAGGCATGTGTGACATGCGTACTGAGGATATTTCTGTCAGCAAAGACGAATTTGATCAAAATAACTTCAAAGACATTGAAAGATGGGTTACAAGTAATCCATCCGGAACAGAGTTTGGCTGGAGCTATTACTACCAAAATATTTATTATGCCAATGCTATCATCAACAAGAAAAATGAGATAACAGAAGGGAGTGAAGCAGAAATTAATCAGTTAGTGGGAGAAGCATATTTTATGAGAGGGTATATACACTTTCTGCTAGTCAACCTCTATGGACAACCATATACAAAAGAAGGAGCGCCAACTAGCAAAGCCATTCCATTAAAATTATCACTGGATTTGGAAGAGATGCCGACACGTAATACAGTAGAAGAAATCTATGCATCTATTCTTTCCGATATTGAAAATGCCCGGCAACTCATCAACCATAAAGAATGGGAAACCGGTTATAACTATCGCTTCAGCAAACTTGCTGTAGATGCATTTGAATCACGTGTACGACTTTATAAAGGTGAATGGCAAACGGCCTATAATGCAGCAGAACGTGTACTAGAACAGAAAAGCACATTGGAGGACTATAACAATAACATCAGCACCGACTTTCAGATGCCTAACACATATACTTCTGTAGAGTCTATCACAGCTTATGAGAATGTATATAGCCGTAACGGAATTAATGCTTCACTTGCCACCCCAACATTCGTTAAAATGTTCAAAGAAGGAGATCTTCGTACTGAAAGATATTTCGGTGATGCAGATGAGAAAAATGATGGCAACTACAAAATTATTAAAACCTATGAGACTTCACAATATAAATGTACTTTCCGTACTGCTGAACTCTATCTAAATGCTGCTGAAGCTCTTGCTCAACTAGACCAACTTCCAGAAGCTCGTGACTATCTGCTAAAACTAATGGAAAAGAGGTATACCTCTGCAGGATATACGCAGAAAAAAAACGAAGTAAATGCAATGAATCAGGCAGAACTTATTACCGAAATATTAAACGAACGGGCGCGTGAATTAGCTTTCGAAGGACATCGTTGGTTCGACCTACGCCGCACCACTCGCCCCGAACAAAGAAAAATAATAGATGGACAAACATTGATATTGTCACAAGATGACGAACGATATACACTGCGCATCCCTCAAAGTGCTATCGCAGCCAATCCTGATCTAATGAATTAATACACCACTTCAAAATACGATGTCCTATCCTAAAGGAGGTGTGTCGTAATGCACGATGCACCTCTTTTTTTGTTCATCACTATACAAATCTGTTCATTTTCTTTAAGCTGCGATCTTTTGAAGATTTCTTTGATTTATGTGTTCCCAGCATCTAAAAACAGCAGTTGTAAGCTTATAAAACAGTCTAATCAGCCAGTTCATACCTTCTTTTGTCAGTTTTGCACACATCTTTTTTATATTG
>OGUQ01002799.1_pt1 | contig 11358 bp, 10 predicted proteins | sample 1574701 | NCBI WGS metagenome assembly OGUQ01 (sample SAMEA2582087, study PRJEB24529) | metagenome | biome: Human gut stool | place: China | collected 2011 | reverse complement strand
GCATCCTGAGCTGGAAGTGAACAACACCTATGGCTACCGGACCAAGCACGCGCGGATCTCGAACGGCATTGCCAAATCGCATTGTGCGGATGCTTTCTGCATCGCCGGCAATCTCGGCGCCAAAAGGCTCGGCGAATTCTTCTTCCAGAAGCAGACGCGTCGGAATAACCGGCAGATTCACAAGCTTTCCATCCTCAAACACGGGCTTCGAAAGCGCAATCAGGCTCCCTTTGAGATCAAAGGCTTCCGTCTTTTTGACAAGGTTGCCTGCAAGGGAGAAGAAGGCTTCATTTTCGGTCGTCGATCATCAGGGTACTTCGATGTTCGAAAGCTTGACGGAACCCGAATTTCGGCAGGCATCAGCTACAAGAAGCTGCATCTGCTGGAAAAGAGACAAACTTATATAACAGAAATTCGAAAGGAGAAGGCGCTTCCTCCCCTGCCTGAAGGCAGGGGTCTCCGCGCCTAAATTTGATGAAACGCCTAAGCTTATCTCTCGCTGTCGTTATTTTGGCCCTTTCTTCTGCTGTATCAGCCTCGGACTTCGAGGAAGACGAGCAATATATTTCCTGTCGTAAAGGGGCAGTCAATGATCGACAATTAACAGCTTGTCAAGAGCGGTTACTCGAGCGTCTTGATATGTCCATTGCAAAGGCACTTGATAGAAATATGACGCTGTTGGCGGAGTCGGAAAGAATTACCGCCCAGCGTTACCAATCACAATGGGAAAGTTGGCGTCAAAGTCACTGCGATTATTCACTCCGCAAACAAAATGATCAGCAGCATCTTAGCTTGGCCTGCTACCTCCAAGCTGCAAGAGACCGCCTAGACATGTTGGAAGGTGAGAAGCTTGAAACAAATTCAAACTTTAAAGTTTGCTTACGGCGTGCAGGGAAAATAGAAAGCCACGAAATTCTCTGTCATCAAGAAGAGTATCAAAGACTGGAGCAAATTTTGTTCGGAACCGTCCAAGCCGCAGAAAATTCTAGCCCACAACCAAAAACAGTATTGGAAGATCAACTTTTGTGGGAAAAAGACCTCGCTAAAAAATGTAAGCGCCCACCATTTGCCTCTATCGAACAAGCTGCTAATAACTACCAGTGTTTATGTAATGAAACCTATAAGCGCATTCGTTCTTTAACAGGTACTACAGAACGCCCCGTGCGTTGACGTAAGAACAATTGACAATCTCCTTGTCATTTATGACAAGGAGATTGTCAAGAAATCGCCGAGGCGATTTACGAGGACGTCTGTTTTTTCTCTTCTTTCGTCAGTCTCCGGAATCTTGTGAACGGATAAACTGATCGTTTTTGGTGAAATAAAGCTTTTGAGTCATCTGAATGCTGACCCAAGTCACGATCGCCGCTGTTGCAGCGATAGAAAAACAGATTAATAACTGATACCTGACAGCAGTTAAGGGGGATTCACCAGCTAAAATTTGGCCGCTCATCATCCCGGGGAGCGCCACGATGCCTAAAACCATCAACATATTGATCGCGGGAAGCATCGCGGCAGAAGCAGAAACCTGGACCGTTTTAAGCACGGCCTGCTGCTGCGTTGCCCCAAGCGCCAACAATGTCTCAATCTCCCCTGATCGCAATTCAAGCTCGCTTCTGAAACGTTCAACGCCCAAAGCAGCCGAATTCATAGCATTAGCAACAATCATCCCAGCTAACGGAACCAAGTAACGGCCTTCCCAAAGAGGCGTCGGACGAATTACAACAAATTCAAGGTAAGAAACCGTTAAACCTGCCCCCAAGAAAATCGCGGTAAACAGGATCCACCGATACTTTCTCCGACTTTTTGCATTCTGGAGACCGCCCAAGCGTTTTAAAGCGGACTCGGAAGCCGCCCCCACCATAAACAAGATAAGGGCAGCGAGCACCCAGGGGTCTGATTGTCGAAAAGCCCAAAGAAGGATGTATCCAACAGCGACCAACTGAATCGTACCCCTGACGACTCCGATAATTAACGACTTAGAGAGACCTAGTTTGTACTTCCAGGATAAAAACAGGGAGATCCCAACCGGTAATAAACCGATGCCCATTTGCAAGAGCGATATATCGTTTGATCCGCTAATTGCCATCTCTTCCTCCTCAAGCCTCTAGTCGTTTTCATCGACTTCATATGACCTATCTACGAAATCCATTCTACGAATCGACTTTCTTTAGGGCACGTATCTCAACTCAAAATCAGCACGTGTAAACACATGTGAACATGTTCACACTTGAGTTTTATTTTGAAAATATCTCGTCAAAAGCTTCTTCAACGGCTTCCTTGTCCACACGGTACGTTCCCTGAACCATTCCGTCTCGGCCTCCTCCACGCCCATTTAATTTGGCATTCAAGGATTTACTGAATTTCGGGAGTTCCGGATCTGATGACGCAATAACATAATTAAATCCGCCCTCTATCGGACTGAAAACTCCGATTGAACTTTCGGGAAATTTTTCTTTCAGCATTCCGGCAAAACGTTTTAACTCAAAAGGAGACAAATCCTCTTCAAAAACTTTCACCAGACCGTTCCTAGACACAAGGCCGGAAGCCACAAACTGAAGATATCTTTCGGTTCTTTGGGCACTCTTCTGGTCTTTCGCTTTTCCTTCTTCAATGAAATTTGCCGCTGCTTTAGCAATTTCATGCGGCTTAGCGGAGAATAAAGCAGAAACCTTTGCTATCTCCTTTACCCTCCACCCGTAATCTCTCCTGGCCCGTTCACCGGCTACAAAACGAACTCTTGTTCCTCCTCGGTGTTTGGACGCATCCAGGATCTTGAACATTCCGATTTCTCCGGAACGACGAACGTGGGTACCGCAACAGGCACAGCGGTCGCATCCCGGAATTGTCACGATGCGAACTACGCCATGCAATTCCTTTTTACTGCGATATTCCATCGCCTCTAAGGCTTCTTCAGTTGGGAACTCAATTTTGAGATCAATATCCTGAGTGATCGCCTGATTTACCAGTTGTTCTAATTCAGGGATCGATTCCATCGGGATTTCACCGCTGAAATCAACGGTAATATCGTCCGGATCCATATGGAACCCGACGTTTTCCAATTTATATTTTTGGTGAACAAGTCCGGAGAAAATATGCTCGCAAGTATGATTCTGCATATTGTCAAAACGGCGTTCCCAATCGATTTTCCCAATCACTGTAGACCCAACTTCCAGAGGCTTGTCTATATAGTGAACAATCTCTGGACCGACCCTTTTTACAAAAATAACCTTAGCTTCTCCTAAGGTCCCCTCGTCAGAGGGCTGTCCGCCGCCCTCAGGGTAAAAGGCGGTGTCGTCCAACACAACCTCAAATCCTTTTTTGCCCTCGCGACAGGAAGTAACAGTTGCTGAAAATTCTCTTGCGTACGGATCACGATAAAACAATTCCTGCATTGTTTCCATTGAATGTCTCCACTGCTTTTAGTTGGTTGCCGAAGATTATAGGCAGTCAAGAGAAAAGAAACTGTTTTGCTGAAAGCTTTCTCATCCTTGGATTTATTCTCACTTTCGGGATCGACCTGGGTTGTCTAGAACTTAAACCGCCGTCACCTTCCTATAATGATGAGCTAGGCAATGGTTTTATATTTTGAAAGATGAGTGCATCAAGAGACAAATTTCACTTTTGGGTCGGCATGAGCATTGTGATTGTGATCGCAATACTCATAGGTCTGCTTTGCACCGTCTTTACACCAAATTATTTCCGGCCTAAAACGATCGTTGAAACCTATTTCACAGAATCGGTAAACGGCCTTTCCCCTGGGGCACCGGTCAAATTCAAGGGCATCGATATCGGAAAAGTCACCGAAATTTCATTGTCGAGCAAGGTATACCCCGATGACCACATCAGTTTGTTTTCACCTGATGCGTCTGTAGCAGTCGTACGAATGATTGTCTACATAGATGAAAATCAGCTCAAAGACCAGCTGCCAGATCTCATTCAGAAAGGATTGCGGTTCCAAACGGAGTTGGCCGGAGTCACCGGAACAATTTACCTTGCGGCTAATTTTTTAAACCCGACACTTTATCCGCCCGAAATTAAAGATGTGCCTTGGAAACCGAAATACATCTACGTTCCGGCGACCATCAGTCTGACTAATGAGATTTTGGAAAATATCCAGCATTTCCTGGCAACGCTGCAAAACATTAAGACCAAAATTGATGATGTAACTCCGGATGCAGTAAAAACCCAGTCCACAAAGGAGCTCCTCACAACACTTAACAATACAGTCAGTATGCTGGATCCAGATAAACTGCACACGCTGCTCTCAAATGCAGAAAATTACGTCAACTCCAGCCATTCGATCCTCTCAAAAGTAGATGTTGCGCGCGTTAATTCATTGCTTTCAGAACTCACTAAAACAACGGAAAAATTAAACACTACTCTTCATGAAACTAAAGGATCGGGACTCGTTACTCAGCTGAATAAGACAATTTCCGGTGCGGACCAAGCGATTGTAGATAACCGTTATAACATCAGAGAGTTGATTCTCAATTTGAAGGACATTTCGGACAATCTCAAAATTTTGTCTGAGAGCCTCGCACAGGACCCGAATTTCTTAGCTCCCCGCCCTCACCATCCCTCTCCGGTCAGCTCAGAGCATTAGAAATTTTCTCCCGTACCTCCTAGTCATTGAAACTCACACAAACACAACGGGGAGCCGAAGCTCCCCGTTTTTCACTTTCTATCCGTTTTAGGATTAGAAGGTATGAGTCATGCCGATTGTGGCATTCCAACCGCGGAGATCGTCTGTGTTATGCTTCAGAGCCTTCCCTGCTGTACCCCAAGCGGCCTGGGTATACATCAAAGTACGCTTTGAGAAATGATAGAAGTAAGCCGCGCCGATAGAGAGGGTGTTGAATTTATCTTCCAAGCCTGCTTCAGAAGCGTTCTTATTCTTACCGAAAGCAAATTGAGACTGGAGCATTACTTCACCGCCAAGTGCATTGGTTGAAGCAGACAGTGCAAAAGCGTGATAGTTATTCGCTTTTCCATTGTTGTATTTATTGTCCAAAGCCTTGCCGTCTAAGTCGTCTTCATCTTTTTGGAAAGTAACAAATCCGGGTAATGGTGCGTGCATCGCATACTCATAAGCACCGTACAGAGTGAAAGCTCCGAAATTATAAGAAGCACCGAGGTTCAACAATTGAGTTGTCTTATTCTTGTCGGCCTCTCCTTTGTAGTCCAAAGCCTCATAAATCAAATCAACATTCAGAGGTCCGTTGCCATAGGTCAGGCCGGCACCGTAGTAGTGCTGGTTGTAAGACCATTTGTTTTCATCACTGTCACGTCCATTGGAATACATGAAGGAACCCTGAAAACCGTTATATTCAGGAGTGAGGTAAATAATGGAATTGTTGTATCTGTCTGTCAGATAGAAGGCGCTATACATGCTGCCGATTGTCTGGAAAGATGTCGTATAGGGAGCACCGCCTAAAATGGAATATGTTCCGCAGTCAGAAGACAAGCCCCCGAAACGACCGAATGCAACTGTACCCCAAGTCCCAGAAAGGCCCAAAGCTGCTTCGCGGCTAAATGCCTTACCTTCCGAAGCTTCGTTACCATTGCTTAATTTGAAACCTTGTTCCAGTTTGAAGAAAACGGAATTGCCGTTTCCAAGGTCTTCAGAACCTTTGATACCCCAGCGATTGCCCATCCAGTTGCCGTTTGACATCTGAACTTTTGTGGAGTCACCGTGTAATTTGCTAACCGTAACGCCTGCATCTAAAACGCCATACAAAGTTACGTTAGAGGCTGCTGTTGCATAAGAAGTTGCAGCAAGAAGAGCAGCTGCTAAAAGAGTTTTTTTCATTGCGAATCCTAGAGAAGTAAGTTAACAACGCTTTAATCTTATAAATAAATGTTTCAAAATTTGGCTTTGTCAATAGTTTTTTAAACCTTTCAATTAAAAACTTCCGATCTTTCCGTTTTTAAAACGGTAATTTCAGGGGGTAACATCTCAGTAAAATCCCCCTTTTAGAGAAGAAATATAAATTGTTCGACCCCGTTCAGATAATTAGAATTTTCAGACTTTCATTATTTGCGAAATTTTTCTTCAGAAATGGGCTTCTAAAAGATTAAATTTCTCTATACCTTAGGGAAAACTCCGACATAATTTTCATCAGACAAAGGTTTTTGATGGGCCAATTGTTCTATTCTGTTTCCGTTGATTCATTTTTTAACGATTACAGGAGTACCTCATGTCCTCAGAAACTTTAACTGCTTCGAACGGCATTCAAGCCCAAGAAGCGGAAGAAGCCGAAAAAGTAGGTGTAGGCGCATATATCTCACTCTTCTTTGCCATGTGCTTCTTTTCCGGTGTCTTCTACAAAATGCCAGATGCATATCGCTGGCTCGGTGCTTTTGACTTCACTACGTTGATCGGCAAATTCGGGTCAGTTTCCGGAGCCGCCACTTTCGTCGGTAAAGGCGGTCTTAGTGCACGAGCCGGTTTCCTTTTTGCTCTATCTCTGGTTCCCGGCGTGATGTTGGCTTTGGGACTTTTGGAAGTTCTTTCCCACTACGGTGCTTTAAAAGCAGCCCAAAAGTTGATGACCCCGCTGCTTCGTCCGATCCTTGGTGTCCCGGGTATCACGGGTTTGGCTCTTATTACTGACCTCCAGAGTACCGACGCCGGTGCAGCTCTGACTAAGGGGTTGGTCGATTCCGGAAAGATTTCTAAAGAAAACTTGGTTGTGATTGCAGGCTGGCAGTACGCAGGTGCAGGTTTAATTAACAACTATTTCTCCAACGCATCTGCCCTCTTCATGGCATTCCTGGTTCCTGTTTGGATCCCGTTAGTCGTGATGTTCTGCCTCAAGTTTGTCGGCGGTGTTTTCGTCCGCTTCTGCCTCAAGACTTTCTATAAGAAGGATTTCCAAAATGCCTAATGCAACAGCCACACAAGTCAAAAAGAGCAATAATCCTTTTGATATCTTCATTACCGGCCTTAGAAAAGGTTTTAACGTCGCCATTAACAACTTAATGCCTAATGTGCTGATGGCTTTCGTTTTGGCTTATATCCTTGATCTTTTCGGCGTCATGGCTTTCTTAGGTAAAGTTTGCGGCCCGGTCATGAGCATCTTTGATCTTCCCGGTCAGGCCATTACCGTTTTGTGCGCCACTTGGCTCTCCTGCGGGGCCGGGGTCGGTGTTGCAGCCAGCCTGCTCGCCAGCGGCACCCTTAATGCACATGACATCACCATTCTTTCTCCGGCCCTCCTCCTGATGGCTTCCCAGATTCAGTACATGGGCCGACTTCTCGGTGTTGCCGACGTTCCTAAAAAATACTGGCCGCTGCTTATGTTCAACAGCATCCTGATGGCTTCCATCGGCATGCTCATCATGAGATTCATTGTCTAGTAAAACTCTTTATCCATAGGCGTCCGAATTAAGACGTATTAGACCCACCTTTCCCGCTCTGCAACATCAATCTGGAGCGGGATTTTTTTTACTTCAAGGTCCCGGGCCGGTGTCAAAAATCTCATCGGTTAACCGCAGCGCAAAGACAAATATTCTCCTCAGTTAAGGTACTTTTCTTTTAACTTAGAGCTTTCTGTCCTCACCTCAGAGAACAAAAAGATGTCAAATTTTCTTCTCTATGTTGCTTTTTTCTCAGTAAAAAATTGATGGAAATTTAGTGCTTTTCAATCGTGAAGGCGGATTTTCATCTTATGAAATAGCGCTATTGCAATATGTAATTTATGATTTATTTTGTCAGTGTTAACACCTATTTTAGGAAATTATTTTCGTAAAATCGTTTTAGTTTGAATTTTTATGTCATTATTAACCCGTAAGAGATATTAAATTTTCAATCGGAGATGTCTCATGAACATTCTTATTAAAGAAACAGGTGAACTTCGCTCTCTCTCGTTCATTGATTGGCACGACGGTCAGGAATACACAGAACAACTGATCTCAGCCTCCGGAGAAGACCCAAACTTCCTGTTTGATCAGGATGGCGAAGTTTTTATGACGGATGCTCCTACCTTTAGTAAGTGGAACGCCTTCTTCAGAAGCCATTACGATATCGAATCTGTATGCGCAGCACTTGGCCTGCAGCCGATTTCCAAAGCTGAATACGATCCGTTCGTACACCTCTAATTTCTTCGTTTTCTGATCCAAAAGGTTGGGCTCCGGCCCAGCCTTTTTTTGTTCTCATTTCTGGTAACAAGCTACTTCTGAAAGTGCTTTTGGAAGCCAAGCTCATCCCTTCTGAATGTACAATCGAAGGCCGCACAAAATTTCTAGTTTTAAGAAAAACTCTTTTAAATCTTAAGGTTACATTGACAAATGGGCATTGAAATTGATCTCGAACGCGATTCATTATTAGGAGAAGTTTCGCGTAAACGCCTTCGTGAAAGTTACATGAAGGAAGAAGAGCAGAGCCCGCAGGAACGCTTTGCAACGGTAGCAGAAACATTCGCAAGTAACCCTGCTCATGCTCAGCGTATTTACGACTACGCCTCCAAGCATTGGCTTTCCTTCTCGACCCCTATCCTTTCTTTCGGCAGAAGTAAGAAAGGACTCCCTATCAGCTGCTTTGAAGTTTATATGCAGGATACAGCTGAAGGTCTTGTCAATACATTATCCGAAGTCAACTGGCTTTCCATGCTGGGCGGCGGGGTTGGCATCCATGTAGTTATTAGAAGCGCAGACGATAAGTCCGTCGGCGTAATGCCTCACTTAAAAATCTATGATGCAGCTTGCCTTGCTTACCGTCAGGGCAGAACTCGCCGTGGATCTTATGCAGCTTTTCTTGATGTGGATCATCCCGACATCATTCAATTCCTGGAAATGCGTAAGCCGACGGGTGACCAGAACTTAAGAACTCTCAATCTGCACCACGGAGTAAACATCTCCGATAAATTCATGCGCTTAATTGAGAAGAGTATGGTTAATGCGGATGCCGATGATTCTTGGGAACTTCGTGATCCTCACTCTCACCGTGTGGTAGAAGTGGTATCCGCCAGAGATATTTGGCAGCGCATCCTTGAGCTCAGAATGCAAACCGGTGAGCCTTACATCGTCTTTATTGATGCAGCGAATCGCGCCCTTCCCTCTTGGCTCAGTGACAAGGGCTTAAAGATCCATGGCTCGAATCTTTGTACAGAAATCTTTTTGCCGACCAGCGAAAAAAGAACTGCCGTTTGCTGCCTTTCTTCCCTGAATCTGGAATATTTTGACCATTGGAATACCAATGAACAATTCATTCCGGACGTAATGGAATTTTTGGACAATGTCCTCCAATACTTCATTGATAATGCTCCGAACTCTGTCGAAAGAGCTCGTTATTCCGCTCTGCGTGAAAGATCTATCGGTATCGGAGCATTAGGATTCCATGCTTACCTGCAGTCCAAGCGAATTCCGATTGAATCCGTTTTAGCCAAGTCGATTAATTACCGCATGTTCTCTCATATCAAAGAGGAATGCGCTCGCGGCGATGAGATTCTTTGCGAAAAACGCGGTCCTTGCCCGGATGCAAAAGATGCCGGCATTCCAAGACGCTTCTCTCATTGGAACGCTGTTGCTCCGAATGCTTCTTCCAGTTTGATCATGGGCGCAACATCGCCATCGATCGAACCGATCCGTGCGAATATTTATCGTCAGGACACACTTTCCGGTGCTCATATTATTAAGAACAAGATGCTTATTCCTGTTCTTGAAGAGTACGGGTTAAACACTGATGAAGTTTGGACAAGCATCACTGCGCATGACGGTTCCGTTCAGCATTTGGAAGCATTGCCTCAAGTAATTAGAGATGTATTCAAAACCGCTCAGGAAATCGACCAGCGCTGGCTTATTGATCTTGCTGCTGACCGTCAGGAATTTATTGATCAAGGTCAATCTCTGAATCTCTTCTTCCCGGCTGATGTTTCTATAGCCTATCTCCATGCCTGTCACTTCCTCGCATGGAAGGTTGGTTTGAAGAGTCTTTACTACTGTCGAAGCGACAAGCTCCGCAAAGCTGATAAGTTAGGCGAAAAAGTTGAAAGACATCGTCTTGAAGAATCCATCAACATGCGTGAAGTTCTCGAGAATTCCAGCTGCCTAGCCTGTGAGGGATAGTGATGAAATCCAGTTTGACGAAAAGCCGTAATTATTACAAGCCCTTCTCTTATCCATGGGCCTATGACGCATTCATGGCCAGTGAGCAAATGCACTGGCTTTGGACAGAGGTTCCGATGATCGAAGACATCAAGGACTGGAAAAATGTTTTGACTGACGGAGAGAGAGACTTTCTGACTAAGGTCTTCCGTTTTTTCACACAGGGCGACATTGACGTCAGCTCTGCTTACGTCAATACCTACCTGCCCTTTTTCCCGACCCCTGAAATTCGCATGATGCTCTCGAGCTTTGCCGCTCGAGAAGCGGTGCACATCGCAGCCTATTCTCATTTGATCGAGACGATCGGTATGCCGGAAACTGTTTACAACGAGTTCCTGCAATACGAAGCCATGGCGGAAAAGCACGATTTCTTCCACGGTCTCGCCGAAGACCAGCAGGAGAACATCGCTGTAAAAATGGCTGCTTTTTCTGCCTTCACGGAAGGTATGCAGCTGTTCTCAAGTTTTGTGATGCTTCTTAACTTCACAAGAAACGGCACCATGAAAGGCATGGGACAGATCATCGCCTGGTCCATCAATGATGAAACTCTTCACACGGAAAGCATGATCCGTTTATTCCGTGAATACATTATTGAGAATCCGGAACTTTGGACCGACTCTCTGAAGAAGCGCATTTACGACATCGCCGAGAAAATGATCGAGTTGGAAGATGCATTCATCGACCTTGCTTTCGGCGTCAATGACATGAGCAAACAGAATCTGTCTCCTGCAGATGTGAAAGCTTACATTCGCTGGATCTGCGACCGCAGACTTGCCGCAATGGGCATGAAAGAGATTTTTAAAGTAAACGTCAATCCGCTTCCTTGGGTCGATTCCATGCTTGGTGTAACGCACACCAACTTCTTTGAAAACAGAGTTGTTGACTATGCCAAGGGAGCCTTAAGCGGTTCTTGGGGAGATGTTTGGGGACAAGCAGGAACCAAATAATACGTCCAGCAACTAACGCTTCAATTCAATAGGAGACCCGCGCGGTCTCCTTTCTTTTTATTTACGCCATCATTTGAGTTTCAACTTCTGCCTAAACAGGACTCAGTTTCCAGCTTACATATATGTGAACATGTTCACACTCAAAAAACAAGTTGAAAGCTACGAATACTGCATCAAAAGAAATCTAGGTAAGACAGAACAATAAATCGACTGTTGTATAAAACATACAACAATTAGAAACATTTGTAAGACGTGCTCAACTTGCGCACATAGAATTGTTTCGTTAAGATGCACGTCCTGTCGCTGG
>OGUQ01002798.1_pt1 | contig 11362 bp, 9 predicted proteins | sample 1574701 | NCBI WGS metagenome assembly OGUQ01 (sample SAMEA2582087, study PRJEB24529) | metagenome | biome: Human gut stool | place: China | collected 2011 | reverse complement strand
CGCAGATTTATGAATGTCCGGATATAAATAAGTAAAAATGTGGATGGACTAACCTTCCGCTTTTTATCATGTTTGATAACTTTAAGAAATCATAATTTGCGAAATTTTAACTGTGATAGTAATCGCAATAAAGATTTGTATTTAAAGATTATTTCCGGTGGTAAAGCTGATTTAAAAAAAAATCGCACTCAGACCGATGTCGAGCTTGAAGACACATTAGTGGATTTGGGAATTTTCGATTCTACGAAAGAACAAAAATGTATTTTTACTATACAGAATACCGGTAAGAATCTATTAGTGATTGATGATATCAACACTTCGTGCGGATGTACTACCGTAGAGTATTCAAAAGAACCGGTTCAATCAGGAAAATCGATAGATATAGCGGTAACTTATAAAGCTGAGCATCCGGAGCATTTTAATAAAACAATCACGGTTTATTGCAATTCGGAATCTTCGCCTTTGCAACTGAAGATAAAAGGAGACGCTAAATAAAGCTAAAAATATTGCCGGCTGACGATCGGGTTGTGGTGGACAAATAACCAAGGGGGGCGATTTTGTTCAATGGTTTATTTCTAGGAGTAGTTGGTAAACTTGCTGCAATTCACCGAAAGCCGGCTTTTTATGATTAAGGGTAGTATATGACAGGAGTAGCGGAAAAGAAAAAAAGAATGATAAAGATTTACCTATTATGGGTGCTGTTAGTCGGCATCTTTTGCAACATGTAAGCCGGTGATACGGGATTAGAATATGCGTTGGAGTTTGCCGGGGAGAATAGGGGAGAGCTTGAAAAAGTTTTGGAACACTATAATGATAGCGGACTGAAACAGGATGCCGCACGCTTTTTGATTGAAAATATGCCCCGCTATTTTAGTTATGAAGGATGGCAATTGGATACGTTAAAAGCAATTCATGCAGCCACAGAACATACGGATGGATGGGTGAATAAAAAAGATCGCAAAAAATGGGAACATTTTTCTTTTCGGACTTTAAAGAAAGTTTATGATGCTAAAGTGATTAAAGCTGAGTTCTTGATTCATCACATAGATCAAGCCTTTGAAGTTTTTGAAAAAAGATCCTGGAATAAATATTTGCCATTTGATGATTTCTGTGAATTGATTTTGCCATATCGGATTGGTGATGAACCCTTGGAGGAATGGCGTGGTTGGTATAGGGAGCGTTATGAATCTATATTGGATTCGCTCTATCAAGGGACAGATGTGGTAGAAGCCACCGATCGTTTAGGGGCTTATTTGCGTCAGGAAAAAGACTTCAGGTATAGTGTTGAGCTGGACTTACCCCATTTAGGTGCAGGTTTTTTGCTAGCTAACAGGGTTGGAAGCTGTGAGGCGTCTTGTGATTTTACGGTCTATGTGTTACGTGCGCTTGGTATTCCCGCTGCAACGGATATTTATCATTATGGACCCGGTAAGGGAGCCGGTCATGTCTGGAATGTATTGAGGGATACAACCGGTGGCTATGTTCCTTTCTGGTTTATTCAGACTAAAGTGGAGCGGGGCGGAAGTGATAAACGAGAAAAAGGGAAGGTATACAGGCGGTGTTTTGGAGCACAGCAGGAGAAAGTATCAGGTATCCGCCGCGATCGGTCTGTTCCGTTTCCGCTGAAAGATCCATATTTAAAAGATGTTACAAGTGACTATTTCCCGGCAAATCAGGTTACAATAGAAATTGATCCTCAGGTTGATAAAAAGTATATCTGCCTGGGTGTGTTTACATTGGAAGGATGTATGCCCATAGATATAACTGTGCAGAAAGGAAATAAAGCAACCTTTATGAATGTAGAACCCGGAATTTTGTTTCAACCGCTATATGATAACGGGATGAAGTGGGTGGCAGCCGGATACCCTTTCCTTGTAGACGAAAAGGGAGAGGTGAAGTATCATAAACCCGATTGCGCTGTGAAAGGAAGTATGGATTTGAGCCGTAAATTCTTATTGCGACAATATCTGAAAGATTATCTCAGCGCTGTAGTGGGGGATAAGATAGAGGGAGCCAATCATTCGGATTTTTCGGATGCCTGCCTGTTGCATCAGATAGTGGATACACCTAAGGTAAGCTACCAGGTAGTCTACCCACAATCCCGGAAGAGATACCGGTATATACGTTATACTTCGACTCCCGAAAAAACACTTCAACTGGCGGAATTACAGCTTTTCCGAAAAGTGGATGATCAAGAGAAAATAGCGGCTAAGGTCATCGATGGCAGTAATGCTTTTATTGCAGATGACCGGTTTGATCGTTTTAAAGTGAATGACGGTGATGGATTAACCTTTTTTCTTACGAAAGAGAAGGGAGCATTCGTTACACTTGATTTAGGTAAGCCGGAAAAGATTGAAAAAATAGTCTATATGCCTCGTAACGATGATAACTTCATTCGGTTAGGGGATCAGTATGAACTGTTTTATCAGGATGGATTTCGTGGTTGGATTTCTTTAGGCAGGCAAGTAGCCTCAGAATTAACATTGCACTATGACAATATACCCCAAAATTCAGTACTTTGGCTTCGGAATTTATCAAGAGGGAGAGAAGAAACCGTATTTCGAAACGAGGGCGGTCGGCAGGTTTTCTTTGTAAAGTGGTAAAAACAGGAAAGAAACAGATCAAAAAAAGAGGAATTTCTTTTATTTATTTTGTAAAATAGACTGTAAATCGCTGAATGGTCTGATTTTGTTGTTTTTTGACCGGATATTAGCTTCCTTAATCTTATTTTTTCTCAAACTTTGTAAGGTAAATCAATGTAGAAAGTATGACTATAATGAAGTTGAGACTGGGAGTTCGTGGGATGATGTGGCTAACCTTGGTAATTATGATGTGGGGCATCATATCTTGTCGAACTCAAGAAGAGAAACGTCTTGAAGAGGTTTTATCTCTTCCGCTCGCCAATAAAGAAGAACTACAAAAAGTACTGGATCATTATAAAGATGACAGCCTGAAGTATCAGGCCGTTTGCTTTCTAATCAGGAATATGCCTTTTCATGCAGGATACGAGGGAAATGCTTTGAAGCATTATTACCAATATTTTGATATTTACGCGCAAGGAAAATTAGGACCGTACGAAGTGATTGATTCTTTAAAAGAAAATTCGTTTTCTGTTTCGCAATTAAAACGGATAGAGGATATTGCCAATATTGATTCTTCTTTACTGGTGCAGAACGTGGATTGGGCTTTTAAGGTGTGGAGAGAGCAGCCTTGGGGCAAGAATGTAAGTTTTGATAATTTTTGTGAGTTTGTTCTACCTTATCGGCTGGGAGATGAACCACTTGGATTCTGGAGAGAAGATATTTATAAACGCTATAATCCAATATTAGATAGTATCCGGTTGTTGCCTCAAGCTCAGGATCCGTTGGTTGCTGCAAAGGTGTTGATGGATTCGCTTGTTGTGGACCCATTTTACCGGTCTGTTTCCCGCCGGTCCTCATTTAGGTCCTTCAGTAGTGTCATGGCGTGCGGGGAGCTGTCGCGAGTTCGCCGATTTGGTAGTGTATGTAATGCGTGCTTTGGGTATTCCTTGCGGGACAGACTATATGGCGATGCGTGGAGATAATAACGTGCCGCATTTCTGGAATTTTACATTGGATAAAGATGGAAAAACGCATATTACGGAATTTCCCGATCCTAATTGGAAACGGGCTGTGAGTATGTATAATCCTAAGGCAAAGGTATACCGGAATACGTATGGCTTAAACTGGAAAGATGTAAAGAGACAACAGGGAAAAATGATGCATCCGGCGTTTCGAAAACCTCTATATCAGGATGTCACGGCTGTGTATGCCGACAGCTTGAATCGTGATCTGGTAGTGTCTTCTGATATTTTGTGTAAGGAAGTTCACAAAGGAGATATTGTCTATTTTTGCCTTTCCACAAGGATGGATTGGGTACCTATAGCATGGACTGTTTTTGAAGAAGACTCATTGCGCTTTCAAGATACGGAAGGTAGTGTGATTGGTTGTTTGGCTACATGGAATGGAAAACGTCTTGTGATGCAGTCCGAGCCGTTTACCTATGATAAAATGTCAGGAACGATTGCTTTGCTCACTCCTCAAAGTGAAAAAGAAGATATAACCTTGTATTTTAAGTTTCCGCTGTTCTGCGACTTAGGTATCCTTCGTATGCCCGGAGGAGTTTTTGAAGGAAGTAATGATTCGCAGTTTCGCTCTGCAGATACATTGTATTATGTAAAACAATGGCCTTTCCGCTTGAACAACACTATTTTTCCGGAGAAAGAAAAGTCTTATCGCTATGTTCGGTACAAGGGGCCGAAGGGGAGTTATTGCAATATAGCAGAGATGGCTTTCTTTGAAGATACCTCGGATACGTTGGCGTTGAAAGGGCGGATCATCGGAACTCCGGGTTGTTTTCAGAAAGACGGCTCGCATGATTATTACAAAGTATATGATGGCAATCCCTATACTTATATGGATTATAAGACTCCTGATGAGGGGTGGGTCGGATTAGATTTTGGCATTCCCCACCGGATAAAGAAATTTACTTATATTCCTCGTAATTCGGATAATTTTATCCATAAAGGAGATGTATATGAATTATTCTATTGGCATGACAAGAAATGGAATTCGTTAGGTCGGCAAGTGGCAAAAGCAGATTCTTTAAATTATGTAATTCCGAAAGGGGTAGCCTTATTTTTAAAGAATCATACGGAGGGAAAGGACGAACGGATCTTTAAGAAGACCGATGGGAGACAACAGTTTTGGTAGAAGAGAATGAGGATGGTATGTCGTCATTACTAAAGCAAGAATATCTGCCGGACTCTGTCTCGGTTTATAATCGAGAGCCAGATATTTTAAAAGAGATAAATAATGAATGTTAGATGTTTTTTATGGGGGATTTTGTTTATAACTGTATCAAGTTGTATAGAATCTGATAGGATTATGCATTATGTTCGATTTGAACATACCATAAATTTGAAATCCGACAGGATACAGGTCCCTTCGGTGTTATTGTATCCACGAAGTTTGGTTTTATGTGATAGTAATCTGGTAGTATTCAATGAAAAAATGGATACCATGTTTCAATGCTTCCATTTGCCGGATTTGACCTTCCAATATGGTTTTGGAACACAGGGGCAGGGACCGGGTGATTTTTTTCTTCCTTCTATTTCTCCTGTGGAACATAAGAAGAACGGTTTTGTCATGTTAGACGGAATTAACCTGAAATATATTAGTGTTGAGAAAGACAAAGCTATCGTACAGACTTCGACTTTAAATTATGGATTTAATTGTTTTAATGACTTGATAAGTATTTCCGATAGCAGCTACTGTTGTAATGGCGGCTTTGAGAATGAAAAAGAATTTAGGTTTCTTTATCCTGACGGAAATCATGAATCATGGGGAGAATATCCCGAAACAGAGGAACGTTTCGGATCTGTTTTGGGCAGGAATCAAGCGTATATAAAGATGACCGTCGCCAAGCCTGATAAGAGTTGTTTCGTTTCGTTCTACCAACATATACGCCGTTTCAGAATTTATGGTAAAGATGGAGAATTAAAAAGAGATGTTATTTTAGATATTCTTCCCGGGCAAGAACGTCCTGATGTGGATGATTATTTGAGATTCATACATCCTATAAGTATCTATGCAACGGACAGTTATATTTATACATTAAATATGGATATGACAACAGAGGAAATTGAGAATCGAAAAACTACTCCTAACATCCAAGTATTCGATTGGGAAGGAAAACCACTTACACAATATAAACTCGATTGTTTTATTAACACTTTTGTCGTTGATGAAGTTGCAAATAAGATTTATGGAGCTTTTGTTGAAGACGAAGATCATATTTATGTATTTAATTTACCCCGATTATGAGATGGATGATTTTGATTTTTTTGAATTTTTTGTTTTGTGCCCAACTTGTTGGGCAAGTATCACGACCCGATAGAAACCTTTTGCGTGGTGAGACGTATGTGATTGAGGTGCCGAAAGGATGGAAACGTCCTTCTGCTGTGCATTCTTGCAATGATGAACCTTTGAAACGCGTTAATGGGAAATACGAAACTACAAAGTTTATGAGAGTATATTCAAAACGTAAAGATCGTTGTGGTGCGGTATTGACCATTATGGAAATACAAAAATGTGCATCTTTTCAGGAAATATTTAAGGAAGACAGTATTTGGGCATCGACGGATACTACGCAGGTGAAGGTGATATATAAGTCTGTCAATAGTAAGAATGGGGTTAAAAAGATGGCTTTTACTTCGTATAAGGCGGAGCGTCATCCGGAAACTAACGAATTATCTGCTTTGCAAAAGGCTGAATGGTATTTGCAGGGGCGTGAAAATGTATATTATATCAGTTTTACGTCTTGCTCATTGTTTTTAGAACTGCTACCGCAGATTAAAGATATTGTGGCGTCGTTAAAGGAACTTTAAGTAAAACATTTGGTAATATTTTTACGAATAAGATGTGTTTATAATTTAAAATGTATTATTTTTGCGAGTATAGAAAAGAATATCGCAATAAGTAGCCTTGACTAATATATGTGGAAGAAGTTGTCGCTGTATGTTTGTTTAATAACTATTTTGTGTTCTTGTCAGAAACAATGTAGTGCTTATGCACCTCCTACGTTTCCGGAAGTAAAGAAAATACATGCTCATCGTTTGTCGGACGAACTCCTGATCAGCTATCCTTTGGATATGGCTGTTAGTGAGGACTATATCTTTATATTGGCTTTGGCAGATAATGCCTGGTTGCAGGTATATGATAAGACTACAGGGCAACTGCTTGGAAGTTTTGTAACAAGAGGGCAGGGACCGGGTGAAGCGACTACTGCGAACATGTGCTATTATAATGCACGTGAAAAGAAAATTTCTGTGTATGACGAATCTTCTATGAAGTTATTGACTTATCGGTTTGATAAAGACGCTGATAATTGGGGAGCGTTGATAGAAGAACGGTCTTTTTATGATTTAGGAGGTACAGTACGCCGGGTGTGGGAACTTCGGAATGGTAGGTTTTTGGTAGATGGTCAGTTGGGAACAAAGTCGGATCAGCAAAAACGTTTTCAGATGTTGGCAGATGCAAAAGTGGTGGCTGATTACAATGATTTTCCTATAGATACTCCGAAAGAACGTTCCGTTTGGTCATCGCCAGCAATTGCGATATCTCCGGATTGTAAAAAGATGGCCGTAGGAACTTTATATGGAGGAATCCTTGAATTATTTGATTTATCACAAAACATAGAATTAAGAGCAATCCGAAAATTTTATCCTCCGGTCGTGCAATATTTATCCGGAACTATCCAAAACACAGAGGAGACTGTTTGGGGCTTTTCTGCGTTATGTGCTACAGATGAAAGGATTTATAGTGTATTTATAGGTGACAAGAATCCCAATTTATTTAATAACTTATCCGTTTTTGATTGGGATGGCCGGGAATTAATCAAATATAATACTGATTGCCTCGTTTTGAGAATTTGTGCTTCAACTCAGGAACCAAATAAACTGTATGGGATTGCTTTTTCTGAAACTCATGAATTTTATCTGGTCTCTTTTTCCTTGGGTTCTTGACAGGGGATCGCATTAAAATGTATATATATGAAGAAAGAGGTTTGGATAAAACTGGTGAAACGAATCGGGAACTGGATTGTGAATATCTGTTTCTATTCTTGTGTGGCTTTTGTTGCCTGGATGGTATTGCAGGTGTTTTGCCTGACTTCTTTCAAAATCCCCTCCAATTCAATGGAACCGGCATTGCTTTCGGGAGACAAAATACTGGTGGATAAATGGACCGGTGGGGCACGTCTGTTTAATATCTTTGCGTCATTGCGAGGAGAAGAAGTGGATATCTATCGTCTACCGGGTTTCGGATCGTTTCAGCGGGACGATGTGCTTGTTTTTAATTTCCCTTATCAGGATGGGAGCGACAGCATCGGATTTGATATAATGAAGTATTATGTGAAACGGTGTATTGCCTTGCCGGGTGATACTTTGGAAATACGTAAGGGCTATTATCATATAAAAGGAATCACAGACAGTGTGGGGAATGTGCAGGCGCAACATCGGATTGCACGTGTCAGAAGGGAAGATTCACATGGGATCGTGATGGATGCTTTTCCGTGGGACGGACGTCTGGGATGGACCATTCAGGAATTCGGACCTCTTCCGGTACCAGCCAAAGGGCAGGTGGTGAAAATAGATACATTGTCTTGTTTGCTTTACGGAAGATTGATCCATTGGGAGCAGAAGAAGAGACTGCGGCAAAAAGGAGGGGCGGTATGTCTGGGCGATAGTGCGATAACGGAATATAAGTTCACAGAGAATTACTATTTCGTATCGGGGGATAATATGGAAAATTCCAAGGATTCACGTTATTGGGGAATGTTGCCCGAATCATATATTGTAGGTAGGGCATTTACAATATGGCGGTCGGACGATCCTTTACGGGGAAAGATTCGTTGGAACCGGGTATTTAAAAGAATAAAATGATGAGAGAAAAAGTAGATTATATGCATATTATACTTCTTGGAGGACTTCTGGCAATGGTATGTGCACTGCTGTCTGTGGTATGGGTAAATGATCCGATGCTTCCGGCAGGTGAGTTGTCGGGGCAATGGCTCTATCTGGCAAAAGTTGCTATGGGAGCTGCTGTCGGTTGGGTGGTGTCGGCCTTTCTCTATTATAGAAAGGGGTATGATATGGGGGCTGATTTTTATCAGGTCGTTATTTGGAGTTTTATTGTTTTGGCTGCTTCTGAGGCTATTTATGGCTTGAGGCAGCTTTATGGTTTTACTTCTTCCCATCATTCTCTGTATTCCTTGACCGGATCTTTTTTTAATCCCGGACCGTATTCCGGTTATCTGGCTATGATATTTCCTCTTTGTCTGGATCAATGGTTACGATTACGGAAAAGGGAGAATAAGAATTGGATGGAATGGACGGGATATTATGGGGCCGTGGCAGTATTGTTTCTTATACTCTGTGTGCTTCCTGCGGGAATGAGTCGTTCGGCATGGGTGGCTGCTCTTATTTCAGGTATTTGGGTATATGGAGTGCATAAATCCTGGCCGGTACGCTTGAAAAGAGTGTGGATGCGCAAAAAGACAAAGGTGCTGGCCGTCACCTCTGTGTTATGTATAGTTGTGTTGGTCGGAGGAGTCTGTTTGTTTAACCTGAAAAAAGATTCGGCCAGCGGGCGACTGTTCATGTGGAAAATCAGTAGCCGGGCCATTGCAGAGAAACCATTTACAGGCTATGGGCAAGGAAATTTTGCACTGGCATATGGGACAAGTCAGGAAGCTTATTTTGCCGAAGGGAGTTATTCGCTTCAGGAAGAATTGGTGGCAGGAAGTCCGGAATATGCTTTTAATGAATATTTGCAGATAGCACTCGAGTGGGGGATACCCGTATTGCTTTGTTGCCTGGCTTTTGCAGGATTTTGTCTACGGAGAGGTGTGGAACTGAAACGTTGGGGGCCTTGTGGCAGTGTGATCTCTTTGTTGGTATTTGCTTTTTCTTCTTATCCGATGCAATTGCCTGCTTTTGTTATTGCATTCCTGATTTTACTGATGGCTTGTATTGCAGGACGCTTTCTTGCCTGGCAACTGGCGTTTGCTTGTGTGTTGGGATTTTCCGGATACCATTGGTGGCAGGCAGATGTGCATCAAGAGTGCAAGGACTGGGCCAACTGCCGTATGTTGTATCAGGCAGGTGCTTATCAAAGTGCAAAAGAAGGCTATGAACGTTTGTATCCGAAATTAAAGGGAAGAGGGGCCTTTTTGTTTGAGTATGGGCATTGTTTGCATAAATTAAAGGAGGCGGATGCTTCGATTCTATTATTGAAAGAAGCTTCTACCCGAAGTTGCGATCCGATGATACTAAATATTATTGGTAAGAATTTTCAGGAAAAAGGAGAATATGCTCAAGCTGAAAAATGGCTTTTGCGTTCTACTCACTTATTGCCGGGAAGGATTTATCCATATTACTTGTTGGCGAAGCTGTATGCCTCGCCTGGATATTTACAGCCCGATAAATTCCATGAAATGGCGGACTTGGTCTTAACCAAGGAACCCAAAGTACAGTCGACAGCCGTACGGGAAATGAGGGATGAAATAAGGAAGTTAGTTATAGATGTAAGTAACGAAAAAATCGTAAATAACAGAAATGTAAATGATTAATATGTTTTAAATGCAAGAAAAAGTATACAATTTCTTTTGCGTTTCTGAAGATTAGCAATTATATTTGTGACTGTATGCTAATAATATGAAATACATCATATATATATGTCTTGGGAATAAGACATCAAATAAATAGAATTTGCTATGATAAACAGAATAAACGAACTACAAATAAGATTCGGGAATGAAATGCAGTTTTCCTATCCGAATCTTGACGGATTAATTGGAAGAAAAGTTTTTTGTCCACCTATGTAAGTAACGTAAAAATCGTAAATTGCTAATAATTAATGGATTTAAGCTTCTGTGTTATCCGGAATTAGTCCACCATTTATTTTGAGTTTTAGAAAGTAACCAACTATATTTGCAATCATAATTAATAGAGAAAAAGTTTAATAACATTATGAAAAACCAGTATCCCTTCTATACGCTTTGTCTGGCATTGACAATGCTGACAGCTTGTTCCGGTGAGAAGAAAGAGAGTGCTTCTGAAAAAGGAGTGGAAACCGTGTTGTCCGACACGAAAAACGAGGTGTCTGTCATGACGCTCAAAAAGCAGATATTCAATCATGAATTGGTGAGTAATGGAAAAATTTCTGCCCGGGGAATGGCTGACCTGAGATTTGAAAGTGGTGAAGTGATAGCCCATATTTGGGTAAAGAACGGAGACCGGGTACGAAAGGGGCAGAAGTTGGCGGAGTTGGATAAATTCAAACTTGACAACCAGTTGTCGCAATCGGAAGACGCTTTAAAAAAGTCGGAATTGGAATTGAGGGATGTACTTATCAGTCAGGGCTATCCGGCAGACGACATTAGTCAGGTACCCGAAGAGACAATGAAGCTGGCAAAGGTGAAGAGTGGTTATGATCAGAGCAAATCACAATATGAAATGTCGAAATACAATGCAGAGCACGCTACTTTGACCGCACCTTTTGACGGAGTAGTTGCTAACCTGTTTTCGAAACCCTACAATCTGGCCAGTACTTCGGATGTATTCTGTACGGTGATCGATATGCAGGGGATGGAAGTAGATTTTACTGTACTTGAAAGTGAGTTGCCATTAATAAAGAACGGAGATAAGGTAGTGATCAAGCCCTATTCGGATGCCGCAACAGTACACGAAGGAAGTATTTCGGAAATCAACCCTTTAGTAGATGATAAAGGAATGGTGAAGGTGAAAGCCCGGGTGAACGGAGCCGGTAAGCTGTTTAGC
>OGUQ01002792.1_pt1 | contig 11385 bp, 10 predicted proteins | sample 1574701 | NCBI WGS metagenome assembly OGUQ01 (sample SAMEA2582087, study PRJEB24529) | metagenome | biome: Human gut stool | place: China | collected 2011 | reverse complement strand
GTCCTTACCAATAATGGAGAGAGGGATCATCCCCGCATGCGCGGGGAACACACTAAGAAAATAGCATAATACTAAGGCTGTTCATTGCTTCTGCACACTTTTTGATTCAGTTTCGCCTTGCAAATTTCTTTGCCTGACGATATTTGCTAGCATTACTCCATCCACGATGAGGAGCGCCAGCGAATGATTGCTCTTTCACCTCATTAGGACGCTTCACAAGCTCCAACCCATCACAATCCGTTGGCAACCAATCCGCTCTGTGCACTTTAAACGCTAAATGCTGTTCACTACGTGCGGAATAGACCATAATGGCGCGGCCACTTTTCGAGAGCTTGACAATGCGTTCCCAAAGTTTCTCACGGATACGTGCATCGATGTGCCCCACGAACACGCCCGGCGATATTTCCAACAGCCATCGGGTGAGATCACCTCGCAAGCCCACCGGGCACGCCGTCAGCACAACCACTACCATTCTTTGCCATCCCATTCATCATCCACATAGGATTTTCCAGCGGGTACTTCTCCCGCCCGGTCATCCCATAAGCCCACATGGTCTGCGTTCTGAGTAGTTTCATCGGGCTCCGGCAATCCCAACAACATGCGGATATCTTTCACCATCCGTTTAAGAAGTTTGAGATCGTACACTGCATCCCTGAGATTGTGCCGCGTTGCAGATCCAATATCTTCTGGTTCTGCTGCTGCCGTCTCAAATGCGACTGGAATTGACACTTCTGCCTTATACAGGTCAGCGATATCGTAAACAAATGATCTTTCGTGTCCTACGTGCACGAAGCCCAATCCTGGTGAACAGCCTAACGCTACAATCGCAGCGTGCGCCAAACCATATAAGCAAGTATGTGCAGCGGACAATGCCTTGTTAATCTCCGAACCAGCCATGAAATCATCATGGTCATATGTTCTCTTATCCCACTCCACACCGGTACGAGCGGAACATTCCCGATAGATTCGACGTATACGCGCACCTTCACGACCTCGAAGTTGCTGCATAGTTAGACCACTCACATCTTCGTTGGGGAAACGCATCTGATACATCTGACGAGCCACAGACAGCCTTTTCCTTGTGTTCGACACCAGTTCAGCTTGTCGTTGCAGTAGCGCAGATGAATGCGTTAATAAATTCCCTTATTTGCACCCGCGTACGCCTCGCTCTCCAACCCAAATTACCGTCGCACCATTCTCCCCTATGACCGTCATCGCTTGATGCGTCACCCGTGTTCCAGGTCCCAACATCAATACACTAAGAGTCGCCGCTGGAATATGAACCACACCAGTATTATCGGTTGCTGTAATGGCGTTATCATCACGCCCTATAGTGCAATGCTCAAAATACACGAATGATAAACGGTCCTCAGCACGAACAAGTTCAGTAACTTCTGGCGGTGGAGTTCCCAAAGACGAATGGGATCTTTTTGTGGACTTGGCATCCACCGCCGTACCGGAAGAAGCGACTTCAGGCTCACCGCCATCTTCAATCTGCGCGCGCATCATTCAACCCTACTCTTTTGTGTCCGGAGCGACTGTCAACAACCCGCATCCGAAACCCTTCGCCCTTCCTATACCTCGGCACAGAGTTTCACGGAACAGTTTCGCATCAGTGACTTCGAGCCGACCCTCAAAAGCGGCAGTAACCAGAGTGACAGTCGCATCGCCACGTTTAAACTGCTCCTTGTGGCGTTCTTTCACCACCACGTCAGGCTGTCCAGCCTCATTCTCAAGGATTACGAAACCATGAGACACGGAACGATCGATCAGCCACTGCACCTGCTGGCCAGCCGTAACATGCCCCTGAATCTTGCCAACAATGCCGTCAGATCGTTGCCGACGACCCTTGTCCTCACTCGCTTTCCGAGATGGATTCGCACGAAGTCTAAAACACCACTGCTGCCCTTTGGCTATTCGGTTGAGCAATGGAGCATAATTCTTTGTCTCCCATTCTGCTTGCAACGGCCAGCCAGCCTGCTCGACAAGGTGCATGAAATCCGGTTTTTCCGGACTTACTACGTAAAGCCAGACGCCCTTATCATTCATCAGAGCATCCAAACGCCAAAGAATACGTCCCTCTTCGTTCTTTCGGACAGCGTCGGGTGGGAAGGCACATTCCACTGCAGCATGTAGCTTATAGGGGGAGCTTATGAGCTGACGAGCGCCATATCGCGCCTTGTTCAAAGGAATTCTCGAAATAAACATCAGTACCTCTCCTATATAAAGTTCATGGGATCATCTTCACCCGTAGATTCGAAAGAAGGAGGCTGGCTTTTATCGTCATCCTCATCCCTCGGCTTGTCCGGATTAGGAATACGGTCGCGGCGGCGGGCAGGATCGCATACCGACGTCCACTCGAGCTGAAGCTTAATGGCAGATCAGACTGCGTTGCCGCATTCTCACCTTCCAGCGCATCACAAACAATTTCTAAGTCTGGGTACCTATAGCGTCTCCGGTACCAATCCAATGCATGCCATGGTTCAGATTCCAAAGCTTGTCGAATATCCGCGTATTCATCATGGATGCCCAACGATAGCGGATAATCCGGCGGGCACGAACGCCTACCCAGATAAAGCGGCCATTTGGGTGAATGAACCGCATGTTCCAGAGTCTCCAAGACTGATCGATCTGCACTAAGCGCGACTAGGAAACGCGCATCGGACAAATAATAACGGTATGTCAGAGGCATTTCCTTATCAAACTTATTAGAGTTACGCTTTCGTATCAGAGATTTCTCTGTTTGTAAATCGCGGATTACTCTGCCTCGTTGCTCGATACGCACACCAAATGATATTCTCAGCAGATCTTCTATAGAATCTTCGCGACTACGTCCCTGCGCCGAAGCCAACATGCCAATTATGCCACTTTTGGTCGGCTCATTACGGGTCTCACGCCGAACGAATCGCGAAGAATCGCCCCATGACTGCAACGGGCCTGCCAATTGCAATAACAGAACGCTCATTTCAGCTCCTTACTGGATGTCACGCGGAATATGCAGCGCTCAACGTCTCCCGCAAACCGCACTCAAGGTCAGGCAACGTAACCTGCTCGCTCCACTCATCTAGAGAAGGCACTTCCCCACCAGATGCGATATACCATGCCTTCACCGGTTCTTCGCCATAATTCTTACGAATTTCATTCAAACGATTGCCGAGACGTTCAATACCCTGACGAGAAACAGACACGCCTTCCTTATGCCTCACCGGATCCTCGAATGCATCTGCAGCACTAATCGGTTGGGAGCCACGAAGAACCACTACCACGTCCTCAGGTAATGTATGGTTAGCGAAGGTGTTCTGCTTACCGGATGGCATGGATTTGATGAAGGCCTCGACAAAAGCAACAACGCCTTCCACTGTTGCAGAAGCATCCTGCAACTGCTCCCGCAGTGCGTCGATATTCACCGTCGCATATCGGTACAACGTCGAAGAATTAAAACCAACTGTGTCGATCATAGCCGCGCCTGCGTTGTCCTCCGACGCGCAATCATCAACTGCAGTGAAATAATCATACTCGGGCGTAATCTGATCGATGGAAAATGCGTGAGCTACCTGCGCAGAGGCATCAGTGTTCAGATCCGGAGCATCAGCCAGCATGCGACCAAACAGAGCGATATCGATGGCCTGCGGTCCGTGGAAAATTTCGGACACTTCCTTTTTCATCTTGGAAGGGTCCTTGCCTTCATCTGAAGCCTCAATTGCTAAATCAGCAAGTTTATCAATCTCATTATTAGCGATGAAGATTAGATAATCGGTTACCAGAGAGCCCTTGTCAGAACCGGCACGATTTGAAGCCTTAACTTTGACACCGGCTGCAGCCAATATCTTCTGTCCAAGATCACCGGCGGATTCTGTCAGATCTGGTCGCTTTGCGATAATGGAATCGGCAATCAGCGTCACAACACCTTTGGTACGCTTCCCCAACCTACCGCTGTCCAACATTTTGTCAAAAACACCACGCATGGCGCGCTTCCATGCTTGGCTCGAAGAGCGAGACCTCAGCACGCCGCCCACATATGCGGTTTTAGGGCTACCTGTATCATCGCGATTGATGTTGCTCGGCGGCACCTGCTGAATGCAATGAATATCCATGAACATAATCTGTCTCTTTCTTATTTTTTAAACCGTTTGTATTCTTTAAAAAAGATAATTACTGATTTTCCTGCGCCGAAGCGGACTTTGAGTAGTAGTCCCTACCCCACCGCTGGAATACTTCACCACGGTAAGGGGGAAACTGTACCAGATATAAATCATGAGCCAAGGAGCCATAATCAACCTGGATATCAGTGCCACGCATCAGTGTGATGAGAGCACGAACGCTACGAACGATTCCGTTAAAATCAGGAGCATTCTCAGCAACTCGCAGTCGTCTCAGGATGCCCTTTGCCCGTTCAGGGTCAGGAGCAATCATTTTGCATGCTCGACCAAATGTCATTCGCTGACTAGGATTATTCTGATAGCGTTGAGCAACCCCCTGTTTCTTCGATTGCTGATGTACTGCATACAGTCCCAATGCAGTCCTGACAGCATTGACCTGACGGTTGAACTCAGGTGAGTTGTCGGACGGCGCGTCAAGTTCCTGAGGCCAATCTGTGAACAGCTCATCACCGATTAGCATCCAAGATGGAGACATCCCGTCCAGATCCCGGCGTAACCGCGCAAGCTGAGCACGACTTCTCGAGTTGCTACCACCTTCGGCAGCATATTCACGCTGCATATTGAAAATCAAGTTAGCAGCATATTTGCCTACGGCATTTGCTTTGTCATGTATGGATGACCGCATAGTCACTTTCCTCCTGTATCCAAATGTGCTGAAGATTCCTGTTTGAAAATGCCAAGTTCCTTGTTCAGTTTGGATTGGAACAACAGTTGTGCACGAGCCGCGCTCATCACACCCATAACGCCGGATTCATGTTCATCGAAAACAGGTACAGGGGATTGATCCAAATAATCTCGTCCTACTCCCAGTAACCGCCGATGGACCTCGTCTTTCCACGCATTGGCATACCCGATGGGGTCCTGTGACTCGTCAAATGCCGCCAGCTTGTCTCGGAAAAGCCCATCAAGATTCGCATATGCGCTTTCCCGAATCTGTTCCGACGTTTCCGTGGACTTGCCTTTATCCCCTGCCGCGGCCCGCAGATTGCGAACGAATTGAGCCAAAGCCTGCACCGCGTTATCAGTGTGTTTAACTACATCCACCACCGCTGCAATGCCGGCATAGTCATGACGGAACATTACCATATTCAACGAAAGCGTGTCATCGATACCTGTTTCGAACACACTGCTTTGCGTTCCATAGGTCATGCCTTGAGCATGGAGAGTCACCAGATCCAACACATGCTCCCCTGAATTAAGTATCTCGGTACGTATTTCTTCCAACCATCGGCTGATTCCAGGCCTTGAATCACCTTCATCACCCGTACAGAGAATGGGCTCTAAACCGCGCCACAGTGCTTTGCTCGCATCATGCGTTACTGGCATATTTGGAGGTGCCGGCAAACCCAACTTCTTTTGTTGGGAAACGCTTTTCCGCCAAGCAGTCATTTTTTCGAAGCCATCGGTATTGTACGGAGCCACAACGTCTCCATAACAGGCCACGACGCCGACGATTTTCGTACGATCCTCGTTTGGCACTAGGCGGAGACGGCGCGATTGCCATGTCAAGGCCTGAACCGGACCGTTGAATCTTGATTGATCATCCAAGTCGGGAGAGGACGCTTCATCTTTTTCCCAAACAGGAATATCCCGCTCATTACCGAATAAACGATAACGTTCAGAGTCATATTTTGAGTCGTAGAGAATCCAGTTGAGCATCATCGTTTCAAAAAGATTTTTCCCGTCTGCGTACAGGGCGCCAATACCGCCCAACAAACCTGTACCAAGCATTCCCTTAGGGGCATATACTTTCCCCTTATTGACATGGGTGTTGCCCTTCACCGGAGTCTTGATTCCTGCGGTATCGTATGCTTGCATAAAAATCATCCATCGAGTAGCCTCAGCCAATGAAAGGCTATCTGTCGCACCTATTCCTCGCATCGAGAAAAGGTACTTATCAGGCTTAGGAACATCCGCAATCATCTCCGAGACAGGTGAATAAAGCTTCGCTCCTACGTATTCCAAATCAGGAACCTGAAAGAATGGTCTCTCTCCGATTAGAAAGAAACGATCCCTCCATTTATCAAGGTATCTTTCCACGATATTCATATTGAAATGCCCGAAGGAAAAAACCTCTTTCCATAGCTCCTGCATCTGATCCCTGTCAATACCACCGACGAAGTATGCTCGGTACAAAATCGCAAGAAACAGTCGAATCAGTGGAAGTTTCTGCTGCGGAATATCGCCTGACAATTCTTTGATTTTCGAAGCGTCCAAGAAAACTTGGCGCAGCGATATTTCATCAGGATGCCCGTCAAGATAAGAAACCTGTATCCAAGGTTCATTTAGCAAAGAAAAGGTGTCGTCCATCATCGGTCTCCTTCTCGCCTATCAGCTTTGATTGCTCTTTCAAGAAGAATACACTTCATTATCTCCTTTGTCAATATGAATAAGTTTGTTTGTGTGAAAAAAATATACAAATCGACAAAAGATTTCATCAGAAAAAATTTGCCGACCATAACCCCGCCTTTTGCGGGGAACACTACACATCCCAACTTATTCATGGGATCATCCAGAGATAAGGACACTTCAATTATCCTCTTTTTTGCGATATGTCAATCCCATGTCACGCGAATATGTGATTTCATACCCGCACAGTTCGCAAGAGACAAAACCATTCATTTCTTCTCGTAAGAACAGTGAAAGTTTTCCTGCGAGCCAAGGCGATTCCTGCCAACACGCTGCGTCAGAGGCACATCCGTCTTCCAACGCAGTAATCAATGCGTCGATTTTTCCAGGCAAGCACAACCCCATTGGTAGTCTCACCGAGCACTGAGCCGCAACTTTAGCAACCGCGTCATCTGGAACAACATCGGTTGGAATAGCGGCGCCGTTCTCCACACCGGCACGCTCGTCTCCCACCCAAGGCAGCAACCGCACCTCATCGTCGCACTTGCGCAACAGCAACACTTCCACCGTATCCTGCGTGTCCCTTACTGCCCGTTGCCCTTTGTCTTCATCGTTTTCATCGACTTTCGGAGAGAACCAGTCCACTAACGAACGATTCTGATTCATTGACTTCACCGATTGCAGAAGATAGGTGCCGGCCTTCTCTTCTTTCTTTTTCCTCTTCGTATCTCGTTTCTCGCAGGCACCGTTATACTGTGTCAGCCATGTAAAGGGCATAAAGCTATGTGGATTGTCACCATACGCGCTCCGCACGGTGCGTGCGATGTCTTGAGGCAAGAGTTGCATACAAAAAGCGCCGGCATCGGTCAGATCCAAAACCGCAAGAGACTCCATCAAGGCAGCAACATCGTATACGGCATCCACACCCTTGGCGAATCCGGGACCTTCTTCCTTCCATGTTTCGACGCCACGTATATAGCACGTCGCTGTCTGCAAAGGCTTAGGACGATCGCTCTCACCCACACCACGATGATGACGATGCACCCTTCCCAAACGCTGCATAATCAAATCTACTGGCGCAATATCTGTTAGCAACACATCAAAATCAATGTCCAGCGACTGTTCCAGTACTTGCGTGCCGACAACTATCAGCTTCTCAGGGCGTTTCCCATTTCCAATCGTACTTTCAGGCCCCAATAGATCACGAAGCTCACGTTCATTGGACATGCGGTCGATGTCCATAAAGCGAGAATGCGTCAGCCTTACATAATCATTGCCATAACGGTCACTCAGCAACTCAGCTGTTTGCTGCGCTCGTCCGACTGTATCGCAAATCACACCGATGCAACCGCCATCCACAAGCAATGTATCCATCAAGCCGATCAATGTCTCATAATTGTCATCGACAATCTGACACCGAACATTCATTGACCTGCCAGATGGCTTCACGTCTACATGCTTAATTTCGTGACCCGTAGTATACGTCAGCAAAGGATAAGCATGCGTTGTGTCCTCGGTTTTTCCGCCATGAGACACAGCTAATTTAACAGGGCGACTCAAGTCATTACGCGCACCTTGGCCACCATCGTCATATAGCATTTCCAAGATACTGGCTTTCTTCGCAGTATCACTAGACCCGCTCTCAGCATTGTCCCAGCCTCTCAGATATGCCTCAACCATTTCCGTACGCTGATGCTCCGGCAAAGTTGCAGACAACAGAATGACAGGAGTTCGATAGCCGCCGAGCCATTCCAAAGTCATCTTGAGATACTCCTGCATATAAGCGTCATAAGCATGACATTCGTCAATGATGACGACCTTATTCGCCATCGCAAGTTGACGCAGTACCACATGCTTCATCTGCAGAGCGCCCATCAATACCTGATCAACTGTGCAGACGAGAAAATTGGCGAGCGCCCCTTTCTTACGTCCCCAAAGCCAGTCGGAAACAACGGTTTCGGCTGGCACGTCAATCTGTTTCTTCGGACGTTCTTGTCCAATTTCATCCTGATCAATGGAAGAAAATCGGCGACGTGATGAAGCGATAATACTTCGGAAATCATTGTTCAATTGCGCTTTGCCATGAGCCAGCCAGACTGTCTTCTCATTAGCGAAATCACAGGATGGCAATGCTTCCAGCCAATGATGCACTCGAATGAACATCGCGTCCGTGGTTGCCATTGTGGGCAATGCCACGCATATGCCGCCTCGCCCAGTACGTTGGGTCAGAATTTCAGCGGCAGCAAGGGCTGCTTCCGTTTTTCCTTCTCCCATGGGCGCTTCGATCACCATAAGTCCAGGCTGATTAGTCTTGTTGGCGATTCGAACAGTTTCTTCTTGGACCGGGCGAATCTTCGCGCCTTCGGGAAGCTTAAACCGTGTTGCGAAAAGCTCCTGACAGGATGAAGGGACATTTTCCGGTATCCACGCGTGAGGCAACTGCACGTATGACCACGCCCTGTCTGCACGTTTCCACAAGCCTGACCATGTTTGAATATCGTCTTCTTCTCTGCCTTCTAAAGAAAAGGAAGTCGCATCGTCCACCCAGGGTTCCACCTGCACCAAGGGGAACATGCTCTTATCACTGTTACTGGCAATCCAGTCGGACATGATCACTAATCCGGTCATCAGCACAGCAGACTGGGCACTGAATCTTCTGCCAGAAAAGAATTTCCACTCGTATTCCTCTATACCAGCTACGTTTGCAACAAAATCTATGAGTTCGTCCTGCGCGTCAATCCATTCTTCGGAGTTCAAACCAGCATTGATTTTTTGGTTTTTCGCATCATCAAGTTTACTTTTATCTGGAGGAGTGCCATGATGCCCTCCTACGACGCATGCGTATTGTCGCGCAGTTTTTCTATCCCAGTTATGGACGCGTACAAAATATCCCTCAAGAATGACTTCGCCTGCAATAGGATGTGTGGGATGATTGGTGTCTCGCAACCCTGCAATCATAGGTAGTCCCGCTTGTTCAGCTTTCCAAGCGAAGCTCTCTACACTTGGCCCAAAGGCGATAGGTTTTGCCTGAAACACCGGTGTCGCTTTGCCAATATCGTGTACCCCTGCCAAGAAGATCATGAGTTTCTTAGCTAGATTCTCATCGTCCCCAAGATCTCTGACTATCACTGCTTTTGTGCCTCGAGGAACCCATGTATCCCAAATTTTTGCCGCTATTGCAGCGGAATCAGCCATATGCACGTACAACGGTAGCCATTCGGAGTCATCCGTACGGTTCGTTTTACCCCAAATTGCCTTTGCTCGCGTAGACAATCCCAACTCATCAGCAAACATGATAGCCCCCATCCCCATTTCAAAGGCGTAGTCCATTCAGATACATGCCACCATTGGCATTTATCTCTCCAAACCAGCTCTAAAGGAACAGCATAGGCCATAAAAGTTCAAAGACACGCTTTATCTCTAGTATTCTTTAAGATCATTTTTTCCGCTACATCTATACGAATAACTCAATAGAATAAAACACGTTTTTAAGAATAATTTCAAATAAATATAGCTAGCTAACTTATATGCCGCACTTGTGCAGCAATCTCACTACGACTACTGCACAAGATCAGCTAGATCGCATAGTCGCAGAACACGCCCATGCCGTGTCTCGAACCGTTCCTCGCCTCCATATACCAAAATTCTGTGATTCGTATCGACCTCCATGGCGTCAGCCAGCTTATCGATGTTGGCCCATGCGTGCACGTCGTAGGTACTGGAGGCCTTCACCTCGATTACGTATTGAGGCTTACCGCCTTTTTCGACAATAAAATCAATCTCCAAACCCTTATTATCGCGCCAATAGTAAAGTTTAGGCTCACTGCCTCGCATGTAACACTGCTTCATAATCTCCACCGCAACGGCGTTTTCAAACAGGTTTCCCCACATCTCACCATTGCGCAAATCGTCCGTAGCATCTAAGCCAATCAGATTCGCAGCAAGTCCCGTATCGTAGAAATACATCTTCGGCGCTTTTACCAACTGCTTGCCGTAATTCTTGTAATACGGCAACATACGGAACGCAATGAAACTCGACTCCAGTACCGACATCCAATCATTGGCAGTCAGTCTGCTGATGCCGCATGCTTCAGCAAAACTCGTCGCATTAAATGACTTTCCGCATTGGTGCGCGGCATAATGCACGAAACGGTCGAAACCCGCAATCTTGCGCACACCTAATTCGTTACGCACATCCCGTTCCACATATGTCGAAAGGTAGTCGCCATAGAAATTGGCGATTCGGATATCTCCGTCATATAAACGCGGATATCCGCCTTTGAAAATCCAATTCGCGGCATCGCAAGTCTCGTTTGATTCCAATAGTTCCGAATACGCAAGAGGCAACAGGTACCGTACCGCCACCCGTCCGGCAAGAGTCTGCGAAATAGTATTCATTAACAGGAAAATACATAAACATGGGAAGCCCCTATACGAAAGGCGGCAAGTCGCGCCCACATGGAACACGACTCACCGCCTAAATTATGAGGTTATAAACCTCACAGCTCGGCTCAGGCCTTGGCAACCTCAACTGCCAACTCGGAGCCCTCGGCGCCGGCCACGACCTCGAAGGAGGTGGCAAGCGTTTCGGAAGCCACAAGGTCCTTGAACTGCTCGACCTTCGCCACGTCACCCGCCGGAACGGTCAACTTCAACGCAATACGGTCGGAGATCTCCAGATCGGCAGCCTTGCGGGCATCCTGCACGGCACGGATCACGTCGCGAGCATAGCCTTCGGCAATCAGGTCGTCGTTCAGCTCGGTGTCGAGAATCACGAAGCCACCGGTCGGCAGCGCAGCGGACACGGAGCTGGCGGCCTCTTCGGCGTTCTTCTCCTCCACGCTGTTGATCAGCTCGTATTCACCCTCTTCCAGTG
>OGUQ01002777.1_pt1 | contig 11434 bp, 9 predicted proteins | sample 1574701 | NCBI WGS metagenome assembly OGUQ01 (sample SAMEA2582087, study PRJEB24529) | metagenome | biome: Human gut stool | place: China | collected 2011 | reverse complement strand
GGTTTCCAATTAAACCACACAACCATACCCAGCCCACCAACCCGGGGAGTTTTTACCTGTCAGCGTTGGTCGCTTTGGCTCCCTCGCTTTTGTGGTGGGGTGAGATGCGTGGTTCAGCGTTGGTCGCATTGCTCCCTTGCTGGTGTGGTGGCGGGATTGAGCTATGGTCGTGTAGAGCAACTGTGTTTGTGATGGGGAGGATGTGACTGGGTTGGATAAAGGACTTTCTTGAAGGTTTAAGTGGAGTTTAGAGGCTGTAGGATTTTATAAAATGTGTAGCAATTTTCGCACACGATGTGCGAAAAAGGCGCATTCGAGCCATGGATGGCGAGTATGCGCCGGTTGCGGACGGTGACTGTAACGCGGATAAAATCCGTACAGCGTCTTAATGACACGTTCCACCTTTAAGAAAGTCCTTTATCCAACTCAGTCACACCTTGCTGGACATAAAAGAAGGAGGACATTATGAAGGTTATATCTATTGTTGATGATGATTATGGAATTATGTTTAATAACAGACGAGTTTCTAAGGACAGTGTTCTTAATGAGCATATTATTAAGATGCTTGATGGCGGGAAGTTATGGCTTTCTTTATATAGTAAGCAGCTTTTTGGTGATTATGAAAATATTGAGGTTAATCAGGAGTTTGGTTTTGCTGGAAAGGACGATTTCTGTTTTGTTGAGGACTCTGAGATTGTTTCTTATGAGGATATGGTGGATGAGGTTTACCTGTATAAATGGAACAGGAAGTATCCTTCTGATGTGAAGTTTCCTAAGGACATGCTTAATGATTTTAAGCTGGAGGGTTCTACTGATTTTGAGGGTAATTCTCATGAGAAAATTACTGAAGAAAGATATGTAAGAAAGAAATAAGGAAAAATACATGCGTAATATAAGGTTAGAAGTGCTAAGGAGAGTAACCGCATTTTTACTGGTGTTCTTTATTGCAGGAATCGGATTTGGGTTAAGCGGATGCTCTTCTAAGAAGGATAATCAGGCTGGTACTGTGGGGAGTGCTGAGGTTCAGAGTACGGCTGTTGCAGATGATATGGCATCTTTAGTATATCAGGGTGAACCGTATGTTGTAATTAATGATAATAACCCAGCGTTTAATGATGCTGACTTCACGACTATATCATTTGAGAGTTACGGAGAACTGGATGAACTTGGAAGATGTACTACTGCATTTGCTAATATAGGTAAAGACATTATGCCTACTGAGAAACGTGGTGCAATTGGTGAAGTAAAACCTACGGGATGGCAGACAGCAAAATACGATAGTGTTGATGGTAAATATCTGTATAACAGGTGCCATCTTATAGGTTATCAGCTTACTGGTGAGAATGCCAATGAAAAGAATCTGATTACAGGAACAAGATATCTTAATGTTGATGGTATGCTGCCTTTTGAAAATATGGTAGCAGATTACATAAAGGAAACTGGTAATCATGTTCTGTACCGCGTAACACCTGTATTTTCTGGCGATAATCTTGTTGCCAGCGGTGTGCAGATGGAGGCTGAGTCAGTTGAGGATAATGGTGATGGAATTCTTTTCAATGTGTATTGTTTTAATGCACAGCCGGGAATTGCTATTGATTATGCAACAGGTGACAGCCATCAGGACGATTCAATAGTTGCAGATGCTTCAAAGTCAACAACTGCAGCAGAAGCAAATGTGCAGACATATGTACTTAATACAAATACTAAGAAGTTCCACAAAGAATCCTGCAACAGTGCCAAGAGCATGGATGCTTCCAATAAAAAGATTTATACAGGAAGCAGGCAGGAGATTATTGATATGGGATATGAGGCTTGTGGTGTGTGCAAGCCGTAAAATAGTTATTTGAATTGAATTAAATTTAATAATATGGTAAGATTCTGACAGAGAAACCGGACAATATAATAGTTAGCTTGTTTATACATGGAAAGGAATTTTTATGAGAAAAATCAAACTAATACTGTTATTTTGCGCTGTTTTTCTGTCAATTTTGTTATTAACAAGTGATAAAGACAGGATACAGGCAGATGATGATGACAGTAATTTTACTAATTTAGTGGTATTTGCCAGATTTGCAGGTGAAACCGAATTTATAAATGATGTATATGAAGGCAGTTCTGTCAGAAAAATAACAGATAATTCATATAATGCAGGTTCATATAGTGTAGGCGATTATTACAGATGTGTATCAGATAACAAATTAAGAATGAGAAGTGTATATTTATATGATAATGGCGGCTCAATTGTACTTTCACATCCTCGTGGGTATTATGCAGAGTACAGCGATATTAATACTATTGGTTATAAAGATGCTTCGGAGCGTGCAAGCAGAATGTATGAGCTTAGGCAGGAGTGGTCAGAAGCTGTTAATAATGCCATATCATCAGGGAATAAAATTTCTGATTATAATGATACTGTATACTATGATTATGGTGTGCTCGATAAAGATAACAATGGAACAATTGATTCAATTACAATTATTTATAAGAATAATGAGTCAGGTAATATATCAGTAAGCTGGTCTTCACCATTGTGGAATTATACAGATTATGCTAATAATATTTCTGTTAATACCGGCAAAAAAACTATTAATAGTTACAAATATGTCCAGATAACCAATTCGTATTGTAAGCCTGATGGTGATACTAACGGATATTTATTTAAGGATGGGGATGACCAGGTATTTGTATCAATTGCAACAGCAGTACATGAAATGGGACATATTATGGGGCTGAAGGATTTATATAACTCAAAGAATGCGTCACCGGTGTATTTCATGTCAGTTATGGCAAAGCATATATCTCCAGTTCCACAGTTTATGTCTCTTAAGGAGAAAGAAGTATTAGGCTGGGCTGATGAGAATGATATTAAGACGATTTTGTCCGAAGGAGAATATAGTCTTAAAGCATTAGGAACTTCAGGTGCGGATAATATTACAGGATATAAGATGGATATTCCGGAAAAGGGTAAGACATTGTATCTTGAGTACAGAAATTTTGAGGATAATGGTAACAAATATGATTCTCAATATAAGCATATGTTCAAGATTAATGGAAACAGAGTGGATAAAATTCCATTAAAATCTGGGCTGGTATGTTATCTTATAGACAGTGACACTAAGTTTCCAAGTAATATGTATTTTTCATCACCTAAATGGAATTATGAAGTTCTTGGTGGACAGTATAACACAAAGGCAGATGCAGCATTAGGAATAGGTGAAGATATATGGATTTACGGAGATATTTATATCAGTGTCAATTCAATCGAGAATAATATACTCACATTTGAAATAAAGGGTGGCATTCCAGAGCATATTCATAGTGGCGGAGAGGCAACATGCGTCAATCGTGCAGTGTGTGAAGTGTGTCATAAGGAATATGGTGAATTAAATAAGGATAATCATAAGTTACAGCATGTAGAAGCTAAAGCAGCTACAGTGACTCAGGAAGGTAATATTGAATATTATTACTGCTCTTTATGTTTAAAATACTTTGCAGATTCAAATGCATCAAAGCAGATAGACAAAGATAGTGTTGTTACATCGAAACTGGCACCAGAAATAATTGCTGGTGATAAATGTATAATTGATAAGAATTCCGATAAGGCAATTACATTTAAGTCTAATGCAGCATTTTCAGATTTCGTAAAAGTAGAACTTGATGGCAGAGAGCTTGTAAAAGACAAGGATTATACGGTAAAAGCAGGAAGTATTATTGTAACACTTAATCCAGATTTAATAAAAAAATTATCGACGGGAGAGCATGTTATAGGTATTGCTTCATCGAGTGGAACAGCGAGTGCACATTTTACTGTTAAAGAACCGGAGACAGAGAGCATTAAAGAGACAGAAACAGAGAGTATTAAAGAATCCGAAACAGAGATGGAAAGTACTAAAGGAACAGAACTGGAGACAGAGAGTATTAAAGAATCTGAAACAGAGACCATAAGTCAGATAGAATCAGAAACAACAAGCCAGTATACATTTGATGAGAATGAAACAAATGCATCATCAATTAACACTGGGGACAGAAATCATGGGAAATTATGGCTTGTAATAGCAATTATTGCGTTAGCTGGATGTATTGCAGCAGCAGTTATGTATGTTGTTTCAAAGCGAAAGTAATAAAAACTGAATAGCAACTGATAATACAAAACAGGAGTAGGTCAATAGCTTAACTCCTGTTTTGTGTTATGAAATATAGTTGTTATTCAGTAAATGTTCCAACCAATTTAACAAGCATAGCAACGGTCATATCCATGCCTTCAACAGTAATATGTTCATAAGGACCGTGGTATGCGTGTCCTCCAGTTCCAAGGTTAGGGCATGGAAGTCCTTTGAAGCTTAACTGACAGCCGTCTGTTCCCCCTCGGATAGGAAGAATAAGCGGTGTTATATCAGCCAGTTCACAGGCTTTCTTTGCATTTTCAATAAGATTCATGCAGCCCGCAATGATTTCTGACATATTCTTATACTGGTCTTTAATGGTGAGCGTAACAGTTCCCTTGCCCCATTTTTCATTCATATTCTTTTCGATTAATCGCAGAGTATTTTTCTTTGCTTCAAATAAATTCTTATCATGGTCTCTTACTATATAATTAAGCGAAGCCTCACTGACATCGCCAGACATGCTGACAAGATGGTAAAAGCCCTCGTAATCTTCTGTGCCGCGAGGGGTTTCCATAGCAGGAAGTGCATTGTTAATCTCCATTGCAACAAGACTGGCATTAATCATGGTGTCTTTGGCAGAACCTGGGTGTACATTGAAGCCTTTAATGTGAAAATCAGCTTTGCATGCATTGAAGTTTTCGTACTGAATCTCGCCTTCTGTGTCGCCGTCAATTGTGTAGGCGTATTGGGCACCAAATTGTTCTATGTTAAAATGCTCAGCTCCCCTGCCAATTTCTTCATCAGGTGTGAATGCCACACATATTGTTCCATGAGGTATATTGTTTTTCTGCAAATGTTCTATCATAGTCAGGATTTCAGCAATACCTGCTTTGTCATCAGCGCCAAGAACAGTGCTTCCGTCAGACGTGATAATTGTGCGTCCTTTAAGAGTACTAAGATGAGGGAAATCATGCACAGACAGAGTTATCCCGGCAGGAAGTGTAAGTGATTCACCATTGAAATTCTCTGTTATAACAGGTGTAATATCATGATTGCAATAATCGGACACAGTATCCATATGTGCAATAAATCCAATAGCAGGTACATTTTCATAACCGCTTGTTGCTGGAAGCTTACCATACAGGTAACACATATTATCAAGTACAATGTCCGATAAATTCAATCCTTCCATCTCGTCTTTAAGATATCTGGCTAATTCAAACTGGCATGCAGATGAGGGAGTTGTTTCACTGTTTTCGTCACTTGGTGTACGGAAAGTGACATATTTTAATAATCGTTCATAGGCTTTCATGATAATTCTCCATTCTTTGGATTGATATTCATATAATAACACATTTTCTATCTGAATATCCGTAATATATAAAAAAGCAGGAGAAAATCTCCTGCCTGATAGTTAATATTATTCTGTATCTACAGCGCACATGTTTTCTGGGACTTCAGCATTTTTCCTGACAAATATTGCCCTGAATATAAGCCTTACAAATGGTCCGCAATAGAACATCTGATAGCAGATTGCCATAGGGAAATTCATTGCCCATGTCTTAATCCACATGCCAAAGGATGGTTCTTTGAAAAGAAATGTTGCAACGAGACTCATAATCGGACACATAATGCAGCATATACATATTGATATTGCATATGTGATGAACTGAGGTCTGTCTGTAGGACGCATAACTGTGAACGCAAGCATTTTAGCTATCTTTCCTACAACGAAGAATTCGAGTACGAAGGCAATTGGAACCATGATTGGGAGCTCATGCGTTGCAGCTAAGAAAGTAGTACCATTCACAGTACCTGTGTTGAGGGCAACATTATATACGACCATTCCATAGACCATAATTGTTGCCATAATAATTGTGAAAATAACATCCTGAAACTTGTTTTTTGGCATAAAAAAATCCTCCTTAATAATAACTTAAGCAAAACATGTGTTGTTCGTTATCATCCGGAGGATGTGTCGTTTCCAATATAACCATATTTAATTGTGCCGAAGTATAGTATCATAATATTAATAAATATGTCAAGTACTTGATTTTTTAAAAATCGGGTGTATACTATAAATAATTTAATACATATGGAACTTCAGGGCAGGGTGCAATTCCCTACCGGTGGTAAAGCCCACGAGCCGAGGCGTAAGCCAGAGCATGATTCGGTGTAATTCCGAAGCCGACAGTAAAGTCTGGATGGAAGAAGTGATATTAAAGTTAGTTATTCATAATGTAATCATAGTAGAATGAATGGCTGGCTTGAATGTGGATACTGGCTCTGAGATGAATTATTATCTCAGAGTTTTTTGATTGTCAGAGTAAGAATTTGATTATAGAAATTCGATATTTTGGCGTATGGCTTCTGAAGTGGTGAAATGAAACTGCTTTGGAAGCTTTTTTTATGTCTGGGCTGGATTTTGATTGTGCTAGGATGTCTGTATTGTTGAGGCGGAGTCTGGTCTGAAATGTTGGAACTGGCAATTGTGGCGGCAGCATATTACGGCGATTTAATTCTGAGCAATCTGGCGGCATATTATAGCAATTCAGAGCAGAATGGCAGCAGGTAAATTTGGTAAAAACCTATAAATGTAAGCTTTTTAAGAATTTGGTAGGTTTATTTTGGAGGAAAACCAAAGAAAACATATGGATTTACCTACTAAATGAGCTATAAACAATGAATTTATAGGTCTTTGAGGAATGGAAATGCGTTTAATATTATAGACAAGATGAAAAAGACCTACTAAACCATTGAAAATGCGACTACTTATAGGTATCACGACTTTGAGCCGGCAAAATCAAGAAAGCAGCAAGCACATTAAGAATGAAATTAAGATACAGCAGACAAGGGAAATAAGGATAGAGAAAATCGGGACAGAAAAAAGCAGAACAGAAAAAATCTGGACAGGAAGGAACAGAAAGAAGGTGCAGATATGCAGCAGGAAATAAATAACAATTTTTCAAAAGAAGATGAATTCTACATGAAGCGGGCGATTGAACTGGCAAAGAGAGGAACAGGCTGGGTTAATCCTAATCCGCTGGTGGGAGCTGTAATTGTAAAGGATGACAGAATTATAGGTGAAGGCTGGCACAGGAAATATGGTGAGCTTCATGCGGAAAGAGATGCACTTTCAAGATGTATGGAGGATACCAGAGGAGCAACCATATATGTGACACTTGAGCCGTGCTGCCATCATGGGAAACAGCCGCCTTGCACTGAAGCACTTGTGCAGGCAGGAATAAGCAGGGTTGTGATAGGTTCGATGGATCCTAATCCCCTGGTAAGTGGAAAAGGTGTTAAATATCTGGAAGAACACGGGATTAAAGTTGAAGGTTGTGTATGCAATGAAGAATGTCTGGCGATGAATTATGTATTCTTTTATTACATAAGGAATAAAGAGCCATATGTTGTGATGAAAACAGCACAGACACTTGATGGGAAAATTGCCACATATAATGGACTTTCCAAGTGGATTACAGGTGAGCAGGCAAGAGAAAATGTGCATGCAGACCGTCACAGATACGCGGCAATTATGGTTGGTGTCGGCACTGTGATTGCTGATAATCCAATGCTTGACTGTAGAAGTACAGCCGTAAGCAATCCACACAATCCTGTGCGAATCATATGCGACAGCAGATTGAGAACTCCGTTGGACAGCAGAATTGTAAAAAGTGCAGGGCAGATACCAACAATAATTGCTACATGTAGTACCGACAGCGACAGGAAATCTTTATATGAAAATGCAGGCTGTGAAGTGATAATTACAAAAGAATCAGAGCAGCACGTTGACCTTAAAGAGCTTATGAACATACTTGGAGAAAAAGGTATCGACAGCGTGATTCTAGAGGGAGGCGGAACACTTAACTTCTCGGCATTGCAGGCTGGAATTGTGAACCGGGTTCAGACTTACATTGCACCTAAGATATTTGGCGGGACAGACAGTAAGACAGCAGTTGAAGGTAAGGGTGTTGCAAATGTAGATGAAGCATATCAGTTGAGAAACAAGACAGTTCGTCTTCTTGGTGACGATATTCTGATTGAAGGAGAGTTGTAATGTTTACGGGGATTATTGAAGAAATCGGACATGTAAATAATGTGAAAAAGGGAACGGCATCGGCAATCCTTACAATACAGGCAGAAAAAGTCCTTGAGGGTACACATATAGGAGACAGCATTGCTGTCAATGGTGTGTGCCTTACAGTGACAGGGATATATGATAATACATTTACTGCGGATGTAATGCATGAGACGCTGAACCGCTCATCACTTGGCAAGCTGGTGACTGGCAGTGCTGTTAATCTTGAAAGGGCAATGGCAGCAGATGGAAGGTTCGGAGGACATATAGTTTCAGGACATATTGATGGAACAGGAAAAGTTGTAGCGATAACCAAGGATGATAACGCGATATGGTATCAGATTAAGACAGACATCGGAATATTAAAATATATTGTTGAAAAAGGTTCAGTTGCCATAGATGGAATAAGTCTTACGGTTGCCAAGACGGACAGTCAGAGCTTTTCAGTATCAATAATACCACATACGGCAGGTGCGACAACGCTGTCACTTAGGAAAGCTGGTGATGTAGTTAATCTTGAAAATGATATTGTCGGTAAGTACATAGAGAAATTCATCACATTTGAAAAGGAAAAGCCGAAAAGCGGGATAACGAAAGAGTTCCTGCTAAAGAATGGATTTTAAAATATCAAAGGGAAAGGAAGGTAAAAGAAAATGTTTGAGTATAACACAGTAGAAGAGGCAGTTAAGGATTTACAGGATGGAAAGCTGATACTTGTCTCAGATGATGAAAGCAGAGAGAATGAGGGCGACATGATATGTGCCGCTGAATTTGCAACTACTGAAAATGTGAATTTCATGGCGACATATGGAAAAGGACTTATATGCATGCCTATGAGTGGAGATTTGTGCAGGAAGTTAGGCCTTACACAGATGGTTGCTGACAATACTGATAACCATGAAACTGCATTTACAGTGTCAATAGACCATGTTAAGACGACAACAGGAATATCGGCAGAGGAGAGAGGCTTTACTGCAAGAGCATGTGTGTCAGATGAAGCAAAGCCTGAGGATTTCAGAAGACCGGGACATATGTTTCCACTACGTTCAAAACCTAATGGAGTTCTTGAAAGAAACGGACATACAGAGGCAACAGTAGACCTTATGAGAATAGCAGGACTTAAAGAATGTGGTCTGTGCTGTGAAATAATGAAAGCGGACGGAACAATGATGAGAAAAGAAGACCTCATAGAAATGTCCGAAAAATTCAATCTCAAATTCATAACAATTAAAGCAATTCAGGAATACAGAAAGAGACATGACAACTTGGTTGAGTGCGTGGCAGTTACAAGAATGCCGACAAAATATGGTGAATTCATGGCACACTGTTATGTTAATAAGTTAAATGGCGAGCATCATGTTGCATTGGTAAAGGGAGACATTGGTGATGGCAGCAATCTTTTGTGCAGGGTACATTCAGAGTGCCTGACTGGAGATGCATTTGGCTCAATGAAATGTGACTGCGGTCAGCAGCTAGCGTCAGCGATGACACAGATTAACAATGAAGGCAGGGGAGTACTTCTTTATATGAGACAGGAGGGCAGAGGAATCGGGCTTGTCAACAAGCTTAAGGCATATGCACTTCAGGATCAGGGAATGGATACACTTGAGGCTAATCTGGCACTTGGTCTGCCGGGAGACGCACGCGAGTACTACATAGGAGCACAGATATTGAAAGACTTAGGCGCTAAGAGCTTAAGGCTTCTTACTAACAATCCCGATAAGGTATACCAGCTTGCAGATTTTGGAATCGAAATCAGTGAGAGAGTGCCTATTGAGATAGATGCGACCAGCTTTGACAGGTTCTATCTTAAGACAAAGCAGACAAAGATGGGACACATTTTAAATGTAGTGTAAAAATATGGATTATTTATAAGGAGGAATTGATAATGAGAGTTTTAGAAGGTAAGTTAGTTGACAGTGGAATTAAGGTAGGTATTGTAGCGGCAAGGTTTAATGAATTTATTGTGTCTAAGCTTGTTGCGGGAGCTAAAGACGGGCTTGTAAGACATGATGTTTCAGAGGAAAATATTGACCTTGCATGGGTGCCGGGTGCATTTGAGATACCATTGATAGCTTCAAAGATGGCAAAAAGCGGCAAGTATGACGCAGTTATATGTCTTGGTGCAGTTATAAGAGGTGCTACAAGCCACTACGATTATGTGTGCAGCGAGGTTTCCAAAGGCATTGCAAATGTATCACTTGCAAGTGATATTCCAGTTATGTTTGGAGTGCTTACTACAGATACAATCGAGCAGGCAATTGAGCGTGCCGGAACAAAGGCAGGCAATAAGGGATTTGAGTGCGCTGAAGGTGCTATTGAGATGGTTAATCTTATTAAAGAGATTGAAGGATAATATATAAAATTTTTAGTAATTGTAAAAGGTCAGATTCGTCAGTAACCATTGGGCTTGGCGGGTCTGACCTTTTGTATTATAAAATATGATATAAAATGGATATGCGAAGATGATGATATAAGGTATAATAGATTTGTGTCCTTTAATAATTGTTAAATGGGTATATATTACATATAAATTAATAGAATCGATGGGAGAGATAAGATGAAGTGGGGAATTTTGGCTACAGGTAATATTGCAAAAAAATTTGCATCAACCATAAATCAGATGAGTAAAGAAAATGAACAGTTAGTAGCAGTTGGTTCACGTAACATTGAAAGTGCAAAAGCCTTTGCCAATGAGCATGATATCCCAAGATATTATGATTCGTATGAAGCACTGGTTAAAGATCAGGATGTTGAGGTTGTTTATGTAGCAACACCAAATACCTTGCATTATGAGGATTGCAGGTTATGTCTTGAACATGGAAAGCATGTATTGTGCGAAAAGCCGTTTACGATAAATGATAAACAGGCACAGGAACTGTACAGGCTGGCAAGGGATAGGCATCTTTTTATCATGGAGGGACTCTGGATATGGTTTCTTCCATTGTATGATCGTTTATACAGTATCTTACAGCAAGGAGTAATTGGAGAAATAAAACATATTTCATGTCAGTATGGGTTTGTTGCAACAGGTGCCAGAAAAGAGCGTAAATTTAACCCTGCACTTGGTGGAGGTGCTTTGTTGGACATAGGAATTTACAATCTGGGATTTCTGCGTATTGTTACAGGAAATGAGCCGCAGAATGTAGAAACTCAAAAAGTACATATTAATGAGTATGGAACAGATGATTACAGCTGTCTCAAACTGACATATAATGATGGATGTACGGCAGAATCAGTCCAGACA
>OGUQ01002764.1_pt1 | contig 11493 bp, 19 predicted proteins | sample 1574701 | NCBI WGS metagenome assembly OGUQ01 (sample SAMEA2582087, study PRJEB24529) | metagenome | biome: Human gut stool | place: China | collected 2011 | reverse complement strand
CATCAAAACCGGTACCCAGCTCTCCGGAAAAGTAATTATAGGAAATCATTCCGCCACAGTCCGGATCACCCTTTAATGCAACACTGTAAAGCTTTGTAAACAGATCATTCATATCAAAGGTTAAACCATACATTTCACCGAATTCCCTGAACAGATTCACCCACGCATTGATATCTGAAGTACAATTATTACAGTGTACCATACCAACCAGCGCGCCATCCGGCGTAGTTACAAGGTCGATCTGAGTAAGCTGTTGGAGTTCGTACTCGGTAAATTCAAACGTGTATTTCTTTTCGGGGGCAGGTAGTGCGATTTGTTTTGGTTGGGTTGCTCTACGTTCGCATTCGATAAAGTATTTGCGGATTTGTCTGCCTCGTTCGTTTCTTTCGACCATACCGAGTTCTTTGCCCATATCAAGGGTGATGTGATATTCCTTGCGTGGGCGTCCGTTAGTGCGTTCGGTGATGACGAGGTAGTCTTCGTTTTGTTGGAATCCGTAGTCGGCGATGCGGTCTTTAATCCAATGTGAATATTGTTGTTTACTCTCTAAGAATGCGTGAAGTGAACGAGCATTGCAAAGTTGAACTTGTTGGTTTTGGATTAAACCGCTGAAAACAGGAATAAGGTTTGAATTTGTCATTTTGTTTGTCCTTTGAGTTAGTTTTTAAACTCACCACAAACAAACGCCAATTTGTTGGTGGTGAACTGTTCAGGATTGGCGTACCGTACTCAAAGGATCACGGCGATCTTTCGATCTCCTAAACAGCCCACCATTGAACTTTTAGATAAATTTCTCTAAAAGGTTGATTTGCTGTTTTGCGGGTATAAAAAAACACGCTTTAAGGCGTGCTATCTTCCCGCCCTTTGAGTATTCAGGAACGCCAATTCCCGACTTTCTGTTGAAAGTGGGAGTATCTTACCGAAAGGGCGGTTTGGTTGTCAATTAATAAAATTCATGCGCTTGTAAATTTGACGGGTGCGCTCAACGTCTTTAGCGCAATATTCTGCGACTTCGTCAATACGGCCATCTTGTACCGCTTGCCATACCTTAGAACCGTCAATATCTCCTTTCTGTTCGATATTAAGCACTTGGCATAACTTATTAAGACTAGGCTTTAATTCTCTGTTATATCCACACCATTCCCACATTGTGTCGTAAGTGTTTCGCTTATCCATTTTGTAATATGGTTTCACACCATTGATGATGTAGCGTTGCCACAAAAATAATCCGTCAAAGCTCGTTACGTTATGTCCGATAAAGACTGGAACGGTTTTGCATCGGTTAGCTTGTTCTTTTAGCCAGTTATTAAGCCGTGTCAGAATGTCTTTCTCACGGTCTTTAACTTGCCAATCGTTACGATAAAATGTAACCACTTCATCATCATTAATCGCTGCGCTAATCACCACAACTTCGCCAAACGCACCGTCTAGAGATGTCTTATTAACTGCAAGCTCTTTGTTTTCTTCGAGCCATTTGTTAATCGTTTCTTCATTCTTGTAATTAGCAGGCAGTTTAAGGTTTTCGCACACAAAATCTTGATGTTCTTTGTTTTGTGTAGGGATTGTTTCAATATCAATATAGATTTTCATTTTCTTTACCTAAAATGGCATATCTTTGTAGTAGGGCTTGATAATTTCATCAGCTCTTTGTGGGTCGATAATTCCACTCATCAGCCAGTCTTGAAATTCGTTCAATTTCCGTTCCCGTTCTTCTTTGGCGGTTTCGTCTATTTCTTCACGGTTAATCATTGAGGATATATCCATTTCTGTAATCCTTTTCCAACTGTTCTAATCTATCTTCTGCCATAGCGGTCAAGATTTTGATTCGCATTTCTTCAAAATCATTTCCAAGTGCGATCGCCTTTATAAATTCATCATCATTAAATGTATCATCATCAAAGGCGTTGATAACCTCACCATAATCAAGCATCTTCTCTCTAAAAACACATATAACATCATCATCACAGTTAGAGATATTTTCTTTAATAGCTTCTATTTCCATTTCTATCGCTCGATTGTAGTCATCTTCTTTGCTGCACTGTTTATCCCATTTATTAAACTCTTGGCGTTCCCATTGCGCTTGTAAACTCTCCATTTGGAAGCTCCTTTAAGAAGTTGAAATAACCTTTAATTTCATCAAATTTGAAAATTCTAGCCTTACTACCATTGCGAACTGTTTTAATTGGTTCTGGTAATATTCCGTCAGAGATTGCTCGCTCTACGATGTAAAGATAAACACCAAAGAAAACCTTCAAGTCAGCAAGCATGAAAAGCTCTTTACGTTCGTTTTCAGGCTGCTTTTCTCTTAACTCGATATAATCCTCATATCTCTGTAAAGAGCGAGCCTGTGCCTTTGTAATTCGCTTAATTTTGTCTTTTTTAGCATTAATGACATCATCAGTTTGATATAGATAAAAACTAACCCCTAATCGTTTAGCTTCTCTTTCTTTCAAGGCTATTCTTTGATTGCATCGCTCTTGTGCCAATTCTTCAACAGCGAAATTAGACGACTTCCAAACAATGCGGTTATTAACTCGCTCAACAGCAAGCCAGCCTTTATCGTGCTTTTCTGGTTTAATTTCTACTTTTCGCATCGTCTAATTCCTTTTGCTTGATGTTTGTGTATGCCATAGCTTCTTGTTTAGCTGGCTCTGTTAAATCTGGTTGATATTGACCGTGTTCAGTAATCCACTGTATGCGAGCTTGTTCACGCTCTGATGCTGTCGGCTCGCTTGCTTGTGCTGCAAGTGCAGTGAGCATTGTCATAACAACCAAACAGATTGATAGGATAATTGCAACTGTATAAGCGGTTGTTTTAATAAAATTGATTAATTTGTTCATAGTGTTTACCTCGTATGGTTAGGAATATTGGTTAAAAAAATCCCTCTAGTGCCAATCCTAATAAAAGCAACTAGAGGGGCTAACCAATTTAAAGTAGATTTTTTTTATTATGAAAAACGCTGTTTCCAGCTAGAGCCGCTCTCAACGTTTCAATCAGTTATTCAAGAAGATTGAGGTTTAATTCGCTATTTGAAAGCGGCTTTAGATGGAGGCTCTTTTGGGATTTGAACCCGTGTCATTTTTCATAACGCTACCGTGTTTTTGTACCGTGTCGGTTTCCACAACCGACCAAACAAAGAGCCATTTCAAAGCACACTTCTCTCTATCATTCGCAACGGTTTCACGTGCCGTTGTGTCTCTGTACTTCAAATGTGCTTTGAGATATTTCCCCACTGCGACTAGACTTTCTGTAACTGTCAGTTTTTCACTGGTCTCATCTTTCAGTGGGAATTCCGTTTACTCTCATTATGTAGGGTAGGGCTTTTCATCTACACGACCGCATAATGCCGTTATGAGTAAACTTCTTGGAATCTGATTTTTAAAGAGCATCGAGATATTTGTTTATGTGTATCTCGTTTTGATGAGCATATTAAACATTATGTTTATCTTTGTGTCAACATAAAGTTGATTAATTTTATTAAAAAAGTTGATTTAAAAACTCATATTGTTGATTTTCATGTGTATTTTTTTAGGAAAAATAAATTTGATTGCTTGTTTTTTGAGCAGTTCGTAATTTGATATTGGTTAATAATGCGATTTTTCATCAGTTTTTTATCGTTTTTGCGATCTGTATCGCAAATTTAATAGCTAAAAATAGACCGCACTTTTGATTAAGGTATGATTGCCAAGAAAAAAGGAGGGACTATGAAAGAAAAGTTTAAGTTGTGGCTAATCTCGCTGAATTGTGACTTGATTAATGATTTGGGGATTGATGAGATAGTATCGCGCGTAGATGAAGAGTTGAGGATTGTGCGCGCTAATGAGCAGGAGAGGATTGTGCTAGAGGAGTTGATTGAGGAGTTTAATGAGTAATAAAAACCCGCCAGAATAGGCGGTTTATTTGTCAAATAGAGGATTATTTTTTCTTGCTGTCGTGCTTTGTTAGTGCTTTATGTGTTTTCTTTATGCTTGACTGTATTTTGTTAATTTTTTCTTGGGAAAGTGCGAGATCTTCAGGTGCTGTTCCAGTATTTGAGATCATGACATTACGAACAGAGCGACCAACGGTTTCAGCCGCATTTTCTAAATTTTTTTGCCCTTTAATATTTTGATTTCTTATTTTGGCTTCTGTTTGTGTTACGCGGAATATATTCGCTGCGAGTTCCTCATTATCCATGAAATCAAGCAGTGATGCTTTGTCATCAAATAGCCCTTTTTTGTTTTTTAAGCTTTTGATATTCATATTATACATCCCTCTATACCCGGCATTTTGGAAGAAGGCATAGTTCTCCACGCCGTGTTTGTGGGCAATATGGCTCAGGCTTTTTTCTCTATCTGAAATGTCACCACGTAAGTAAACACGATCCACCTCTTCGGCGCTTTGGCAAAGTGTGTGAATTTCATCTGCCAGTTTAGCGAAATATGCTTGGGCTGCAGCAACCTTTGGATTACTTATATTCCCATTCATAACCGTCAAATAACAAGCAAAGCGAGTCATTTTAAAGTCAGATGGTGTATTCGGTGATTGTGTCTGAATGAAGTTGTCTGTAATTGGAATATTTAAGTTATTGCATACAGCATAAGCCTTATTCATTGCTTTTAAAATTGCCTGCATATCGTTATACCCTAACATCATAGCAAGATCAGAAGCATACCAGTATGTAATTCCATTTTGTTTCGCGAAATCGTCAAATGAAAGAGAAGTTCCCTCATCAAATACGAGTGCTAATTGAGTCATATTATTTCCAAGTTTTTGTGTCATATTGATTCCTTATTGTATGATTTTTTGAGCATGTAAAGTCAAGTGATTTTTTTAGTTATCGCTAAATTGATTATGGTAGATTAGCCCAATTTTCAGGTTTCCTTGATTGGCATTTTAATTTACCTTAGGCGTAACTTCGCCAACTGTCATCAAAAAATCAATTTTTTCGTTAATATGCTCGATTCTCTCTAGGAGTAATTTATTCTGCTCCTCGATTCTGTCTAACTGTGTGAACGCTCCAAGCCTACCAGTATGAGCCGCTTGTTCCATTCGGTTAATTTGCACCTGCAGATCCGAATTTCCGTTACCTTGATAATAATTATTTGTTGTCATCGTGGCTGCGGTATTTGTCGCTACATTTGAGTGATTATATCGAGGGTTTTCAAATTTTGATTGGGCGCCTAGATTAGGTTGCCAATCATCTCCGAATTTCAATCTATCAGCACTAACCTCAAGAGCAATAGCAAACAGATCTATGTCACGCATTGTTAATTGCATCTCGCCATTTTCGAGGTCTAATACATCTTTTTCGCTCACACTTAGGATCTTGGCTAAATCAGCAATAGACAATCCCTGTCTTTCTCTTTCAGCTTTAATTCTTTTGGCTACTGCTTTCATAATGTCCTTATAAATTAATTGTCTCAATGTGTATTGTACGGATAAAACGACCGATGAATTTAGCGTTTTGACAAACATCCTCAGATATATCTTGCGGATCGTAATTGTCTTTATTGTCAGAGTGTAGTCTATATCCGCCGCCTACTAGCTTTTGTATGCGTTTGATAAATAACGCACCATCAATCGAAAAAGCATATATGCCATCGCCACTATAAGCATTAACCTTTGTGTCTAAAAAGACAATATCGCCTTTTCTTATGGTTGGCTCCATACTGTCGGTTGGAACATTTACAAGACAAATACCATCCGCTGACTTCTTGCCGACCAACTGAGCCATTCCCTCGTCAGTCAAATACAAACTTGAGATTATTTCTGGGTAATCAGAGTTTTCAAAACCTGTCAATCCAGCGGCCAGGCGCACATCGTAATAATCAATCTTATGTCTATGAGTTAAGCCTTGCTCATTACTCAATAGTTCTGCTCGATTATTGTTATAAATATTATTGGCTGTAGTGATGTTTACTGTTGAGCTATTAATTGTTTGATTTGCTCCAATGTCAGTTGTTGCGACATCATTAGCCAAAATCCAGCCCATATCATATCCAAGCACCTCCTGGATCTTTCTTGCGTTTTCACTTTTAATTTGCCCGCGCTGAATCCAATTTGTAACAGATTGCGGCTTAACGCCTATCAAATCTGCAAGAGCCTTATTAGATCCAATTCTATTATCGTTAACCACTTCCTGAATTCTTTTAGAAACAGCTCGTTTCACCGGGGAATCAAATTCGTTTTTCATAAACCCTCCTTTTGCTACCAATATAAACAAGTTGTTTATTAAATCAAATCATCTTTATGTTGATTAATGTTGATTTTTGAGTTAACATAAAGTTGATTTAATCAGAATGACTAATTTTTAATGGAGAATGTTAATGACACCTATTGATAAGGCTATTAGCGCCATTGGGTCTCAAAAAAAATTAGCAGATGCGTTAGGTGTAAGCCCTCAATTCATCAACCAAATCAAAAGACGAGGTGGCGAGTTGACAACAGATAAAGTTACACCTGAACAGTGGGTAAAAGTAACAGGCTTATCTGTTAAAGAACTTTTCCCTCAATTCGCAAAGCTAATTTAACAAGACCAACAAAAAAGAAAACCATAAAAAAGTGGGAAAAATTATGACAATGAAACAAACCATTATAGAGATGATCGAGAAAGTACCAGGCGGGAAAAGTGCGGTAGCTGGCTTTCTCGGCTTTACCGAAAGCGAGTTAAATAACCGTCTTTACCAAACAAAAGGCCAACGGTTTAAAAATGAAGAATTGATTGCCGTCCAGCTCGAGTATGGCTGCACTGATTTTATTGAGGAGCTTTGCCGAAATGCTGGTGGACGATTTGTAAAAGATACCGATGCAGACAATCTAGATGCCGTGGAAATGGCGAATATCCAACTGCATGAATTATCAGCTCGAGGCATGCTTTTCGGTGTATTGGAAGATGCGTTAAAAGATGGCGAAATCACTCCAGCAGAAGAAGATTTAATCCGCAAATTATTAAACAAGCATTTAGCAGCAACACAACACTCAATCGAGTGCGTGATCTCGCTAAATAAACGTCAATAAAAAACCACGGCGGCAACCGTGGCAATTTAGGAAAAAATTAACATGGATAATATTAATCAAAACGAGACGACAAGTCAAACACAATCAGCACAGATTTTAAAAGCACTAAAAAACGGCGAAAGATTAACGCACTTAGACGCAGAAAAGCGCTTTAACTGCTTACGTCTTGGCGCAAGAATTTATGACTTAAAAAAGCGTGGTCACAACATCATCAGCAAAATGATTACCGTGCCAAGCGGAAAACGTGTGGCCCAGTATTGGTTGGAGGCGTGATGAGTAAATTTATTCCTAATGCGTTTCAAATTCCCAATTCTGTTATTGATGAGTTGCTAGCAAAACTCACTTGCGCAGAGCTTAAATGTTACTTGTTTGTTGTTCGCAAAACAAAGGGCTGGAATAAAGAATCTGACAATATTTCTGTTAGTCAATTTATGGAAGTGACAGGGTTGAGTAATCGTTCGGTTATAACTGCTTGCGAATCACTTGTTGAAATGGGATTGCTTGAGCGCTCAGGCGGTGAACGAAAATTGAATACTTATTCAGTGAAAGCGTTTGAGATTTCACAAACTGGTGAAAAAAGTTCATCAGATAAAACTGGTGAAAATTTTTCACAAACTGGTGAAAAAAGTTCATCAGATCTGGTGAAAAAAGTTCACACACAAAATAACAATAAAAACACTATACAAAATAACAATAAAAAAAATACCAAAAAAAGCGTTTTAGATTTGCTTGCTGATTTTGGAATAACCGGTCAACTTGCTGACGACTTCATCACTCACCGCAAAGCCTGCAAAGCACCAATCACAGAAACGGCATTGAAAGGTTTTCAGCGTGAGGCGGATAAAGCGGGAATATCTCTTGCCGAAGCAATCACAATATCCATCGAGCGTAATTGGCGTGGATTTAAATCCGAATGGGATTGGCGAGGGAGTGGAGTTGTCCAGCGACAACCTCAAAAAATGAATTTTGCTGAGAAAAATGCTCAACCGTGGAATCGCCCACAAGATTGGGAAGGAGTTTTCTGATGAATCAAGTTTCAACGTTAAACGAAAAAACAACTCAACACGCACCAGTTACTGCTGAAAGATTAATTGACAGAGTGTTTGAGCAACTTATCGCATCTTGCCCGACACTGCTATCAGTTCAACCAGAGCAATTAAAAATCCTAAAACAACAATGGATTCTGGGCTTTGCTGAAAACGGGGTTAAAACATTCGATCAGGTTAAGCGTGGAATGGCCGCAGCGAGAGCTAAAACAAACGGATATTTGCCAAGTGTAGGTGAATTTATTTCTTGGTGTAACGACTACGACAATCACGAATTAGGATTGCCAACGTTGGAGGAGTTGTTATCAAGACTTCAAAAATACTTTGGTTACGCAAAAGAGCCTCACAACTTCAAATTCCGCTCAAAGGCTGAATATTACCTACTCAAAACCATTTATGACGGTTACGGCAAAAAGAAATGGGAAGATTGCCAAAAGGCTATGCCGAAAATACTTGCCGAAGTAGCTGAAAAAGTGAAAACAGGTTTTGAATTTCCAGAAATTCCAGAATTATTAGAACAAAAGCCAAAAGTTATTAGCCCAGAAGTATCAAGAAACGGAGTGGCTAAGATCAAAGAGATTATGGGGATTGCGTAGATGGACAAGAAACAATTCTTTCTACGCTCAAACCAAGTGCGGTTGAATTGCCTTGATTTTATCAGAGAGCTGCCAACGGACGACAAAAATCCGTTGGTGGTAAAAATACGACCAATGACACGCTCACTTGAACAGAATTCGAAACTGCACGCACTACTAAGCGATATATCCAAACAGTGCGAATTTAACGGTAAAAAGCGAGACATCGACACTTGGAAGATGATTTTTGTCTCGGCTCATAAAATCGCAACAGGCGGTCAGGCTGAAATGGTAATCGGAATTGAGGGCGAAGTAATTAATCTACGAGAAAGCACTGCTCAAATGAGCGTAAAACGATTGGCAAGTCTAATTGAGTATGTTCAGGCGTGGGGTGTGGAAAATGAAGTTAAATTCAATGACAAATGGGAGTTTTAAACTATGAAAAAGTTAATTTTTATTTTAATCATCGCTGGGTGCTTTTCTATTGGATACTTCCCACAAAGTACAGTTAGTTTTCTAGCTATAACTTTGAGCTTTTTATCTTTTGTTTTAGGTATTAATGTTTATGGTGATTACGCACATGAAAAAGCTTTAAATGGTGAGCTTTTAGAAGTGAAAAAGAAATACTACGAACTTAAATACATCAAGGATAAAACTGAATGAGAGAAGAAATAGCCTTGTCAGTAGTTCTTTTTTTGGTTGTATTTGTGATTATTTGTTTTATTTGGAGTGTAGACGATGAGTGATAAAGAGTTAAAGATTTTGATTATCGGATACGCTTGCGTTGTTATAGGGACAATTTTAATCACTGGTAAATGGTGGTAGATATGAGCAAACCTAAGGAATACAAATGCAAAGTATGCGGTTGTTACTTTGTGAAAACTATCAGCTTGACACAGAAAGTCTGCTCACCTAAATGTGCAATTATCCTTTCGAGAGAGCAGGCGAGAAAGAAACGGGAGAAACAGGATAAACAAGAGCGGTTAGAAACCAAGAAAAGAATGACCGCACTAAAACAAAAAATCAAAAGCCGCTCCGAGTGGTTAGATGATTTACAAAGCTGGGTGAATAAGTTTATCCGCTTGAGAGATAAGAACGAGCCTTGTATATCTTGCGGTCGTTATCATCAAGGACAATATCACGCAGGGCATTATCGGAGTCGTGGAGCTTGTCCAGAATTAAGGTTTAACGAGGACAATATACACAAACAATGCGCCCCTTGTAATAACCAGAAGAGCGGGAACGCCATAGAGTACAGAATAAACCTGGTTAAGAAGATTGGTATTGAACGAGTAGAGTTTTTAGAGCGACAAGACCATCCGCCATTAAAACTAACAATCGAAGAAATCAAAGAGCAAATTAAAATCTACAAAGCTAAATGCAAGGAGCTTGATAATGACTTATAGCGTTGAGCGAATTTTAGAAAAATGGGGTAACTGCTGGGGGCGTGACAGAATTGGCACAGAATATCCAAGCACAACGATTTCAATCCCTGTGCTGCCGACAGCAAGAAAGGCTTATATCAAGTTCTTGACCGATGACGAGTGTCTTAAAATTGAAAAGCAAATAATGAACCTCCACGATGATGATTTGTTACAGTATCAAATTTTGATGGCTCTATACATCCAACAGGCTAGCGAAAGAGAGATTTGTAATGCTCTTAATATCTCGCCAGCTAAAATGTACAGAGAGCGTGCGCAAGGTGTTAGATTTTTGAAAGGTGCTTTTGTGGCAGCTAAAATTAAATTTATGTTCCTAGACTGAAACAAGATCCGAATAAGTCAAAATGATTTGTTCGGTTTTTTTATTTTGAGACATACATCACAATATTTAAAGCTAATCTATATTAAAATTAACTAATTTATTAAAACAATAGGAGCAAAAATGAAAAAATTATTATTGATTGGTGTTATGGTTGCGTTTTTATCTGGGTGTACCGTACAACAACAAAAGGAAGAAAGCCTAAGCGAAAAATGGGCAAAACAAGACGAATTAGCTTTAAAGGGTAAAATCACTGATAAGACAGATAAATTCACTGGTGAGCGAGAGATCAAATGGGAAGTATCTGGGATAGTAGATAGCCAATATACTCAAACTATAGTCCCAGAAAAATTTTCTGTCATAAAGGGTAAAAAGCAATATAACGAGTTACTTATTACTAAAAAAGGACGATCTCCTGTAAAATGTGACGAAACACACTGGTTAGTTGATGGTAAAAAATTCAATTTAAAACCGTATAATTCGGGGCTAACTGCGGCGGCTCGTTTCTATTTGCAGCTAAATATTTATCGCCCTACAAATACTCAACTTAAACAATTGGCAAACGCAAACCAGATTGATATTAAGATTTGTAATAATGAGTATTCTTTCACTGAAAATGAAATCAATGGATTGAAAGAATTAGTTAAAGCAGCTGGACTTTAGAAAATTGCCCCTTGACACCAAAGGGGCTTTTTATTAGTATGTGTTTCAAGGTCTCAAAAGCCTTATGTTCAACGGTATTATTCACCCCGTCAGCGTGATTTTTTTGTACCTGCGATTTAGTGGACTAAGCCTTACTATTACTTAGTTCATTACAAGTGGTCAAAAAGTACAAATTATTTTCAATGGTCGAGAGTGCGAGGAATACAACACCGCAAGGGAATAACTCCGCTCGATGCTTTACGAGTTTTGAGCTCTCGACCGCCCAATTATTGGGATTTCCCTCAAAAGGAATAAAGCGATGACTACTCAAGTTCAATTTTCAACATTCAACTTCCACAATTCTCCCGTTCGTACAATTACTGATCCAAAAGGCGAAATCTGGTTTTGCGGCACAGATGTTTGCAACATTCTAGGCTACGTTAATCCTCGTGATGCTATTTCAAAACAC
>OGUQ01002730.1_pt1 | contig 11626 bp, 15 predicted proteins | sample 1574701 | NCBI WGS metagenome assembly OGUQ01 (sample SAMEA2582087, study PRJEB24529) | metagenome | biome: Human gut stool | place: China | collected 2011 | reverse complement strand
CGAACAGCTCCATCTTGGTGATGAGGTCGGCGGCGTTCTTCTCCTCCTCGCCCTGTTCCTTGATGAACCAGTCCAGCGTCTGCATGGTACGGAAGTCCCTGACCTCGTGTGCGGCGGCGTAGATGGCATCGATGCTGGCGGTGACCAGCTTCTCGTGCTCCAGTGCCTTTTTCAGCGGGGTCATGTGGTCGCCTCGTTCCCACTCCGGCTTTGCGATAGCCTCAAAGGTGACGCCCTCGCCGTTATTCTGCAAATACTGATAAAACAGCATGGCGTGATCCCGTTCCTCCTGCGCCTGTACCCGGTACCAGTTCTCAAAGCCGTCCAGTCCGACGGCGGCGTAGTAGTTGGCAAAGTCCAGATACAGATAGGCGGAGTAGAACTCCTTATTGATCTGCTCGTTGAGCAGCTTAGATACGTTTGCGTTCATAATACTTCTCCTCCATAAGATTGTCTTTTTCCTGCTCCCGGCAGGGGGGGGCAGATATACCGTACCCAGAGCGATGCTGGGATGCTCCCTTTTCATCTCCAGGAACACCTGCTCCGCCTTGGGATGCTGCTGCAGCTCCGTTACGGCGGCCAATATCTCCTCTGCGTATTTTGGCATACCGCCAACCCTCCAAATGCAAGAATGAGTCTTATTATTTTGCTTTTATTATACCTATATTTTTTTCTCTGTCAACAACCACAAAGGGCTTGTGCTCCAAAAGCTGCCTCGAAGTACCTTGACAGTTTTAACTGTATCTGTTATAATTACAGTATAAACTGTATCAGTAGTAAACACAGTTGCATTGGAGGTTAATTATGCGTCAGATATTACTTTTTGCGGCACTTGCCGCCTCGCTGGCACTGCTGAGCGGCTGCACGCTGTCCAAAACAAAAAAGGACACGGAGGATATGACCGGCAAAGCGGCGTATCATAAGCTCAGCGCCGAGGAAGCCTATGAGATGATGGCCTCGCAGGAGGTCGTGGTGGTGGACGTCCGCACCCGGGAGGAATACGACGGCGGGCATATTGAAAACGCCGTCCTTGTCCCCAACGAGAGCATCGGGAGCGAAATGCCCGAGGCGCTGCCCGACAAGGAAGCCACGCTGCTGGTCTACTGCCGCAGCGGCCGCCGCAGCAAGGATGCTGCACAAAAGCTGCTGGCGCTGGGGTATCAGAGTGTCTACGACTTCGACACGATCCTGATTGTCCAAATTCAATTCAAGGTCATGGTCGATGATGGGCAGCTTGAACCGGACGGACTTCAGCCACTGTCCATTAGGCTGGCGTTCCGGGTAGATCTGCACCTCGTCGATCAAAATTTCCACCAGTCTGCGGCGTTCCGCCTCGGTCATGGTGGCATAAAGCTTGTCAAAGCAAATCAGGATCTTATAGATGTTGTCGCCTGTGATTTTGTCGGCTTCAATGGCCTGCTTCTTTGCCCGGGCATCCATCAGTCCATTTTCCACCTCTTCGGTTTTATCGTACATCTTATAAAGGCGGTCGTCAAGGTCAGATTTTCGGGCGATAAAGTGCCGGTCGTCCGGGTCAAGGCTGTCGATCTCCTCCATAAGCCGGGATTTTGTGGAGTAGTGCTGCCGTAGCTGCTTCTCATAGGCGGCGATCTCCTGCTCAATGACAGTGGTATCTACCTTCATGTGTAGACCTTGGTCTTTTCTGCTGCCATTTCCAGCACCTCCCATTCGTACCGTCTTGTTCGGAATAGACTTTGCAAGCAAAGTCGTGTGCCAAAGGGCGCTGCTCTCGCCTGTCGGCTCGGTCAAGCGCTTCAAAATGCAACGCATTTTGAGGTCGCCACTGGCGACCCGCGCCCCTTTGGATTCTCCGTTCACATTGTCCTACGGACGATGTGATTTTATTGTTGTAGCGATTCGCTTCATCCCGGTTTCGTCCCGGTTTGCAGAATGCCCTTGCAATCCGAAAGGAGCCGTGCTATAATGCCGCTGTAATTGAATCATAAATCTTCAGGGCAGGGTGTGATTCCCTACCGGTGGTACAGCCCACGAGCCGTAAGGCATGATTCGGTGAAACTCCGAAGCCGACAGTACAGTCTGGATGAAAGAAGATACCAAGCGCAGAGCCCGTACGGTCCTGCGCTTGTGGAGGCTGCTCTGGGATGCGTTTGCATTCTGGAGCTTTCTTTTTTGCACAAGGATCCCTTGTGTTTTTTCGGCTTGCCCTGAACGTTTTTGTTCAGGGCTTTTTCTTTTGGAGGCAACACGATGAACGACAAAGACTATATGCGTCTGGCTTTGCAGCTTGCAAAAAAGGGCTGCGGGTGGACATCGCCCAACCCGATGGTGGGTGCCGTGGTCGTAAAAGAGGGCAGGATCATCGGACAGGGCTGGCACCAGAAATACGGTCAGGCTCATGCGGAGCGCAATGCGCTGGCATCCTGCACCGAAGATCCGCAGGGAGCGACCCTGTATGTGACATTGGAGCCGTGCTGCCATTACGGAAAGCAGCCGCCCTGCGTGGATGCGATTCTGGACGCGGGCATTCACCGGGTGGTCGTGGGTTCTGCTGACCCGAATCCGCTGGTGGCTGGAAAAGGAATTGCGTTCCTGCGTGCACATGGCATAGATGTGATCGAAAATGTTCTGCAAGAGGAATGCGATGCGCTGAACAAGGTGTTCTTCCACTATATCACCACAAAACGCCCCTTCGTTTCCATGAAATACGCCATGACGATGGACGGAAAAATCGCCACATACACAGGCGCTTCCAAATGGATCACCGGGGAAATTGCCCGGAATCATGTTCAACGGCAGCGGCACCGATTCCGCGGCATTATGGTGGGAGTCGGAACCATTCTGGCAGATGACCCGCTGCTGACCTGCCGGATAGAGGGTGGCCGTGATCCTGTCCGGATCATCTGCGATACACATTTGCGGACACCGCTGCAATCACAGGTGGTCACAACCGCCAAACAGGTCCCCACCATTCTTGCGACCTGCTGCGGCGACCCAGAGAAGCAGGCGGCATATCAACAGGCCGGGTGCCGGATTCTTTTTCTGGAAGAGCATTGCGGTCATGTGAATCTTTTGCAACTGATGGAACAGCTGGGGCAGGAGCAGATCGACAGCATTCTGCTGGAAGGCGGCGGAACCTTGAACTGGTCTGCACTGGAAAGCGGCATCGTGCAGCAGGTACAGGCTTACATTGCCCCGAAGCTGTTCGGAGGAAGGGATGCCAAAGCACCCATTGAGGGTGCAGGTGTCCCGCTTCCGGATGCTGCATTCCGCCTGAAGAACAGCCGATTGGAACAGCTTGACAAAGATTTCCTGATCGAAAGTGAGGTGGAGTACCCGTGTTTACCGGAATCGTGGAAGAAGTCGGAACAATAAAATCCATCAATCGGGGACAGCATTCCGCCGTACTGACTGTTCGTACAAAAACGGTTCTGGAAGAAACCAGGATCGGCGACAGCATCGCCGTCAACGGCATCTGTCTGACCGTCAGGCAGCTCTTTCCGGATGGCTTTGCTGCAGATGTCATGCACGAAACCTTGAACCGCTCTGCGCTTGCACAGCTCACCGTTGGAAGTGCTGTCAATCTGGAACGTGCCATGCCGGCCAACGGACGTTTTGGCGGACACATCGTAGCAGGCCATGTGGATGGCGTCGGACGCATTGCCAATATCCGAAAAGACGATACGGCCATCTGGTACACCATTCATGCAGATTCTGCGATCCTTCGCTATGTCGTCGAAAAAGGCTCTATCACAATAGACGGTATCAGCCTGACCGTGGCTGCGGTGGAACCTACGGGCTTTTCCGTGTCCACGATACCGCACACCATCTGTCAGACGAACCTGCACCAACGGCACAAAGGGGATTTTGTCAATTTGGAAACCGATGTTATCGGAAAATATATCGAGAAGCTGCTTCCATCAGAAGCACCAAAGCAAAACACGCTCACAAAAGAAATGCTGCTGCGCTGCGGCTTTTAAGGAGAGTTTAGGATGAACTTCAATACCATTCCCGAAGCTTTGCAAGACCTGAAACAAGGAAAAATCATTCTGGTAACGGATGACCCCGACCGTGAAAACGAGGGGGACTTCATCTGTGCTGCCGAATTTGCCACCACCGAAAACATCAACTTTATGGCGACCCACGGCAAGGGTCTGATCTGTATGCCGATGTCCGAGGCTTTCGTCCAGAAGCTGCAATTTCCGCAGATGGTGCAGCATAACACCGACAACCATGAAACGGCATTTACGGTGTCCATCGACCACGTTTCTACTTCTACGGGCATTTCTGCCGCAGAGCGTTCCATTACGGCGATGGCTTGTGTGGACGATCACGCAAAAGCAGAAGATTTCCGCAGACCGGGCCATATGTTCCCCCTTCTGGCAAAAAAGAACGGTGTGTTGGAGCGCAACGGTCACACGGAAGCAACCGTTGACCTGTGCCGTCTGGCAGGGCTGAAAGAATGCGGCCTGTGCTGCGAGATCATGCGGGAGGATGGCACGATGATGCGCACCGCTGAACTGGCAAAGCTGGCAGAGCGTTTCCAGATCAAATTCATCACCATCCGTGATTTACAGGAGTACCGCAAGTGTCACGATAAACTGGTCGATCAGGTGACGGCGGTGAACCTGCCCACCAAGTATGGCACCTTCAGAGCTTATGGTTTTGTGAGCCGCCTGAACGGAGAGCATCACATTGCACTGGTAAAAGGTGACATTGGCGATGGAAAGGATATTCTGTGCCGCGTCCACTCGGAATGCCTGACAGGAGATACATTTGGTTCTTTGCGTTGCGATTGCGGCCAGCAGCTGGCCGCCGCCATGACACAGATCGAAAAAGAAGGCCGGGGCATCCTGCTTTATATGCGGCAGGAAGGCCGGGGCATCGGTCTGATCAACAAACTGCGTGCCTATGAACTTCAGGAGCAGGGTATGGATACGCTGGAAGCCAATCTCGCTCTGGGGTTCCATGGAGATGAACGGGAGTATTATCTCGGCGCACAGATCCTCCGGGAACTTGGCGTAAAAAGCCTGCGCCTGCTTACCAATAACCCGGACAAAGTATATCAGCTCTCCGAGTTTGGGCTGGAGATCTCCCAGCGCGTACCCATTCAGATGACGGCGACCCCGTATGACCTGTTTTACCTGAAAACGAAGCAGGCACGGATGGGACATCTTCTGGAATATTAACAACGAAAGAGGTATTTAAAAATGAAAACATTTGAAGGCAAGCTGGTTTCTCAGAACATCAAGGTCGGTATCGTAGCTGCCCGCTTCAACGAATTTATCACGTCCAAACTTCTGAGCGGAGCAATGGATGGTCTGTTCCGGCACGATGTGCAGGACGCTGATGTTCATGTTGCATGGGTTCCGGGTGCTTTTGAGATCCCACTGGTTGCCTCTAAAATGGCAAAAAGCGGAAAGTATGATGCTGTGATCTGCCTTGGTGCAGTGATTCGCGGTTCTACCAGCCATTACGACTATGTGTGCAATGAGGTTTCCAAAGGCATTGCCACGGTCTCGCTGGAAAGCGGGGTTCCCGTCCTCTTTGGTGTTCTGACCACCGAAAACATCGAGCAGGCCATCGAGAGGGCAGGCACCAAAGCAGGTAATAAAGGCTATGACTGCGCGGTCAGTGCCATCGAGATGGTAAACCTGCTCCGGGAAATGGATACCGCCGCAGAGTAAAATACACGCAGGAGTTTGCCATGATCGTTATAAAGACCCGACAGCCTGACCCGGAATTGGAGCAGAAGATCCGGATGCTTCTGGAACGAGAGCACATCGAGGCAGAGCAAATATCCATTGATTCATGGGAGAAGTTGGTTCTTCCGGGGCTTACACTGGATGGAATGACCCACGAAGTGTCGTGCAACGGCAGAAAAGTCTCCCTTACACGACTGGAGTTCGATTTGCTGCTGATGCTTGCCTCTCACGAAAGACAAATCTTTTCAAAAGAAGAGCTTTTCCGTGCTGTGTGGGGACAAAACTGTGATGACACCTTAAAGGTCGTGGCAAATACCGTTTCCAATCTGCGAAAGAAGCTGGCCGGCTGCGGCAGCTTTATCCGCACTACCCACGGCGGCTATACTTTTGTAAGCCAAAAGGAGAACGACCCGGTATGACCAGGATCTTATTTATTTGTCTCGGAAATATCTGCCGAAGCCCGATGGCTGAATCTATAATGAAAGACCTTACGTCCAAGGCAGGATTTTCCGAGCAATTTGAAATTGCGTCAGCCGCCACCAGTGCATGGGAAATCGGAAATCCGGTCTATCCTCCTGCACGGCAGAAGCTGGAAGAACATGGCATCGACTGCAACGGCAAGACCGCCCGGCAGATGACCCGGCTGGATTATGCACGGTATGATCATCTGATTGGCATGGATGAAAGTAATCTGTGCGACATCCTGCGGATTGTCGGCGGAGACCCACAGCATAAAGTCTCGCTGCTGATGGCGCATACGGATCATCCCTGTGAAGTGGCAGACCCATGGTTCACGGGAGATTTTGAAGCCACATGGCAGGATATACTGGAAGGATGCACGGCATTGCTTGAGGAACTGCGATCATAACAGATTATCATAAAAACGGACGGATGTCTGCCAGTTGACAGACATCCGTCTATTTTTTTATTTCAAATCATCTTAAAATACTTCAGTGCCTCCCGGATGGCTTTTTCCTTCTCCGGCGGGCACTTGAACTGCTTGGGGTTCTCAGCCTTAGGCTTGTTGTAGTTCTGCCGCTCCTTGATGCCGCACTTGCGCTTGACCTGTGCAATATAGAGGTTGCTCACGTTCAGACCGGTGTGCTCCTTGACGTACTCCCGGATCTCTTCATAGGTAGCCTTGTTCTCCGCAGCAGTCATGTCCAACTCATCCATCTTCAGGTCTACCGTGATCTTCTGGTAGACATCTAGTTTGGACAAAGCGCATACCGTCTCGGCGGTGTCATCGACTGGCCCTACGAGCTTGTGAAGGAGGGATGATTGTGGACAGTTCTTTTAATCTGGCCGTCCATGCGCTGGTCTGCCTGAGCCACAGTGGACGCTCCCTCAGCAGCGAAGCGCTGGCGGAGAACATCTGCACCAACCCCACCCGCGTCCGCCGGGTGCTGGCGGGGCTGAAAAAGGCGGGAATGGTGGAGACCCGGGAGGGCCTGGACGGCGGCTACCGCCTGACGGCAGACCCCGCAACCCTTTCTCTCCGGCAGGTGGCGGAGGCGGTAAATACCCGCTTTGTGGACTGCGCGTGGCACAGCGGCGACATTGACCGGGACTGCGCCATCTGCTCCGGCATGGCAGGCGTGATGGACGCGCTGTACCGGAACATGAACGAGGAATGCGCCGCCTATCTCTCGCACATTACGATTACAGATATTGAAACACAACTTTTTGCACACAAATAGGAGGATATACGATGCTTACCATTACGACCAACAGCTTTGAAAACGACGTTCTCCGCGCGGACAAGCCCGTGCTGGTGGATTTCTGGGCCCAGTGGTGCCCCTACTGCCGCCGCATTGCCCCGGCCTTCGACAAGGTGGGCGAGCAGTACGCAGACACCCTCATCGCCGGCAAGATCAACTACGACGAGGAGCCGCAGCTTATCGAGCGCTTCGGCATCGACACCATCCCCACGCTGATGCTCTTTAAGAGCGGCGAGGTGATCGGTTCTGTGGTAGCGCCCGGCTCCAAAGCCGCCATTGAGACATTTATCCGGGAAACGCTGGCGCAGTGAGGACACGATTATGGAGCAGATCTATGATATGATCGTCATCGGCGGCGGCCCCGCCGGATACACCGCCGCCCTGTACGCCGCCAGAAGCGGGCTTTCTGTAGTGGTACTGGAAAAGCTCTCCGCCGGCGGGCAGATGGCGCTGACGGAGCAGATCGACAACTATCCCGGCTTTGAGGACGGCATCGACGGCTTTACGCTGGGCGAAAAAATGCAGCAGAGCGCCGAGCGCTTCGGTGCGGTGACGGAACTGGCAGAGGTCTACAAGGCAAGCCTTTCCGGGAGGATCAAGACCTTGGACACCAGCGAGGGCGTCTTTCAGAGCCGCACGGTGGTCATCGCCACCGGCGCGACGCCTCGTCCCTTGGGCGTTCCCGGCGAGGAAACGCTCGTTGGCAAGGGCGTTCACTACTGCGCCGCCTGCGACGGCGCGCCCTATCGGGGCAAGACCGTGGCGGTGGTGGGCGGCGGCAACTCCGCCGCGGCGGATGCCCTGACCCTGTCCCGCATCGCAAAAAAGGTCTACCTCATCCACCGCCGCGACAGCCTGCGGGCAACGAAGGTCTATCATGAGCCGCTGATGGCTGCGCCCAACGTAGAATTCTGCTGGAACAGCACCGTTTCCGCTCTGCTGCACGAAAGCCGCCTGACGGGGTTGCGGCTGCAAGACGTCAACACCGGCGCGGAGCGTGAGCTTGCCTGCGACGGCGTGTTCATCAGCGTGGGACGCGCCCCGGCGACGGAGCTGTTCCGAAGTGAACTGGCGCTGGACAAGTCCGGCTATATTATGGCGGACGAATCCACCCGCACGAATCTTCCCGGCGTGTTCGCCGCGGGCGACGTGCGCACCAAGGCGCTGCGGCAGGTGGTCACCGCCGTATCGGACGGCGCGGTGGCTGTCCACTACGCAGAGGAATATCTGGCGGAGAATCGGTAATGGTGCTGCGGACGATCCTCTCATTGGCAGTTCCTGTCCACAAGCGATACGATTGCAAGCCTTGCCTCATAGGGGTGCAGGGTAAGAGAATTTAAGGAGACAATATATGTGGCTGTTTTTAGGAATTTCTGCAATGATTTTTACAGGCCTCAATCTGATTTACTCTTTTAAAAATAAGAATGAAAAATGGTTTAGATTCGCAGCCCTATCGTTCACTGCCCTGACCGTATGTTCGTTTTATTCAGACGGAGCGATGCGTGTGCTAAATGAAGATTGGGGAGGCTTGATGGATATCATGCCAACCATGAGCAAGGCTCTGTGGGTATGTGTAGGAATATCGATTTTATTAAACTCTGTTTCGCTCTTTCAAGAGAAATAATCACATTCCAATCTGCGGATAGGCAGTGCAGCAAAAACAAAGAGGATGAATATGCTCGAACCCGGAATGAAAGTCCCTGACTTTACTTTACATGACACGAACTTCAATGCCGTCAGTCTGCATGATTGCGCCAGCAAGGCGGTCGTCTATCGTTCTATCCCAAGGGCAGTGTTCATGTACGATAGAGAAGCAGCAACACAAAACAAGAACAGCGTACCCTACTACTCTGTATGAAAGTGGAGCGGTAACACGAAAATGTTGCCGCTCCATTTTCATGCCCCTTAAATAATTTCCTTGAATCTGCTTGACTTATATTACGGTTAGTGATATATTTATTACAGTAACCGTAATAAGGAGGCTGGACGATGAGAGACAATGCAAAAAGTGGTGCACTTACAGAAGTGACCTTTTATATTTTACTCTCTCTTTATACACCAAAACACGGATACGCCGTTATGCAGTTTGTTGAAGAAAAAACGGGCGGGCGGCTTTCGTTAGGAGCAGGCACTTTATATGGAGCATTAAACTCTTTGCAGGACAAGAAGTGGATTGAACCTTATGGAGATAGTGAGGGAAGAAAAAAAGAATACCACATTACAGCACAGGGAAAAGAAATTGCAGAAAAAGAGCTTGCAAGACTAAACGAACTTGTAAGCATTGCAAGTGAAATTATTGGAGGTGCAGTATGAGTAAAAAATGTTATCGCTTTTTTGGCGGATTGCTAAATACGCAGGAAAAATGGCTAAACAAAATGTCTGAAAAGGGTTATCGACTTGTTCGGACAGGAAAGCTGCTATACGAATTTGAAAAATGCAAGACTGATGAAGTGACCTATTGCGTAGAGTTTATCGGAGAAAAATCAAAAGAGAGTTCAATAGACTATGCCAACTTTTTGGAGGATATGGGATATAAGGTGTTTTTTAAAAATATCAATCTAAACTATTCTGTTGGAAAAGTTCGTTGGCGCCCATGGGCAGAAAGGGGCGGTCGTATTGCGACAAACACAACAACTTTTAATCGAGAAATCTTGATTGTGGAAAAAGCAAATGATGGAAAGCCTTTTGAACTCCATACCTCTTATGACGATAAAGAAAAATATTATCGCAACTTACGCAATCCGTGGCTATTTCTACTGCTCATGTTTGCACTATTTGCAGTTACAGAGCAATCTATAATCTTTGGCATCTCTGCGTTGGTTTCTGCAATTCCTGGCAGTATATATCAAATACAGGTAATGAAAGTCCGGAAGGAAGCCAAGGCACAGGAATGGTGAGGAAATAAATAGCAAACCCAGCCAAGCCAGTCAACGGCAAGTGAATGGGCTGCGCCCACCGTTGACAGCCCCGCCCGTCTTTGCTGTTCGGTAATCAAGAGGGCGACAGCACAAAATGCTGCCGCCCTCTGCCATTATTCAGAGAGGGCACTGAAAAACATACCATTTTTATTTTGACTTTAATAAAAAAGAAAAAATCCATCAGAGTTTTTATGATTCTGGTGGATTTTCTGTTAGACAAAATATAAATTGCTTGTCTTTTTCGGCCAAAGTTCTTATTTTTCATTCATTAATTTAATTATTCTCTTAAGATTTACTGCAAAGATTGTCATTGCTCCTTGCATTTCCATACAAATAAGACCTGATGATGACGCTACGTCATAACCATGCCGATGTTTTAGTTCGCTGTTCTTAGCTTCTATTTTATAGCGTTCCCGCATTTTTTCTTTGAAATGCTCAGTTTCCTGAAATTTAACCTGTTCACTGTGGGAATCGCAAATGATTGTTTCTGTGTATGTTTTATTTTTGGCTCCTTCTTTATAACAGCCACCACGATAAGGACAACATTTACATTTTTCAATATCGAAAAAATAGACCATACGTGGGTTTTTGTTTTTTTATCTTTTTTCCTTTTATCGAAATATTTATGAATGGCTAAATGTCCGGCTTTACACTGATACATTCCGGCATCTTTATTAAATTCAAACTCATCTTCCTTTCTTCGGTTACCTTGTGTAATAATTGGATTTAGTTTTGCTATCAGTTCATAATCACCTTCTTTTGCTGCCTCGATATTTTTCTTTTCAGAATAAGCCATATCTCCAATGACTGATTCAATCTGTATCCCAGCAGCTTTACTTTTTTGTACAAGTTTTGGCAGTTCTTTGCCATCTGCTTTTTCGCCGCTGGTGATTGTGGCAGCTGTGATGATCCGTTCTTCTGTCATTGCTATGTGTGTTTTATATCCAAAAAATGAAGTGTCGGCTGTCTTATGACCAGTTTTTGCATCTTCATCCTTTGAAGTTTCTAAATGTTCCATGTCATCAGTGACAGATTCTTCTAGTAGATTTAATTTTTCCTGCACTTTTGGATAACTGCAGATTTCTTCATTTCCTTTTACAACATATGCTTGTCCCTTAGAACAAAATATAGAATTAGAAGTATACTCTATATCACTATCTTTATCATAATTTCTTTTTTCTAGTACATATTCAGTATTATGACATATATCATATCCATCAAACATTAAACTTATATTACCTTTTCCTTTTGTAAATGCAATAAGCTCCATGCTATAATCCATAAATGTTGATACGGGTCCTCT
>OGUQ01002716.1_pt1 | contig 11659 bp, 9 predicted proteins | sample 1574701 | NCBI WGS metagenome assembly OGUQ01 (sample SAMEA2582087, study PRJEB24529) | metagenome | biome: Human gut stool | place: China | collected 2011 | reverse complement strand
CCAAGGACCCTCTGATTAACAGTCAGATGCTCTAACCGACTGAGCTAACGAAGAAGGTTTTTCTCTCAAATGCGGTGCAAAGATAATAGGTTTTTCCGAAATATGCAATATCTTTGCAGAAAAATTTTAGATAAATGGATAAAATAATTGGAATGGGCAATGCATTGGTTGACGTTCTTGTTACTTTGCAAGATGATTCGCTACTAGATGAGATGAGTTTGCCCAAAGGAAGCATGCAACTTATAAATGAAGATAAGTTTTTGAAAATCAGTGGTAAATTCTCTGGTATGAAAACGCATAAAGCTACAGGGGGAAGTGCGGGAAATACAGTTTTGGCGTTAGCTAACCTAGGGGCACACCCGGGATTTATCGGAAAGATAGGAAACGATGATTTTGGGCAATATTTTAAAAAAAACGGTTTGAAGCAGGGAATTGACATGAAATTGCTCGCCGGTGATTTGCCTACAGGAGTGGCTTCTACTTTCATTTCACCGGATGGGGAACGTACTTTTGGAACTTATCTGGGAGCTGCTGCTACTATGAAAGCCGAAAATCTGACGTTGGATATGTTTAAGGGGTATGCATATCTATATATAGAAGGATATTTGGTACAGGATCATGAATTGATTCTTCGTGCTATGCAATTAGGAAAAGAGGCTGGATTGCAAATCTGCTTGGATATGGCCAGTTATAATATTGTGGAAGGAGATTTGGAATTCTTCGATATTTTGATAACTAAATACGTGGATATTGTTTTTGCTAATGAGGAAGAGGCAAAGGCTTATACAGGCAAGGATGCATGGGGGGCTATCAATGAAATTGCTTCTAAATGCAGTGTTGTAATAGTAAAACTAGGTGCCCAAGGTTCATGTATAAAGAAAGGTACGGAATGCATCAAACTAGAGGTACCTCCGGTAAAAAAAGTCGTGGATACCACTGGCGCGGGAGATTATTATGCAGCAGGTTTTCTGTATGGACTGACTTGTGGTTATTCTTTGGAGAAGTGTTCCATTATAGGTTCTATTTTAGCATCCAATGTGATACAAGTGGTGGGTACAACCTTATCAAAGAAAAAATGGGACGAAATAAAGTTAAATATAGAGGCCCTTCTACAGGCTTGAATAGAATAATGTATTAATTTGCGGTTCACAAATACATAAAGTGATGAAGTGGAATAGTAAGAAAATATTGTTAATGATTTGCGTGGGCCTGACAGGTAGCGCTTTGTTTAGTTTTAATAAAGGTGATGACCGTAATTTCCAGATAGCAAAAAACTTGGATATCTTCAATGCGATATTCAAGGAATTGGATATGTTTTATGTTGATACTATTGATCCTGAGAAAGTGATAAAATATGGTATTGATGCTATGTTGGCGCAGACCGACCCTTACACGGAGTATTATCCTGAAGAAGATAATACACTAAAGGAAATGACTAGCGGAAAGTTTGGCGGTATCGGATCGGTAATACGTTATTATACTCCCCGAAAGCGTGTGGCTATTATTGAACCTTCCGAAGGAAGCCCTGCTGCCGAAATAGGACTGAAAGCCGGTGATATCATCATGGAGATCAATGGAAAAGATATGGCCCAGGGAGACAGAATTCCCAATGATCTGACCTCGTATGTCAGTGATAATTTGCGTGGTGAGCCGGGAACAACTTGTGTGTTGAAAGTTGAGAGACCTACTTCTGATAGTACTTATGTGCCAATGGAATTTAAAATAACCCGTTCTACCATCCGTACGAACCCTGTACCTTATTATGGAATCGTAGGCAATAATGTGGGATATATCGTTATCAGTACTTTTGCTATAGAGAACTGTTCAAAAGATATAAAGAAGGCATTGATAGAATTGAAACAGCAAGGTGCTAAATCTATTGTTCTCGATTTGCGTGGCAATGGTGGCGGTTTGTTGGGGGAAGCAGTGAATGTAGTGAATTTCTTTGTACCGAAAGGGAAAGAGATTGTGGTAACAAAAGGTAAGATTAAACAAGCTGGTACCACTTATAAAACAATGAATGAACCGGTAGATACAGAGATTCCGCTGGCTGTGCTAGTGGACGGTTCTACAGCTTCGGCATCCGAGATTGTTTCAGGTTCCTTGCAGGACCTTGATCGGGCTATTGTGGTAGGAAGCCGTACGTATGGTAAAGGGTTGGTACAGGTACCTCGTGAATTGCCTTATAACAGTAGCATGAAAGTGACTACTGCAAAATATTATATTCCCAGCGGACGATGCATTCAAGCCATTGATTACGCTAAACGTAATGCCGACGGGTCGGTGGCTCGTACTCCGGACAGCCTGACCAATGTATTCCATACAGCAGCCGGACGTGAAGTGCGTGATGGTGGCGGTATTCGTCCGGATGTGGAGGTGAAAGTTGAAAATTTCCCAAACATTATGTTTTATCTGCTTAATGATGATATGATTTTTGATTATGCTACCCAATATTGTATCAAGCATTCTCAGGTAGGGGAAGTGAAAGACTTTACAATAACAGATGCTGACTATGTTGATTTTAAGAAGATGTTACATAAGCGTAAGTTTACTTATGACCGTCAAAGTGAGAAGATGCTGAAGAACTTGAAAGAAATAGCGGAGTTTGAAGGATATATGGATGGGGCAAAAGAGGAGTTTGCTGCTTTGGAAACAAAATTGACGCATAATTTGGATCATGAACTGGACAGGTTCTCGAAAGAGATAAAAGATGCTATTGCTCAGGAGATTTTGAAACGTTATTATTTCCAACGTGGCGCGATATTGCAACGCTTGAAAGATGATCCTGATTTGAAAAAAGCTATTGAGACATTGAACAATCAGTCTGAATATAGTAAGATACTTTCTGTTATGAAATAATCAAATGAGGGGCGGATGTACGAATCTGCCCCTCATTATTGTATCATGATACCATTGATGATGCTTTATTTGAACCGGGAAGTATCTATTGGTTTATGCTGTTTTTCTTTATACCCTCCGAACTTGTAGGTAAAGGATAAAGTTATGTTGCGTGAATAGTTGTTGGTGTGCATGTCCATGTATTGTCCTTTATTACGTAGTGTCACATCTATGTTGCCTTCCATCGAATTGAACAGATCATTGGCCTTCACTTGGATACTTGCTTTTTGGTTAGCAAAGTTCCAACGTATTCCGGTATGGATGGCCCAGATATGATTTAAATCATAACTTCCCTGGATAGATGGGCTCAAATAAAGTCCGGTCAGTTCCATGCGAATATCCGGTTTGGTAGAAAGTATTATATTATTTTGTAACATGGCGAGTCCGATCCACTTGCTGTGGTTGAAGGAAAGATCGAAGAATTTGTTACATTTTGCTTGACGGTATTCAGCTTGCAGTGTGACGTGACTGTCCAACCAATGTCCGATTTTGAAGGGAATGATAGTCGTGGCTGAGAAACTTTGCTGATAATCCCAGTTTAAGGTTTTGTAAATCAAAGCCAGGCGTTCTGTGCTTTGATAGGCTAGTTGCTGAAATAAATCGGGTTGATAATCATAAGCCAGGCTGAAGATATACTTGTTCTTTAAAATATAATTCAGATTTGCGGAATAATCGGTGGATGGCTTTAACATTGGATTGCCTTGTACTTCTTCATAACCACTTATATAGCCGGTACTTTTGCTCAGATCCCAGTAGCTGGGATAGGTCTTATCTGATGTGAATGAAAGTTGTAGAATATGTGCTGGGGTCATTACGTATGTTAATTCGGTTGTAGGATAAGCCGCCCATGCATGATAACGGGCCGTTTTGTAATATTCTCCGGTTATGGACGCGCTGAAAGACAAATGTTCTCCCATGTTTTTGCTGAATCCGACGTAGAAGTCATATGTATATTCATTATAACGATTGTTTGTATTGAGTTCGCTCATGTCTGTTCCGTTTTGGGTATGATAGAACTGAGTATTATGGTCACTGGCATAAGTTAAAGAGGTGCCATAGTTTAAGGTCCACTCTCGTGGTAGTGTGTGTGACTGGTCTACGTATATTTTCCAGCGGTCTATTGTTTGTCCGCTAGTCGTGTGAAATTCGCTTGTTTGGTTCTTGTTGTCTTTGTTGGTGAATTGCTGATGACTTTCGGAATGGTAGGAGGTATAGTTTATTCCAGCTTTCATACCGAAGCTAGAGAGATAATCTAAAGCGATATTGTGCATTCGAGTCTCCTTTTTTGTCCGGTTGTCTGCGGTTGTGATGTTCCCGTCGGAATATGAATGATTATCGTTGTTAGGGTTGAAGACACCAGTATAGGCTAGATTGATATGAGCATTATCATTGAATTTATATTCAGCGCCTGTTCGTACATAATGTGTTATTCCTTTCCTGTCAATATCATTGTGTTGACAGATATCATATATATTATTTTTTAAGGTGTGATGTGAGTACGTATCTGTTGTTTGTCTGTTTTGTTCATAATGGGTATTATATAGCAAGTCTATATTCCATTTAGGAGTGGTGTAAAGCAGGCTGATTCCTCCTTGTGTGCCACTTCTGTAATTGTATAGATATCCGGCGTTAACTTCTCCTTGCAACCCACTTTCTTCAGGACGGTAACCTTTCAAAAGTAAGTTGATGGCAGCACCTCTTACATGATATTGCGGCGGTGTGCTATACATAATTTCTGCCTTTTCTACACGTGAAGCCGGAGTGTTTTTTAATAAAATGGTCAACTGTTCGTGACTCATTGTTGTGGGCCTTCCGTTTAAAATAATGCTCAGATTGTGTGTGCCTGCTAATGAAAGGTTGCCGTTTATTTCCTGTACACCGGGTAATTGCTGAAGGATTTCATAGGCATTGCTCACGATCTTATGTGTGGTGAGCTGTGACAGATCATAGGATAATTTTCCTCCTTCCACTTTTACAAGAGGGCGTTCCCCTTTGACGATAACTTCGTCCAAAGCATAATCTTTACTTTTCAGGGTAATCGTGCCTGCGTCTTCTCCTGTAGTTGTCAATAAGAGGGTTTCGTACATGATGTGCTGGAAAATCAGCCGATAAGATGCTGGTTGCCGGTTGAACCTGAAGTAACCGGTGGTATCTGTGATTACGGCGTCCACAAAAGTAGAATCAATGGTTTGTAGGATGACGGTTGCACCGTCAATGGCTTGTGCATGGATGTTTGTAACCTTTCCGGTAATGGTTTGTGCAGTGGTTGTTCCTATAACCCAAAATAAAAATAGCGATGTGATGATAAAATTTTGCTTTTTCATATCTATTTGTTTTTAATATTTTCTTTAACTTTGACGAAACAAAAGTAGGGAGACTTTTTTCCTTACGTGGTTAATGGCAGGTTAACTACTTGTTAACAAAGTATGGATAGGATATAAGTGTATGACAATCAAACATATTCGTTGGGTAGCTTGTATCGGACTGTTGGCAATCATCTGTTTGCAGTACGTTTGGCTTGTAAATACCTATAAGCTAACTAAGGAAAGTATACAGTTCAGAAGCAATGAAGTATTTAGAGATGCAACGATGCGTGAGGTGTTTTATCGCATGGAAGTATATCAAGATTCTTTGCAAAAGAAGTATAAGGACAAAGATACTTCCATTATGGTTAGAATAAATCTGGATGAAGATTATGATTTTTTTGAGGATGGCAGAGGTGATAAAAATGTGAACCAATGGTTGATGTCCAATATGCAGGTTTCCATGCAAGAGATTGTCAAGAGGGATTATAAATTGTCTGTTTCTTTGTCAAGTTTAGATTCTATTTATCGGACAGGCCTTGCTGCCGAAGGATTGGATGCAGAAGTAATAACTTGTGTGACAGATTCGCTGGGGAATATTCTTAGAAGTTCCCGTTCCATACAGGTAGGGGATTATGGCTTGTTGAAAACCGGATTACAACCTATCAATTATAAATGTACGGAGAATCTTCAGGCTTTTATTGTTAATCCTTATTGGGTTATTTCCCAGCAGATGACCTTGCTCCTCATTGCTACTGTCTTGATGATGGCAATGATCGTCTATTGTCTTGTTTATCAGATTCGTATTATTGCTCATCAGAATAAAATAGCTAGGATGCGTGAGGATTTCTCATACGCTATGATTCATGAGATGAAGACTCCTCTTGCCTGTATTTTGATGGGGACCCGAATGTTGAAATCAGGAAAGTTGGATATTTTTCCGGATAAACGCGAGAAGCATTTTCAGATATTGGAGGACGAGAGTGAACATTTATTGTCACTGACTAACAAAGTGCTGACGCTGTCAAAATTGGAAAATGCTCAATTGAGGCTTTGGAAAAAGGAGATACAACTCCGTCCGATGTTAGAGGATCTTATTGAGAAATATACTGCTAAGGCAGATAAACCAGTACATTTCTCTCTTCATTTGGAATCGGAATGGGTATATGCTGATGAAGAATTCTTGAAAGAAGCTATCGGTAATTTGGTAGACAATTCTATAAAATATTCAGGTGAAGAGGTGGACATACAGATTTCATCCTTGCGTCAGGACTATAACTTTTATTTGATAAAGGTAAGAGATAACGGCATAGGTATTCCGTTGAAGGACCAGAGTCGTATTTTCGAGAAGTACGAGCGTGCTTCGGCTGCCGACCGCAGCCGTAAAGGCGGTGCGTCAGGCTTCGGATTGGGTTTGAATTATGTTTTCCGCGTGGCTGAAGCGCATGGTGGAAAAGTGTGTGTAGAAAGCATTGAAGGGGAGTATAGTGAATTTTTTCTTTTTTTGCCGAGTGGGGAGAAGAAATAAATATTTTTTAAGGAGGAAGATGATATGATAAAACTGTTGTTGGTGGAAGATGATGCCAATCTTTGTTATATTATTCGTGGTGGATTGGAGGATATGATAGGTGGATACGAGGTGATGACCGCTTCTAATGGCGAAGAAGGGCTGAAGATATGGAAGGAGCAACATCTTGATATCATTATTTCAGACATTGAGATGCCTGTTATGGATGGTTATGAAATGGTACGTCGTATTCGGGAAACGGATGGATTTATTCCCATTGTTTTTACCTCGGGCAGGGTTTCGCCTAAAGATGTGGTGAAAGGTTATGAATTGGGGGTGAATAATTATATTAAGAAACCTTTTTTGGCGGAAGAACTGGATGCGCATATTGGTGCTTTGTTGAAAATGAAGCGGGGAATGGGAGCCGCTAATGAAAGTGAGATTTATCGGATTGGTGAAAATTATACATTTGATGCTGTTCATGCAGTATTAAAGCATTCGTCGTGTGTACAAAAGACAATGACGGAACGCGAAGCGAAATTGCTTCAGATGCTTTGTAAAAAGAAAAATGAACTAGTGAGACGGGATATTATTCTTTCAAGACTATGGGATACGGAGGATGATTTTTTTGCATCACGTAGTCTCGATGTTTTTGTTACTCGACTTAGAAAATTGTTTGCTGATGATGAACGGATACAGATAAAGACTGTGAAAGGAGTGGGTTTATGTCTTTCGGACAAAGGATGAATATGTGTAATATAACATTTATTGTAAGTTCTTTTGGCATTTTCCGGATACTAAACGTTTTTAAGCAACTCGAAAAGATGTGCATTGGTGAAATGACCGTTCTTGAAAATGGATTTTGTCATTATTCCGACTTTGTTGAAGCCGGCCTTTTCTAATACTCGCATGGAAGGAAGGTTGTGTTCAAAGACAAGTGCGAATATACGTATTGTATTCGTATAAGTGAAGTAATGGTAGATGGCTTCTTGTAATGCGTCGGTTACAATACCTTGGTTCCAATATTTTTCTCCGATAACATACCCTACTTCAGCATTGAAGCATTCCACATCTGTGCCTGGTGTAAATCCGATATTGCCTACGGCTTTTCCATTAACTTCAATACAAAAATCATGAATGCCTTCTTTTTTCTGGATGAGGTCAATAAAGGTTTCCGCATGCTCTAGCCTGTAAGGGTGGGGGAATACGTTGCGGCAATTGTCCCAAATCTTTTTGTTATTCAGTTCTTGAACTAATGAATGAGCGTCTTCTGTTTGCCAAGTACGTAGTGTGTACTTGTTCTTTTGTACAAATACAGCATGATAGCGTCTCATGGGGGTACTGCAGAGCCCATGGTAATTTTGTTTTTCTCCTACGACAGCAAATCCCAAACTCTGGTAGAAAGGAATAGCATAAGTAGAAGAATTAACCGTTGTTTCAATGGAAGGATGGAGGCGTAGTGGAAAAGTTTTTTTCCTAATCCGTGCCTGTGATATTCTGGCTTGATAAAAAATAGGGAGATATGTTTACCATTACTTTTTATACCTAAAATGCCTGTTAGAGCTTCATTGTCAAAACTACCATAAAATATGATTTCGTTTATACATTTTTTGTTATAAATAAAGCTTTTGAAAAATTCCAATCCCTCATTGTTGAAATCTTCTTTGCCGGTGATGGTGAAAACTTGCCAAGATAGTTCGATGGCTTTTGGGTATTCATCTTTTGTGAGTTGTCGTATGTTATTCATGGTATGCCATATTGTAGATTAGTGTAAAAATAGGTAGAGCAGGTATGTTCTTTGTAAGGTGGAGAAGGATAAAGGTGCATTTAAAAACAACTTTATCCTTCTTTGGCTATTAACTAGAAATTATAGGCTACGCCAAGATTGAATACGGCTTGGTCTAGGTCGCTGATTAATTGGTATTTAATATCAAAGTTTAAACTCCAGTTTTTGTCTAAGTCAAACTCCATACCTGCTCCTAAATTAACTCCAAATTTTCCATCACTTCCACTGACATCGTAATCGCCTGCTTTCCCTAAATCCAAATGCCAGTTAGTGTATGTAAATCCTGCTAATGGATATAGACTAATATTGCTTGCTATGGGAAAAAGGTAGTGGATATTTGCGTTGATGTCAAACATGCTAAGTCCATCATTTTTAAAAAAGTAATTCATAGACGGCTCTATTCTGATTTGATCAGTAATATTATATTGATATTTCAGACCAATACCAACGCTCTCTATTTCAGTTCCATAACTTAGATTTCCACCAATAGCTTGTTTCCCTTGTTGTGCAAAAACAGAACCACAACCTAAAAGTGCCATGCATGCGGCAATAATAATTTTTTTCATAATCACTCATTTTAAATGAATACTAACTTTTCTTTATATGTAGAATTATTTTTCTTCCTCCTTAAACCAGGAAGCATACATTAAATATCCATTGGCTATTTTCTGATTGAGTTCTTTGCTTTGTGCCTCGGGAATCTTTTTGATAAATTTGGCTGGAACTCCTGCCCATAGGCTTCCAGGTTCGATGACGGTGTTACTGAGTACCAGCGCTCCGGCAGCTACAATAGCTCCTTCACCTACGACCGCATGGTCTAGTATGGTAGAGCCCATTCCAATTAGAGCGCCGTCTTTTATAGTCGCACCATGTATGGTTACATTATGTCCTACAGAAACATCATTCCCGATTTCGACAACTGATTTTTGATATAATGTATGTACTACACTGCCGTCCTGGATATTTACGCGGTTACCTATGCGGATAGCATTAACATCGCCGCGTAATACGGCGTTAAACCAAATGCTGCAATCTTTTCCAATTACAACATCGCCAATAATAGTGGCATTATCGGCTAAATAACAGTTCTCGCCGATTTTTGGAGTGAATCCTCTCACTGATTTTATAAGTGCCATAATTAATTTCTACCGTTTTAAAGGAGATGTTACTTCTTTTAACCACTCGCGTTCCTCGTTGTTCAATTCCGGATTCAAACAATTGTAAACTTTTTCATGATATTGGTTGAACCATGTTATTTCTTCATCGCTCAGCATATCTGTCAGGATGGCTTCTTTGTCAATAGGGCAGAGGGTAAGTGGCTCGAATTTATAGTAAGTGCCGAATTCTGTCTCTTGTGACGGAACAATTAACATGGTATTTTCCGTACGTACTCCATGGCGTCCGGTTTTATATATACCGGGCTCGTTGGTTACTGTCATGCCTGGAACAAGTAAGGCCGGCATGTGGTTCATGCGGAATTGGTGAGGACCTTCGTGTACATTCAGAAAACAACCTACACCGTGGCCTGTTCCATGCAGGTAATTGATTCCGGCTTTCCACATAGGGAGGCGAGCCAGCGCATCTAGTTGTGTTCCGCAAGTTCCATGTGGAAATTGAGCCATTGAGAGTTGGATAAATCCTTTTAAGACTAATGTGTAATCTGTTTTTTCTTCTTTCGTGAGTGCTCCTAAAACGATAGTACGAGTAATATCAGTTGTTCCGTCCAAATATTGTGCTCCACTGTCCAGCAGCAGCATGCCTTCAGGTTTTAAGGGAATATCGGTTTCGGGGGTTGCTTCATAGTGAACAATAGCGCCATGAGCTTTATATCCGGCAATGGTGTCAAAACTGATACCATTGAAGTGGGGTTGTCCGGCGCGGAATTCGTATAATTTCTTATCTATACTTATTTCGGTTTCATTTCCAGTAGAAACAGCAGCTTTCAGCCAGCGGAGAAATTTAACCATGGCTACTCCGTCGCGTTTCATTGCGCGATGGAAGCCTTCTATTTCTGTCTCATTCTTTATCGCTTTTAAAAAAAGTACAGGCGAAGGAGCTATTTTTATTAAGGAATGGGCGCAGGCTGCTGCATGGACAGCGGCATTGATATTAGCTGACAACAGGAGTTTGCCGGTAAAATCTTTTAAATCTTTTTCAATTGTTGAATAAGGCCTTACTTTAATTTCGTTTTCTGTTAGATAGTCTTTTACTTCATCTGGCAGTTTATTCTCTATTATATATAAGGTAGAACTATATTCCGTGATGAGAAGGTAACTTACAAATACCGGATTGCAGTGTACGTCACTTCCCCGTAAGTTTAGGGTCCATGCCACTTCATCCAGTGCGGAAATTAAAATGCCTGTGCAACTGTTACGACGGATTGCTTCTCGTATTTGAGTGATTTTATCCTTGCAACTGAGACCGGCATATTTCAATTCATGTATAAACACTTTGTTATCGGGCAATGCAGGCCGATCTGTCCATAATTCATTGAATGGATCGGGAGCAAGGGTTAAGTGTATCTGTTTTTTTTCTAATTCTTTCTGTAAGTTGCTTGTTTCTTGATAGCTGTTCACCCAGCCGTCTATACCCACATTGTCTTCTGCATTCAATACACAGCCCAACCACTCTACAATGGAAGGAGTTTCCGGTAATCGTTCCTTGAATAAAGTAATACCTGTGTTTTCCAATTGTTCGGCCGCTTGAAGAAAATAGCGTGAATCTGTCCAAAGTCCGGCTTTATCCAGTGTTACGACAACCGTACCTGCCGAACCTGTGAAACCTGATATCCATTTACGTGCTTCCCAATGTTTGGGGATATACTCTCCCGAATGGGGATCCGTACTGGGAATAATAAAGGCTGAAAGCTTGTGTTTACGCATGAAATTGCGCAGACTAGCTATTCTATTTATAATTTCCGATTTCATTTTAATAGGTTTATAATGGTTTGTACTAGAAAGCAAAGATACGATTTCTAGATTATTTTAAATAAATAATTGCGGAAAGTTTTGTAAATAAAGAAAGTATGTGTAATTTTGCGCCGCAATTTGACTATCGGAAAATATTAATAACAACATATTTAATAATTAAAAACAATGATTGTAGTACCAGTAAAAGAAGGCGAAAACATTGAAAAAGCGCTGAAGAAGTTCAAAAGAAAATTTG
>OGUQ01002715.1_pt1 | contig 11666 bp, 9 predicted proteins | sample 1574701 | NCBI WGS metagenome assembly OGUQ01 (sample SAMEA2582087, study PRJEB24529) | metagenome | biome: Human gut stool | place: China | collected 2011 | reverse complement strand
AAAAAAATCTTTTCAACATTCCACAAAGCAAGTGAATTAAGAGTATTATTTTTAACACATTAAAATAAATGTGGCGCCCAATATGCAAAACTATTTATTGAAACAAAAAAGAAATAAGAAGCATAAATAATAATAGCTATTTTACCTAAAAATGGTTTATCAAACACTCCTGCGAAACAAATAGGTAATGATATAGCTTCCGCACTGGAAAAAATTTCATACATTCTTCCTCCCATCGTATTTATTGAAGAAAAAAGTGGATACATACAAAGCGATATTGTGAATATTTTCAAATACATTAATGAATACATATTTTTTCTAAATATTCTATCAATAAAAATCCAAAAAAAGAGACATGTGGTAATCCTTAAAATTTGCGGACCATTAAGAGTTCCAAATACAACTTCTGTTGAATTAGAATATGAAGAGAGATTATACTCCAAGAATGTTAAGTATTGTAAGTATGGGAAAAATACTCGGATATCAAAATCAATATAATATAGTAAATAGCACCCTATTAATAGTGATAAATAAATTAATCGTTGTTTTTTTTCAGTATTAATAAAAAATAGAATTACAAAAATAAGAGCTGTATAATGAAAGAGGGTGGCGATACATATAACAAAAAACATATACTTATATTTTTCTTGAAATTTATAATCCACAGCCACTAGCAATAATGCACTAGCTACACCAGACCTTATAGCAACAATGTCTTGCGCAATATAGCAATAAGACAAATAAATCATTATTGAAGCATATATATTCACACTGTATTTTTTTATATTATATAATCTAGCTATAATTGATAGACCGGCGAAGATAGAAAAACCAACAACAACAGGGTCTGAAAATAAGCGTGAAATAGTCACAATGAGACTAAACATAGGCTCCATTCTACCAGAAACTACACCTCTAGTAAAACCATATATATAGTTATCTGTATCTGCAGTTTCCTCAGGCCTCGTTACAGCCGCAACAATTAGAAATATTCCTATACAAATAAGAATAACCTTATTTGATGAGCCCCATTGATTCTTTAAAGGATTTTTAATAAAAAGAAATAAAGATAAGATATAACAAATAATTAATACTATTTGCGTTTTGTATAATATGAGCATCTTTGTTTAGTGTATAATAATATTTATCTATTTATACAATTTTTCTTTCAATAATTGTCTCATACCATCAGTTATTCCCCAATAATATATCACAACTATAGAACAAATAATACTAACGCTACATACTATAATAAAGCCCATCCATCCTTCAGTAACATTTATAGAGACAAGATATGGAATTAGCAACATAATAGAACCTCCCAGTATTGTATTTCCATAAACTTTAATAATAACATCACGGATAGAAAGACCTGTATATTTATTCGAGAATACAAGACATCCAATATTATTAATTCCCCAAAACAAAGCACTAATAATAAATACCATTTCAGGCGTACATCCATATTCCAAAACAATCCAATTACAAGGAAACATCATGAATAGTAGAGTACTACAAACAATATTTTGCCATTTCATCTTTCCTGAAGCATGTATAGAATATAAAATTGGTTGGTTGACAGTTTTAAAATAAAGCTCAATTAAGATAATACGTATAAAAACGTTCGTATACGTAGGATATTCTCCGAGCCAAAATTTTAATATAAAATTTATTTCCAAAAAGACTGGTATTGCCACCAAGAAATAAAGATATGTCGCTATTCTGCAACTATTGATAAGCAATCTATGGAATTTATCCAGCTCTTTAGCAGCATATAATTTTATTATTTGCGGATCTGCTGCCATTTGAAAACTAGTAATGAATTGAAATAAAATATTACTAACAGTAACAGTTAAACCTCTTGCCGCATTAACAATAGTACCATAAAATATATTTAATAAAATATTAATTCCTTGATTAGCAAATAAATTAACAGACCCGCCAAAAATATTCCATCCACTATAATATACTATTTCTCTAGTTAGATTCTTATCAAATGATATTGAAAAGACACATTCAGAAAAATTCTTTCGACAATAAATATTATAAATGAGCACAGTAGAAAAATGAAGAAGGAGCAATAAAGCCCCATAGGCTACTAATTTATCAATTGTTAAGAAAGGAAGTACGATTACTATTGCTAATTTCATTACTGCGTCATAAATGCTCATATAGGCATAAATTGACATTTTTTCATGAGCAATAAGACATGATTGAAAAGGGACCTGTATAAAAGAAAACATAAAACCGAAAATTGTAAATTGATACACATATAAAGCAGCCTGTTCACGCCCATCAGGTATATTTAAATAATTATTAAGAAACCACAATCCTATAGTCTCTGCAAGTGCCAATACAAGTATGGCAACTATGAAATGAAGACCAAGTGCAATAGAAAATGTTTTTTTTAGTTTTTCATCATCACTTTCACCTAATGCAAAGCTAAGAAATCGTTGAGTCCCAACCTGTAAAGCAGAACTAATCATAGTAAACATTGTAAGTACACCACCAACAACATTATACAATCCAAAATCAGAAGCTCCTAAAACTTGTAATACTATTCGCGAAGCATAGAGTCCAACTATCATAGTTATGAACGTTCTGAGATATAAATATAATGTATTCTTCGCCAAGCTCTTATTATTTGAAATTGTATTCTGAGTCATTATTATTAGTGTTAATAATGAACATACACTCATTTTGTATGTTGCTATTCAATCTTTTACTTGAGTTAATTATTGGTTGACTGATATACCGATACTATACTTTCAAACCACAGCTATTGTGTAATAATTGATCATAAATATTTAAGACTGGGCATTATATCATGATTATTTCCTATATAAGCAGCAAGTTATGTAAGCGTCCAAAACATAGTATACACCTTTCAGGCGAGTGCCAGTAGGCACTCGTCACTTGTCTTGGATATTAAGTTTTAATTTGTTTTCACTAACTGGTTAGACTGAGTAGTTACTTGGGCGCTTACGCAAATTATAGACTATTAACACTATTTTTTAAGACTATTCATCAAATACTTAAACATAGCATGAGAATTGTCTTAATACTTTATAAAACAAAATATAGTTCGCAGCAAGAATTTCACAATAGGGAGGATACTACAAATCATATTTAGTTTTTACAAATGATCAAATATGGTATATCTATTTCTGATTTTTTTAGCATAAGGAATAAGATTTTCAAATTCTTCCTCACTCCAAGGGATCATTTCGTTGAAAATCTTCATTAGCCCTACATTCTTATAGAATTCATTAACCTTATAAGGATCATTATGGTATTTCTTAGCAATAAGAGTTTGAGCCCAACCAACTTGAATACCATGGATTGTTGATTTATTAGGGAAATACTCATCAATAGCATGACTGATAAGATGTTCTGCGCCGCTAGTTCCCCGGGTATTACCAGATATAATCATACCAAGACCAGATGTTACAAGTCCATTAACAAGATCAAGAATCATGTTGTCAGAAAACACATCATCTTCTGAATATCTTAACATAGGGAGTGCAGATTCTTTCGCCAACATGAAAGCAAGTTCATTGATTGGTTCTCCTATTTCATTATGAGCAAGAAGCCAATCTTGAATTGCAGAAAGATTAGAAACTAAATCAGCAACACCCGCCATGAAAAGAACCCTAGGAGACTTCTTAATAACATCTATATCAACCAAAATCCCTATAGGCGGTTGTACGCCAAGACTTATCTTCTTTCTATTCTCTGTGAGACGTGCTACACAAGAGTATATAGCATCGTTTGATAACGCAGAAGGTACTGTAATGTAGGGCTTATCCATTTTGCTGGCACTGTACTTCACAATATCGAGTACACTACCGCCACCAAAAGCAATCATAAGTACATCCTCCGATTTACATTCGTCGATAATAGCATTTGTCTCAGATAATTGTCCCCCTTCTACAAGAATTACCTTATAAAACGTATCTGTACCTAGCTCTTCCTTGTAAGCTTCGTATAGGTTTTCCTGGGTAATTAGTATCTTTTTGGGAAAAACGAGATGCGCTTCACTCAGAAGCCGATCCATATTCCCAAGTATATGTTTGCCTGTCTTGACAATGACGGGTGTTTTGACTAAGTTGTAGAACATATCCTTTACAATAAAGATTCGTACAACTCTTTTATTGAGTTAAATACGTACTTTGGCTTGATATCTGATTTTTCAATTTCTTCAATAGTAGCTTCTCCTGTAAGAACACATATTGAATCAACTCCTGCATTAATTCCTACAGCGATGTCAGTATAAAGACGATCGCCAACAGTGGCAACATCTTCAGGTTTGAGTCTCCATTCTTTCATGACTGCCTCTACAATATACTTGTCAGGCTTACCGAGATACAAAGGTTTACGTTCTGTGGCAACCTCAATCATTTCACAGATAGCTCCACAATCAGGTATAAACTTGTTTTCAAGTACAGGACAACGCAAATCGCAATTGGTAGCTACGAAAGGAATATCTCTACTAATGTACCAACATGCCCCTACAAGTTTCTCGTAAGTAAGTTCAACATCGAAACCAACTAAAACATAATCAATATCTGGTTCGCGATAATCCAAAGGCACTATTGAAAAACCTTCTACTTCTAACTCGTACTTTAATGATTCTGTACCTACTATATATAGTTTGGCATTTGGCTTGTTTGCTTTCAAGTAAGCAACTGTTGCGTTAACAGAAGAAGCAATATGTTTCTCTGTGCAATCAATTCCTAACTTATGAAGTTTTTCTACGTATGTAAACTTACTCTTTGAGGAGTTGTTTGTCATAAAGGTGTAGTGCACACCTCTTTCTTGAAGCAAATGGAAGAACTCCATTGCTCCAGGGATTAGTGTGCTCTCGTTATAGATGGTTCCATCCATATCGAGCATGAACATTTTTTTTTCTTTAAGTGTTGACATCAAAAGACGTATTTACTTGAAAAGCTCCTCTGCTGCTGCAAGATCCTTATGATTATCAATCTCAAACCAGCGACCTTCAATATTATAAGGATAAAACTCTATTTTACTGAAAATCTGATCAAGAGCCACCTCTGTCCAAGAATTACGATTACCCTGTTTCTCAATAATGTCAATACACATATCGAAGAGAATGTTACCTGCCTCCACACCAATCTTGTAAACATCGATAGAGGTAGCATAAGCTTCTTCTGGATTAATCTGCTTGCTGATATGAGCAACGGTTTCATTGTCCACCGTTATTTTCATAGACTCCTCAATATAACGACCATGCTCACATGCTACCATATTTACTTCATTAGAGTTGATAAGCCCTGTCTCAATGTTTGCATCATGGAAAACATCTGAGTTCATAAGGAGGAATTCACTATCACGAACAAAATCCATAGTCATATAGAGCGAGAACATGTTATTAGTAGTGTCGTAAACCTCGTTCTCAATTACATGCACGAATGGATAATTTTTTCTCAAAAAAGCTTTGAGAACCTCACACTTGTACCCTGCAACAACATAAATGTCCTTAATACCATTTTCAACAAGGTTCAAAATCTGTTTCTCAATAATTGGCATTCCGTTTACAGGAACCATACATTTAGGAACTTTGTTTGTAATTGGACGCAGACGAGTTCCAAGGCCTGCTGCTAAAAGAACCGCTTTCATTATATAAAATATATTTACACATCAACTTGTGATAATTCTTATAATTGTAATCGTTCAGGTATCGTCAATAAGGTATAATGATATCTGAGTAGTTATAATGGCTATAATATTTATATTATCTTTCTGCCCTCATCGGATTCTCTACGAAATCTTTATATACTAAACAAATACTATCTTCAATATCTGTTTTATATATCCAACCAAGTTTAGTAAATTTACTAACATCAAGCAATTTACAGGGGAATATCATTGGGATGAGTCACATCCCATTTTATATCTCCTTCGTAGCCGACTACTTTAACAGCTAACTTTATAACACTTATGATAATCAACCATTTATCTATTCCTGCATTGATTGTTTCATTACTACTATAGTTGTTCATTAAGAACACACGAAGGTTAGTAAGGTCATTAACGTCCAAAAACTCTTTTAATGAACTCCCATTACCCCAACAAATCCTTCTTTCAATCGCAACTTTTTAGCTTCATAAAAAACAACGGATGAGAACTGGAAGTACATAGCTATGTTCTGGATGATAGTTACCATTTGAACCATAAAAATTAATTAGCATCACACTAATATAATCTGTGCCATACTGACGATTTAAAAATTCACAACATTTCTGTTCACTGATTATAGCAAAGGTGTATACCTCATTGGTCTTTTCAAGTCCACTTGCAGGCAATCAACTCTCCGACATGGGTTGTGAGCCATACGAAGATAAATAAACGATGAACCAAAAGTATCATGTTATCGTACATGAAATCGGCAAGTACATTCTGATTGGCAATGATTCCTCCCACTTTTACCGCAACAAGAAACACATATCGGGCTTTCCCTGTTTAAAGAAATCCTCTATTTACTCTTGTCAACACAAATCAAGTTCCTTTGCATACGAGTTATAATATTAGTGTAACCTTGATATTGGAGTTCTCACACAATAGCACTTCAAACCATTTCACCATGTCCCGCTATATATCTTTGACACTTTCTCCATAACAATATCCTATCTGTTATTTTACCAGACCTTTTTCTAGATATTCAGCAAGATTAGTACGCATAACAGAAGCTACATGATCGGCAGCAACTTTCTGCATATCATGCTTTACCATTATTTCAACAAGCTGCTCAAAAGAAGTGGTTTGCGGATTCCAACCGAGTTCGTTTTTGGCTTTAGTCGGATCCCCCAAAAGATTCACCACATCAGTGGGACGATAAAAGTCTTCTGAAACAGCAACCAATACTTTACCCGTTTTGATGTCAATACCTTTTTCATTTATTCCTTCTCCTTCCCACCGAATTTCAATACCTGCATAACGAAAAGCAAGGGTAGCAAACTCACGGACTGTATGCTGCACTCCTGTTGCAATAACAAAATCTTCAGGCTTATCATGCTGAAGGATAAGCCACATACACTCTACATAATCCTTGGCATATCCCCAATCACGGAGAGAATCTAAATTACCAAGATACAGGCAATTTTGTTTGCCTTGGGCAATGCGTGCGGCAGCAAGAGTAATTTTACGAGTTACAAAGGTTTCGCCACGGCGTTCTGATTCATGATTGAAGAGAATACCTGAACAGCAAAACATGTTGTATGCTTCACGATATTCCTTAATAATCCAGAATCCATAAAGTTTAGCTACAGCATAAGGTGAATATGGATGAAAAGGTGTCTTCTCATTCTGAGGCACTTCCTCCACCTTACCATATAGTTCGGAAGTAGAGGCTTGGTAAATGCGACAAGTTTTTTCAAGTCTAGACTGGCGTACTGCCTCAAGTATCCGTAATACACCTACAGCATCTACATCAGCTGTAAATTCGGGCGAATCAAAACTCACCTGCACATGACTCTGTGCTGCAAGGTTATATATCTCATCAGGACTAACTTTATTTACCACCTGCACCATCGACATGGAATCACCCAGATCGGCGTAATGCAAATGAAAATTTGACACTCCCTCAAGATGAACAATTCGCTCACGATAATCTACTGAGGAACGGCGAATAATCCCATGTACTTCATAACCTTTTTCAAGAAGAAATTCTGCTAAATACGAGCCATCTTGCCCCGTAATTCCTGTAATCAATGCTCTTTTCATACATAAAGTTAATCACCAATTTTAACATATCACCTAAGATAAAAGCATCTTTGGACAGCTTTATCACAAATTAAGTCAAAAATTGGATTGATTTTTAGTATTTGTTGTTATTTACTCCGATAGTCAGTGTCGATAAGTTCTCATAATCTCTACAGCCTTTAATAATCTCATCAAAATATTTCTTGAAGTATCCCAATATAGATACCCCTGCATTTTACAAGTAGAGATAGTTCCACAGAGTTTTTAGAAAGATGAAGATGGATACGTTAGTCTTTTACTTCTTCCCAAGGATAGGGGTTATCCACCACATTTTGAAACTCTTCGATGGCTTCCTGCTGTTCCGTCGTAATCAATGTAGAATTCCACAAAGCGATAATGGCACGACCTTTTTCAACCAAAGGCTCGTCGAAGACTTCACCATAACAAGCTGTAAGCAAACGAAGTTTCAACAACGAAGCAGGGAGAGCATCAAGAAGATCCCAGCAACAATTCAGAATTACCTGAATATGTTCCAGTTTCTCACCATGATCAACGAATGAGGCATTATACCCCATCAGTAGGGCAAGACAGACATTAGCTTGTTCTTCAATTGTGGAACCTTTAGCAACAGAATCATACAAAGCCGTAGTCAGGCGGTAAACCTCACCGTTACGACGGGACAGATCATCGCTATAAATGGGACTCCCGTCCATACCCAAGTACATCAGATCGTGCGCGGCACGCTGAAGAGTGATTGCTTCTTCGGAAAGAGACATGATTAATTAAAAATTAAAAATTAAAGATTAAAGATTAGCCAATTACTTCTATAAGATCAGGATGAATAGTAGCCATGGCAACAGCAATGACACCTTGTATCTCAATGACTACACGACGATCACGGGCACCTTTCACTTTCAGGAAAACTCCCTCCTGACCCTCAAAGTCACCACCGATGATGCGAACTTTCGTACCTTTCGACAAATTCAGTTCATCAGGTTGGAAGTACATAAGATGATCGTTGTAAGTTCCGGCTACAGCAATGAAACGTTGCATCTCATTATCTGGGATAATTATCTTCTGACCACTGCGGCTATCGGTGATATATTGCAAGTAAGTAACTTTTGATTTGACACACTTCACCTCGGAAGGACAGGCATGGACAAAAAGCAGATTGTGAATGACAGGAACCAAAATACGGACTTTCTTCCCTTTCTTCATACTAATCTTGTATTGCATGGGGACGAAACAATCCAACTTTTCTTTTTCGAGTAGCCGCATAGCATCAGGCTCTCTGCGATAAGTGGCACGCATAGCATACCATACTTCAGTCTCTTTTTCCGTTTCCATTCGGTAGTTTTTTTTCAGAAAGGGCATTCCTCTAGGGCTTTAAAATCCTTGCATACGCCTGAATTTCAACCACTTACAAACACTTTATATAAAATACAGCAAGCTTTGTACCCCTTTTGCCTATTTATTTTCCGTAACTGTGCATTACCTTAAGTTCCTTACAGGTAAAAAGCTATAAACGAATGTGTTAAAGAGAATTATTATCTTTTAATTGTTCGTTTAAAAAACAGCATTTCAACCTGTATCTGTCCTAAGATTCTTTTGCCAAAAAGACAAGTTTAAAAACACAATTTTATTTTATGGATAACTATTTATAGATTAGTAATATGTGACACTGATTAAAAAGCAAATCGATTTTATTTATCAGAATATTTTGTTATTTCATTTCAAGACATTATCTTTGTGCACATTAAACGAACGATTAAAAAACACCCTCTACTTACTACAATCATTATTGACAGTAATCAGTTTCTTTCTATTTTTATCCTCTATTTTTATCCTCATCACAGCTTATTTTGATAACTTCTCAATGTTGCATTTCTTTTTTTAATAATGTACGCATGTATACATACGCACAGGCGCGTATTTCCCTACTTTTTCTTTAAACCTTGTTACACACACTTTATATGAATAGGTAGGTGGGGCTACCACCTATTACGTCGTTTTGTGTATCACACACAGAACAGAAAAGTTTCATTTTTCTATACTATAATGACAGATTTCACGATAATAACAGTTAATTTTGCTTTCGAATGCAAATTTAAAATAAATTACTAACATCTAAAATTGTGGTTTTATGATTAAAAAAACACAATCTTGAGCATTGAGCTCATAAGTAAAGATGCCTGCGGCATCGAGATCGAGAGAAAAGGAAACAGGATCGACATCCTGTTGGTTGAAAATGAACCGGTTGACCAGCAGGTCATAGTCAGGGCGGAAGAAAGAATAGAGTTCCTCACTCCCTGGATAAACATGCTTATCCATCATAAAAAAGAGGCGGGACTCAAAGGAACAAAGCATCTGGCAAGGAAGCTGTACCGCATGGCAAGGTTCGAAAAAGGAAAGCATGAGGAAGGATTTCTGACGTTGGAAAGCATTAATACCGAAATCATTAGCTTAAGGAAAGAAATCAGGGAAGAGAAAGCGGGAATGGAAAAGAAGAAGGAAAAGATGTAGGAATTCAAAATTGTGCAAAAACGCCTTTTTCAACCGAAAAGGCGTTTTTGTCATTCCGGATATTATACCCTACTTCGCACCGCCAACAAGGCAGACTAAAACAACTAACAAAGAAATGGAAAATATTCCGGTTACCGCATACAGCGGATTCAGCAACGTTCGGGGAGAGATAACCCTGAGAAAAGTAATTGAAAACATCACAAAGGGAGTACACGCAAAACTTGTATTCAAAATAAGACTGCTCGTCAGCCAGGGAAAGACAGAAGAGGCAAACAATGTGAAGAAGCAATTGCCATTCTACACCGTCACGGCAGGATACAGCGAAAAAAGACAAGCTTACAGCATCACAAGGTACACGCATGTCATCCTGTTGGACATTGACGACCAGCCCGAAGAGAAGTTGGAAGACTTGAGGGAGAAAATCAACAAGGATCCTAACACGCTGGGCAGTTTCCTCACTCCAAAGGCACATGGATTCAAGATATTCGTGTTCCTGCAGACGGAAGATGCCACCACTCTCAGGGAGACATTCTCTAACGGAGAAAAGGACTTTGCTGCGTTGGAGAAATATCACAGGATGATGTATGATACCTGCAAAGAATACTATGAAAAGCTGCTGGACGTGGAAGTGGACGGAAGCGGAAAGGATATATCAAGAGGATTCTTCACTTCTTTCGATGAAAAGGCATATCTGAATGAAGAACTTATGAAAGAGGTCGATGAGATACTGACCGGTATTGTGCCGCCTGAAAAACCGCAGACGGGGAGAAAGAAGAGTGGGAAAGCGATGAGTGAGAGTGATAAGGTGGTAAGTGATAGGGTGATAAGTGATAAGGCGGAAGCTGAGCCGTGGGAAAGGATGGAATTCAACAAGGCGGTACTCGCAGTAAAGAGGATTGCTAAATTCGAACCGGGAAGCAGGGACAGCTTCATATTCGCTCTGGGAAACAAATGTTATGCAAAAGCATTGGAAGAGGGCGTGGCAATTCGTTTGGCTCAGGAAAATTTCGGCGGTGAAGGGTTCGATGTGGCTGTGCCCATACACAATGCATACATCTATACCGACAAGACGGAGGAAGCAGCCATCCATCATAAGGAAGAGAAGCCGGACATTATCAACCAAGTACTCGACTTCCTGAAGGCACATTATGATATCCGAAGGAATGTAATACTGGACAGGCTGGAATACCTAAACTTCGATGAGAAAGAAGAGAGATGGAAAGGCAGGTTCCGACCTATGAGGGCAAGAAGCTACAACTCCATATTCCTGGCCCTGCAACTGGCAGGCATCAAGTGTTTCAGGAATTATCTGCAGGCGGTCATTGACTCCACCTATGCCAGGGATTTCAACCCGTTCACAGACTACGTAGAAAAACTGGAACCCTGGGATGGAGAGACAGATTATATCGGCCGGCTGG
>OGUQ01002710.1_pt1 | contig 11683 bp, 7 predicted proteins | sample 1574701 | NCBI WGS metagenome assembly OGUQ01 (sample SAMEA2582087, study PRJEB24529) | metagenome | biome: Human gut stool | place: China | collected 2011 | reverse complement strand
AAGGATACAGCAGGACATGGCCGCGTTTACGGACATGGCGTATCACCTGCCCGCGCGGGAGCTGCCGCTGGGCGCAAAGGGCATTGCCGCGTCCGCGGGGCTTACGGCAAGGCGGCTTGAGCCGCTGTGCGCGCTGCTCAACGGCGAAAACATTGCCGTTGCGGTATCTGCAGAGGCGCTGATACAGCGCATGACCCCGCCCGCAGCCATCGCCCAATGCATGCGCACCGTTTCCGCAGGGGACAGGGCCGAGCCGCGCGAGCTTTTGGCCGCGCTTATAAACGCGGGGTACGAGCGGGTGGATATGTGCGAAGGCAAGGGGCAGGTGTGCCTCAGGGGCGGCTACCTTGACGTGTTCCCCATAAGCATGGCCAACCCCGTAAGGATAGAGTTCTTTGACGACGAGATTGACACCATGCGCACATACGACGCAGTATCTCAGCGCTCGATAGAGAACATAGACCGCTGCGTCATCCCCCCGGCAACGGAGATGCCCCTTACGAAGGAAGCACGCACGCGCGGCATGCGCGCGCTGCGCAAAACGGAGGGCATGAAGGAAGAATACGACCGGCTTTCGGAGGGCGGCGTACCACTCGGGCTTGAAATGCTGATGCCCCTTTTTTACCCGGAGGCGTTCATTACCGATTATCTGCCCGAAGGCGCAATAATATTGATAGACGAGCCGCAGCGCGTTGAGGAAAGCGCAAAGCTTACCTTCACAACGCATCTTGACAGGGTTGGGTCATATATCCATGAAGGCACGGCGCTGCCCGAGCAGGCGGAGCTTATATGCCAGCCCTCGCACATATTGCAGAGCCTTGACACGCCATATACGGCCATGCTTTTCGCCCTTACGCGGACATACGGACTGATAAAGCCCAAATGCCTTTTCCGCTTTGAAACGCGGCCGATGGCGAAATACATAGGCAACACGCCAGCCCTTGCCGTGGACATTGAAAGCTGGAAGCGGGGCGGCAGCACCGTTATGATATACGCGGGCGCGCACGCAAAGCGCATAGGCGATATGCTGGGCGATGAAGGCGTTACTATAGGCATTGCCGAAGCCCTTACGCGGGACATCATAAGCGGGGAGCAGCTTATTGTGGGCCAGAGCATAGCGCGCGGCTTTGAATACCCTGAACTCAGGCTTGCGGTAATAAGCGAATGCGAGCTATACGGCACGGAATCGCGCCGCAGTGCGTCATCCTCCAAAAAGAAGCCCAAATTGGCCTTCAGCGAGCTTAGCGTGGGCGATTTGGTCGTGCATGAGCTGCACGGCATAGGCCGCTTCGTTGGCGTTGTAACGCTTCAGGTGGCGGGAGTATCGCGGGACTATCTGCACCTTGTTTACGCGGGCGGGGATAAGCTTTACGTGCCTACGGATCAGCTTGATCGCGTGCAGAAATACATTGGCGGGGACGAAACCACCGCCCATCTTTCCCACCTTGGCACGGGGGAATGGCAGCGCACGGTAAACAAAACGCGGGAAAGCGTTAAAAAGCTGGCGTTCGATTTGGTAAAGCTTTACGGCGACAGGCTGCACAGGAAGGGCCATGCCTTCCCGCCTGACACGGCGTGGCAGAAGCGGCTGGAGGAAAGCTTCCCCTATCAGGAAACGCCGGACCAGCTTACGAGCATTGCCGAAATAAAGAAGGACATGGAAAGCGACCGCGTTATGGATAGGCTGCTTTGCGGGGACGTGGGCTACGGAAAGACGGAGGTTGCCCTCCGCGCCGCGTTCAAGGCCGTGACGGACAGCAAGCAGGTCGCCTTCCTTGTGCCAACGACAATACTTGCGCAGCAGCATTATAACACCCTTGCCGCCCGCTTTTCGGGCTTCCCCGTTAACGTTGCGCTGCTTTCGCGGTTCAATACCCCTTCGGAGGAGGCACGGGTGATAGACGGGCTTAAAAAAGGCACGATAGACGTTGTTGTCGGCACGCACAAGCTGCTTTCAAAATCCGTGCAGTTCAAGGACCTTGGCCTTCTTATAATAGACGAGGAGCAGCGCTTCGGCGTGGGCCACAAGGAGCAGATAAAGGAAATGCGCAAGGATATAGATGCGCTCACCCTTTCCGCAACGCCTATACCGAGAACGCTTCATATGTCCATGACGGGCATACGCGATATGTCAGTCATCGAAACCCCGCCGGAGCAGCGCTACCCCGTGCAGACATACGTTATGGAATACAGCGAGGCTGTTGCGCGGGAGGCCATAATGAAAGAGCTCGGCCGCGGGGGGCAGGTGTTCTTCGTTTACAACAACGTGCGCGGCATGGAAACGTTTGCGGAAAAGCTTAAGCAGCTTGTGCCGGAGGCGCGCATAGCCTATGCCCACGGGCAGATGGGCGAACGGCAGCTTGAGCGCACGATGCTGGACTTTATGGAGCAGCAATATGACGTTCTGCTTTGCTCCACAATAATAGAAAGCGGGCTTGATATACCCAACGTAAACACCATTATAATATACGATGCGGACAAAATGGGCCTTGCCCAGCTTTATCAGCTGCGCGGCAGGGTAGGCCGGGGCGCGCGGCTTGGCTACGCATACCTAACGTTTATGCGGGACAAGGTTTTGAGCGACATTGCCGAAAAACGACTGAGCGCCATACGCGAATTTACCCAATTCGGCGCGGGCTTCAAAATAGCAATGCGGGACCTTGAAATACGCGGCGCGGGCAACCTGCTGGGGCCGGAGCAGCACGGGCATATGGCAGCCGTGGGCTACGACCTTTACTGCAAAATTGTTGAAGGCGCGGTGAAGGAAGCCAATGGCGAAAAGGAGCCGGTAAAGATAGACACGGTGGTGGATATCCCCGTCCCCGCCAGCATATCCACGCATTATATTCCGCGCGAATCGGAACGGCTTTCCATGTACAAGCGCATAGCGCTGATAGAAACGCGGGACGATCTTTACGACGTGCAGGATGAGCTTATAGACCGCTACGGCGACATTCCGGAGGACACGGCGAATTTGCTCAACATTGCCCTTATAAAGGCGGACTGCTCCCGCGCTGGCGTTACGCAGCTGAGGATACGGGATAAGGAGGTGCGCTTCGTGTTCGATAAGCAGGCGCCCATAGACGGGGCAAAGCTTATTGCCGCCGCGGGCAACATAGCGGGCGCGCGCATGACCTTCGGCGATACGCCGAGCATGGTTATAAGCCGCCCCAAGAGCGACGCCGCCGCGCTCTACGCCATGCTGCCACAGTTTGTTTACATGCTTGCCGATTGCCTAAGCGCAAATTGATGCTATAATACATAATACTGACTTGCGCAGCCATTGCTGCACATGATATGGAAGGAGAAAACGATTTGAATACCAAGAAGCTTATTGCCCTGCTGCTGTGCGCCGCTATGGCCGCAAGCATACTGTGCGCCTGCCAGCTGAGCGACACCGATACCCCCAGCGGCACCGCTGAGCCCACGGACCCCGCCGCTCCCGCATCCACCGCAGAGCCCACGGATACCGACAACAGCGCGGAGCTTGACCTGACTGCCGCGGTAGCCAAAATAAACGGCGAAACCGTGCTTACGCTCGGCGATGTTAAGACCATGTTCGATATGTACGTTGAGTATTTTGCCAACTATGGTTACGACGTGATAAGCGATCAGGCCACGCTTGAGGAGTTTCAGGATGACCTTATCAACCTTATGGTTCAGGACAAGGTTATAGAGGCCAAGGCGCGCGAGCTGGGCTACGCCAACTTTACCGATGAGCAGAAGGCGGAGCTTGAAAGCCGCATTGCCGAAAAGATAGACGGGCTCAATTCCTATTACCGCGGCATAGCAGAGCAGGAGGCCGAAACGGACGAAAGCGTGAACGTGGACGAAAGGATGAACGAGCTTATACTTGAAGAAGCCATTGCCAACATGGGCGACGAAAACGCCACCTATGAATCCTACTGCGCAAAGCTGAGCGAGGACGTTGAGGTTGAATACCTTGTCGAGCTTATGCGGAACGACCTGACCAAGGACGCCGCTGCGGACGAGGCGGACATTGAGGAGCAGTTCAACACCAACTCCATGACCGATATGGACACATATAATAACAATCCCGAATACTATAAGGACGACGAGGACGCCTACGAAGCAAGCCAGGAGGGCGTTCCCCCGCTCTATGTTCCCCAGGATTACCATAGGATATATGATATCTACGTTGCCTACGAAGGCGACATTCCGCAGGAATGCACCGATGCTAAGACCTCAATGAACAATCTCAAGACCGAGTATTGCACCCTTGCCTTTGACGATGCAATAAACGGCACAAGCACCAACGCCGCACGCATAGCGGAAATAATAAGCGAATACAAGGCCAAGCAGGCCGAATACGACAAGTATTACGCCGAATACACCGCCAGCGCCTATGAAAAGATAAACGCTGCCTACGCGCGCCTTGAAGCGGGCGAGGATTTCAAGGCCGTTATGGCCGACGTGACGGAGAATACCGACTTTACGGAGATTGATGCTTACGCGGACGGTATGCTCATATCCAATTCCTACACTTCCTCTTCCGATTGGTCATCGGCCGTTAAGGATGCCTTTGCCAAGCTTTCCCTTGGCCAGTACAGCCAGGTGTTCGAGGACACCAACGGGCTGCACATAATCTATTACGTCAGCGACGAAAAGGCCGGCTCCAAGACCCTTGACGAGGTACACGACGCCATAGCCGCCACCCTCACCGCCGACAAGAAGGACGAGGTTTGGAACGCGCTTATCGAAGAATGGCTCAACGATGGCTCCGTAGAGCTGGTGACCGAGGTTTACCGCCAGCTCGGCAAATAAATAAACACAGCATGTATTATGCGGGGACGGATTACCGTCCCCCTTTGTTTTGTTATTTACCGCACCCCCTCAGTCAAATAAACACAAAAAACAGGGACGCATAGCGTCCCCATATCCTTATAATTTCTCATGCTCACACGCCATTAGGCGTATTTCACATGGCGATTGCAATATTTCACTGCGCATCAGCGCAATTTCACTGCTCACGTAAGCCCGTCACCGTGGGTATATGCCAAATCTCCTCCGCGTATTCCTTCAGCGCGCGGTCGGAAGAGAACTTGCCCGCGCCTGCGGTGTTCATAAGGCACTTGCGGCCGAAGGCCGTGCGGTCGCGGTAGTCGCGGTTGGCGCGCAGCTTCGCCTCCATGTAGGAGGGCATATCCAGCAGCAGATAGTATTGGTCTGGCGTATGCCATGCCGCGCCGTACAGCAGCGAATCATAAAGCTCTTTGAAGCCGCCCATGCCGCCGTCCGTAAACGTGCCGTTCACCAGCGTGTCCAGCGCGCGCTTTATGCGGGGGTTGGATTCGTATATGCCCTTCGGGTCGTAGGAGGAGCGTATTTTTGCAATATCCTCCACCGTTGCGCCGAATATATAGTTGTTCTCAAGCCCGGCCTGCTCGGCAATTTCTATGTTCGCCCCGTCGTATGTGCCAAGCGTTACCGCGCCGTTGAGCATCAGCTTCATGTTGCCCGTGCCGCTGGCCTCCGTTCCGGCGGGGGATATCTGCTCCGATATATCCGCCGCGGGTATTATCATTTCCGCATAGGAGCAGTTGTAGTTCTGCACGAACACAACGCGCATAACGTCCTTCATGGCGGGGTCTGAATTGACCATGTTGGCAATTTCGTTTATGAACTTTATAATGTTCTTCGCCCGTATGTAGCCCGGCGCGGCCTTTGCGCCGAATATGAACGCCGTAGGGGTGAAATCCGTAAGTGTGCCATCCTTTATGGAATAATATATATCCAGTATGGAGAATGCGTTCATAAGCTGCCGCTTGTATTCATGCAGCCGCTTCACCTGCACGTCGTAAACAAAGTCCGTTGGCAGCAGCACGCCCTCCTTTTCGCTTATAACGGAAGAAAGCCTGCGCTTATTCTTGGCCTTTATTTCGTTGAAGTGGGCTATAGTGTCGTCATCTATATGCTCCTTCAGCTTGCTTATCTGGCTAAGGTCGGCAATGAAGTCGTAAGACCCCGTCTTTTCGGCAATCAGCGCCGCGTATTCTGGATTGCACAGGCCAAGGAAACGCCGCGGGGTTATGCCGTTGGTCTTGTTCTGGAAGCGTTCGGGATAGAGCGCGTACCAGTCGCGGAACAAATCGTTTTTCAGTATGTCCGTATGTATCTTGGCAACGCCGTTCACCGCGCTTGAAACATAAACCGCCAAGCGGGCCATGTGTATGGTGCCGTTGTCTATTATCTGCATACGGCTGCGCATTTCGTCGCTTGCGCCGCGGGCGCGCAGCTCGTCGTTCAGCCGGTCGTTTATGCGGTAAATTATGCCCGTCAGCTCCGGCACAACGCTCGAAAACAGCCCCTCGTCCCAGCGCTCCAGCGCCTCGCTCATAACGGTATGGTTGGTGTAGTTAAAGGTTTTGCGCGCGGTCTCAAACGCCGCGTTGAAGTCCATTCCTTCAAGCATCATAAGCCTTATCAGCTCCGGTATGCTCACCACGGGGTGCGTATCGTTAAGCTGAATGGAGCAATGCGAGGCAAACATGCTCATGTCCGTGCCGCGGGTGCGCTTATAGCGGCGCACAATGTCCTGCAGGCTGGCGCTTGAAAGGAAATACTGCTGCTTTAGCCTAAGCCGCTTGCCCGCGTATGTGCTGTCGTTCGGATAAAGCACGCGGGTAATATCCTCCACCATGTTCTTTTCCCGCACGGCAAGGGCATATTCCTGCTCGTTGAACAGATTGAAGTCGAATTCCTCTATCGGTTCGCTCTGCCACAGGCGCAGCGTGCCGCTGTGCGCCGTGTTATAGCCGAAAACGGGCATATCGTACGGCACGGCAAGCACCTTCTGGTCCGCAAATTCAACGGTAACGGTTTTGTCGTCCCTGCGCTTGCTCCATGGGTCGCCGTATTTGAGCCAGTCGTCCGCCGTCTCCTCCTGAAACCCGTCAACAAAAGTCTGCTTGAACAGGCCGAATTTATATCTCAGCCCGTAGCCTTCAAGCGGTATGCCCAGCGTGGCCGCGCTGTCCAAATAGCACGCGGCAAGCCTGCCGAGGCCGCCGTTGCCGAGCGCCGCATCGTCAATTTCCTCCATTGCGGAAATGTCCGCTCCCCTTTCGCGGAGGAGTGTGCGCATTTCGTCCAGTATCCCCAAGTTGTACAGGTTTGAAAATACCGACCTGCCCATCAAATATTCCGCGCTGAAATAATATGCCCTGCGCACGCGCTCATGCGCGCGGCGGCTTTCGCGGCAGTCCTTCGCGGTAACGGCCATAACGGCCTCCGCCAGCGCGTTATGCAGCTGCACCGTTGAAGCTTCGTGCAGCTCTATCTGATAATCCGCACTGAGGCGCTCCTCCATGCGTTTTACAATCTCGTTGCAATCAATACGGCTCATAGGCCCTCCGTTTTGATAAAAAATTATATCAGCATATATCATACCACAAAGCGACATATGCCGCAAATGTTTTCGCATGGCCTTGACTAAGGGGCGGGTTTACAGGATAATAATGCTAAGTATTTTTCCCGGAGGATACATGCCCATGAACGCGCCCACAGCAGCCGTAAGCGAAGCGTTTTGCGAACTTGTGCGCACATATAATGCCTGCATGCAGAAAACGCTGAGCAAATACGGCCTTTACCCCGGCCAGCCGCAGGTGCTTTTTGCAATAAGCAAGCTCGGCTCGCCCACGCAGATAGAGCTTGCGGAGCAGCTTAGGATAACAAAGGCCAGCGCGGGAATGTCGCTAAGGCGGCTTGAGGCGGCGGGCTTCGTAAAGCGCGTGCGGGATAAGCACGATACCCGCTGCGTAAGAATCCGGCTTACCCAGAAGGGCGCGGATTACGCCCGCTGGTGCGATATTGACTTCGAAATGATATACACCACCATGATGGAAACATTCTCCGCAGAGGAGCGGGACGAGGCGCTGAGCATACTGAGCGAAATGAACAAAAGCCTTACCGGATTGAAGGAAAGGCTGGACGGATAGGCATAAGCGGGCAATTTTGCCCGTTTTTCGCTATTTTTTCATATCATATTTAATAGCGGTGTTGACAAAACTGAACAAAGGTAGTATATTACATATGAAATCATACTGCATTGGTAGGAATTGAGGTGACGCGGTAATGTTCTTCTCCACAAAAGGGCGCTATGGATTAAAGGCCATGGTAGATCTTGCCATTGAATACGGCAACGGCCCGGTAAGCGCGCTGAGCCTTGCGCAGAGGCAGGACATAAGTACGTCCTATCTTGAGCAAATGATAAGCCAGCTTAAAAAAGCGGGGCTTATAATCGGCTCTCGCGGGGCATACGGCGGTTATGAGCTTAGCCGCGCGCCGGAGGATATATACGTAGGCACGGTGCTAAGGGTGCTTGAAGGGGACACGGATTTGGTAAGCTGTGTAGGCACGGAAAACGCCGCCTGCATCAATGCGTGCAGCTGCTCCGCCCGCCCGCTTTGGCTCAAGCTTCAGGGTCGCATAAACGAGGTGCTGTTTTCCACCACGCTTGCGGACATGGCGGAGGATTATAAAAGCCAGCTTGAACGCTGCGGCAAGGGCGACGAATACCATGTTCCAATGGTGCGCAGGCCCGCGCCGAAAGGCTCCTACACCAAGCGCAGAACAATAAATATGGATAAATTTTATGCAGATCAGGAGACAGAGGACAAATGAGAAAGGTTTATCTTGACAATGCGGCCACAACGGCCCTTTCCCCAAAGGTGCTTGAAAAGATGATGCCGTACCTTACGGACATATACGGCAACGCATCAAGCCCGCACTCCTTCGGCCAGACCGCCCGCATAGGCGTCGAGCATGCGCGCGAGCAGGTGGCCCGCGCCATAAATGCCGACCCGAGCGAAATAGTATTCACCGGCTGCGGCACCGAAAGCGACAATACCGTGCTTTTCGGCGTTGTGGAAAGATATGCCAAGAAGGGCGACCATATAATCACCACCAACGTGGAGCATCATGCAATACTGCATAGCTGCGCCGCGCTTGAGAAAAAGGGCATAAAGGTGACCTACCTGCCCGTTGATAAGGACGGCCTTGTCACCCCGGAGCAGGTGCGCGACGCCATCACAGATAAAACCATTCTTGTAAGCGTAATGTTCGCCAATAACGAAGTGGGTACCATAATGCCCATTCCGGAAATTGCCGCCGTGTGCCATGAAAAGGGCGTGCTGTTCCATACGGACGCCGTGCAGGCAGCGGGCCATATCCCCATTGACGTTAAGGCAATGGGCATAGATATGCTCTCCATTTCCGGCCATAAGTTCCACGGCCCCAAGGGCGTTGGCGTGCTGTATGAGCGCAAGGGAATACGCCTGCCCAGCTACATAATAGGCGGAGAGCAGGAAAAAGGCCGCCGCGCCGGTACCGAGAACGTTGCCGGTATAGTTGGCCTTGGCGAGGCGCTTGAGCTTGCCGTTACCAACATGAGCGAAACCTCCGCCCGCATGACAAGGATGCGCGACAGGCTGATAGATGGCATAGAGGCCACCATTCCCGAAGTTAAGCTGAACGGGCACAGGACAAAGCGCCTGCCCAACAACGTGAACTTCTCCATTAAATATATCGAAGGCGAAAGCATACTGCTTATGCTGGACATGGCCGGCATAGCGGCCTCCAGCGGCTCCGCCTGCACCAGCGGCAGCCTTGACCCGTCCCATGTGCTGCTGGCGCTGGGTCTTACGCATGAGGTTGCGCACGGCTCCGTCAGATTGACGCTGGGCGATGACACCACCGATGAAGATATCGATTACGTGCTTGAAACGCTGCCCAAGGTGGCGCACAGGCTCAGGGCGATGAGTCCCATCAGCCCCATAGACTAAAATAAGCTAAAACGGAAGGAGAAAATATAGATATGTATACCGAAAAGGTTCTGGACCATTTTGAGCATCCCCGCAATGTTGGCGCATTGGACGACGCAAACGGCGTAGGAATGGTTGGCAACGCCAAGTGCGGCGACATAATGCAGATGTTCCTCAAGGTAAATGACGACGGCATCATCGAGGACGTGGGCTTCAAAACCTTCGGCTGCGGCGCGGCCATAGCCACCAGCTCCATGGCTACGGAGCTGATAAAGGGCAAAAGAATAGAAGAAGCGCTCCAGCTTTCAAATTCCGCCGTTGTGGAGGCGCTGGAAGGTCTGCCCCCGCAGAAGATACATTGCTCCGTGCTTGCCGAAGAAGCCGTCCGCGCGGCCATAGCGGACTACTACCGCAAGAAGGGCATGGAGGACAAGGCCAAGGAAGTTGAAAACACCAAATGCTCCTGCGAGCATGAAGAGCCGCACGAGCACTGAAAGCCATAAGTACCAAAAACTCCCCTACGGGGAGTTTTTTGTGCTACCACCGTCCCAAAGCTGTCCCCGTTTACGGGGAAAGTGGACACGAACGAAGCGAGTGGACGAAAGGGGAATAACTTGGAGCTTTTGGTAGCGGTAATACCAAAAAAGGAACGACATACATCGTTCCTTTTTGCGTCTTATTCAGTTACCTTACTTTGTTTTCAGTTCGTATCCGGCGGCGAGCACGGCGTTCTTGGCAAGCACGCGCGTGGGATCGACCGTGGGGAAGTCCAACTCAAAATCATCGAAGGCTATGGGCAGCTCCGTGCAGCCCAGCACGAACGCGTCCGCGCCGCGCTGCTGCATGGCGCGAAGCGCCGCCTTTATCGGCTCCGTGTCGAAATACTGCTCGTTGTCCGCCTTTATGCCGTCGTAAATCATGCTCATAACAAGCCTCTGCTCCTCAGGCTCGGGCAGCATATAGTCTATGCCGTATTCTTCAAACAGCTTTGCGTATATGCCGGTTTTCACCGTGCCGTCGGTTGCAAGCAGGGCCACCTTTATATGCCCGCGGCTCTTTATCTCCTCCGCTGTAAGGCGCAGCATGTGCAGTATGGGGCATTTGGTGGACGCCTGTATGGCGGGGGAAAAATAGTGCGCCGTGTTGCAGGGCATAAGCAATATGTCCGCGCCCGCTTTCTCAAGCCGCTTCGCCGCCGCCTTCAGTTCATCCGTGGGGTCCGGCCCCAGTCCCAGTATGGCGGCCGTGCGGTCGGGTATGCTGGTATCGGAGTCTATTATAACGTGGATATGCTTTGAATCCGCGTCCGCCTTTGTAAGGTGCGTTATTTTTTCGAACAGATCGGCCGTGGCAAGCGGGCCCATGCCGCCTATTATGCCGACCTTTTTATGTTGCGTCTGTTCCATGGTTCTCCCTTATTTAACGTCCTTGGGGTCAACCGCGAAAAGGGACGCCGTGCCGCCGCTGTGCAGGAACAGCACCGTTTCGTTTTCGCCTATTTTGCCAGTGCGGATAAGGTGCATAAGTCCGGCGAATGCCTTGCCCGTGTATACGGGGTCGAGTATAAGCCCTTCTTCCTGCGCCATGAGCGTTATGGCCTCAAGCCCTTCCTTGGAGGGCTTGGCATAGCCCGCGCCGTAGTAGCGGAGTATGTCTATATCCTTCGGCTCAACGTGCACGTCCGCGCCCAGTATTTCCGCCGCGCCGTTAACAAGCTCCGCCGTTATTTCCTCAAACGGATCGTCGCACACGGCAACGCCGGTCACCTTGCAGCCGTCGCCGTAAAGCATTGCGCCAAGCACCAAGATCGGAAGAGCGTCGTGTAGGGAAAGAGTGTAGATCTCGGTGGGCGCCGTATCATTAAAAAAAATATTATAATATTAGATTAATTAAACATTTCT
>OGUQ01002709.1_pt1 | contig 11687 bp, 10 predicted proteins | sample 1574701 | NCBI WGS metagenome assembly OGUQ01 (sample SAMEA2582087, study PRJEB24529) | metagenome | biome: Human gut stool | place: China | collected 2011 | reverse complement strand
ATCGGGCGCGCCGACGTAATCGAACAGATTGTAATGGCGGCCGGTCAGCTTGTCGACTTCTTCCATATAGTGCTCAACAATGGCGGGAACGGCCATGTAACGGGTGTTGCAGGCTTCGCGGTTCTGGAAGTAAATGTCCGGGTTCTGGGCGGAGCCGGAAAGGTGCGGATGCTCAGGATTGAGCGCGCGCGCACGGAAGGCGGCCACTGCATCGTAATCAAGCAGCTTGCCCATATCCTCGTAATCTATGGCCTCTATCTTCTGCACTTCGTGGCTGGTACGGAAACCATCGAAGAAGTGGACGAAGGGGACGGAAGCCTTGATGGCGGAAAGGTGAGTTACCAGCGCAAGATCCATGACCTCCTGAACGGAGGCGGAAGAAAGCATGGCAAAGCCGGTCTGGCGGCAGCCCATAACGTCGCTGTGATCACCGAATATGCTCAGCGCATGGTAAGCAAGCGCACGGGCGGATACGTGGAACACGCCGGGCAGCAGCTCGCCGGAGATCTTGTACATGTTGGGAATCATCAGCAAAAGGCCCTGGGAAGCCGTGAAGGTGGTGGTCAGGGCGCCGGCCTTGAGGGAGCCGTGCACAGCGCCCGCGGCGCCGGCTTCGGACTGCATCTCGGCTATCCTTACCTTTTGACCGAACAGATTGGTTCTGCCGTTCGCCGCCCACTCATCGGCAACCTCGGCCATGGGGGACGAGGGAGTGATGGGGTAGATGGCCGCAACATCACTGAACGCATATGCTACATGCGCCGCAGCGGTATTGCCGTCAATGGTCATTGTCTTTGCCATTTTGAGTATATCCTCCTGATGTATTTGGTGTATTCCCGGGCCTGTATACATGTTCGGCCCGGTACAGGCATTCTATGTATCATTATAATGTTTAACATCCCTACTGTCAATCGAAGAGCGGGGCTGCATGCCCCTTTTTATGCGCAATTTTTTATATGAAATTTATGTGCGGAAGCTTATGTGCGCGGGCGGCGAATGTGAAGTTTGCACAAATTCATAATTATGCCATTGTAAAGTTTAATAAATCCGTGTATAATACAAATACCATGTAACATCGTGGGAATTGAAACCGCCGCTTGTATAGGAGGCGGGTTTTATGTACTTAAAGTGTATAAATTTACTATATCATAGATGAAAAGGAGAGAAGAAAATGCCCGCAAATAACAAGATACGCTCCGCGTATGTGACGCTGCCTTCGGCGGAGCGCAAGGTTGCAGACTTTATCCTGGACAATCCTGACCGCGCGATGCGCATGGTCATCAACGAAATAGCCGAGGCTGCCGGCGTAAGCGTGCCAAGCGTTACCCGCCTTGCAAGGAGGCTTGGATACAAGGGCTTCCTTGATTTCCGCGTGGCGCTGGCGGGCGGAGCGGCCGCAAACGGCGCAACGCAGAAGCTTTCCCCCGTGAGCGACAAGGACAGCGACTCCACAGTTATAGACAAACTGTGCGGATACAGCATAATGTCGCTTGAGGATACATATCATGCGCTGGATAAAGATGCGTTCTGCGCCGCAGCGCAGAATATTGCCGGCAAAAAGCGCGTGTTCATATGCGGCGAATCGGAGCTGCTTGCAAAAGACATGGTGCACAGCTTTAACATGATGAACATGGAAGCCATCGCCCTTTGCGACGAGGTGAGTATGGGCATATACCGCACCCGCTTCACAAAGGACGATGCGGTTATAGCCTTCTGCCGCAGCGGCCGCAATAAGGATATATTCGATGAAATAATCGCCGCCAAGGCCGCGGGAGCGACCACGGTGTACCTGAGCAGCTATGCCGGAAATCAGGCCGCGCAAACATGCGACTATTTCTTCACCGCATCGCACATAGGCTCGGCCAAGGTGCCGTTCAGGCTTGAAAATTCAATGTCCACAATAACGCTGAGCACGCTTTTGATAACGCTTGTGGCGCGCTTCCGCGGCATGAGCATATCGGGGAGCAAAAATAGAAAATGAGCATGGGAAGCTATTTGAGCGACCTGCATACGCATACCGATTTTTCGCACGGCAAGGGCTCGCCTGAGGATATAGTCCGTGCAGGGATACGCTGCGGGCTTAAACGTATAGCCATAACGGAGCACGCGGGCGGGCACGTTTTTTACGGCGTGCGCGGCGAAAAGCTGACACGGCTTAGGAAGGAGACGGAGCGCCTTGCAAGCGTTTACGCGCGGGATATAGAGGTTTTGTTCGGCCTTGAATGCAACCTGACCGGCTTTGGCGAATGCGACGCGCCCAAGGACGGGGGCATGTTCGATGTGCTTCTGCTGGCGTATCACAAGGGCGTTGTGCCGCGGGACGGCTTTTTGCTGAAACGCTCCATGGAGGCCGCAGGCTTGCACAAAAGCGAACCGGAGCTGACGGCGAAGGCGCTGCTTGCCGCGGCGGAAAAATACAGGATAGATATTTTTGCCCATCCGGGCGAATATGTGAAGTGCGATATAGAAACCCTTGCCCGCGGGGCGAAGGAGCTGGGCACGATGATAGAGATAAACTCCCGCCACGTAACCCTTTCGCCGGATGACATACGGCTGATAGCCAAAATAGGCGCGGTTATGCGCCCGGACAGCGACGCGCATAGCCCGGAGCGCGTTGGCGAGCGTGGCCCCGCCATAGCCGCCGCAGCCGCCGCCGGAGTTGAACTGCCGGGGGACGGGCTGTAAAAAACGGATTTGAATAAAGCTGAAATGAAAAACCAACAAAGATCGGATGCTAAGCTTCTGCATCCGATCTACTGTATCTGCTCAATTATCTGAGCATACTCTTCGGATTCAACGCTTATCACGCTGTTGTTGCGGGTAGGCATACCCGCCAGGCCGTTTGTCCTGAAAAACAAATATGTTTCTCCTACCTGCAAGCCTTGCGGCACAAGCATTCTTATTTCGTTTTCTTCCGCGGGCCCCGTGGGGCTTTTTTCTGCGGTCCCCTTGAATACCTTGTTTACCGTGACGACAGGAACGGCAAGCTGACCCTGCTCAGCGGGCAGGGCCATGAAATACGCTGGATATACCACAGCGACAGATTAGATATTATAAACTGGATGCTTGCTCGGTAATTATACGGATTTACGGCCGCCGTATTATCCGCCCGGCTTTAGCGCCGGTGAATACGGCGTTTTCCGCCGCTGTTTTTCCGCCGACTATAACATAATTAAGCCCTTCGCAGCAGGTGCGGAATGCGCCGTAATCCGCGCGGTCTATAATCTTGTCCGCGTCGAAAAGCACCATGTCCGCATCATAGCCCTTTACTATAAGCCCCTTGTCTTTAAGCCCATACACCTGCGCGGGCAGTGAGGTCATGCGCCGTATGGCTTCCGGCAGGGTGATATACTGCTTTTCGCGAACGTAGCGGCCGAGCACGCGCGGGAACGTGCCTATCGAACGCGGGTGGCAGCCGCCGCAACCGGGGTACCACATGCCGTCCGTGCCCACCATAGTGCGGCGATATTGCATAACGCGCTTCAGATCGTCCTCGCTCATGGTATGGTATATGCCGCCGGTGAGCAGCTTATCGTCGCGCAGAATATCGCATTGCAGCTCGTATGGATCAATGTTTAGCTCATCCGCTATGTCGTTGAGCATTCTGCCGTTATATTCGGGATGCGCGGGGGAAGAGCCTATCATGGTGTACTTAAAGCGCTCCTTGGGCGTTAACGCGCCGAGTATAAGCGGACGCAGCTCGTTTCGCCCCTGCGCGGAGGACAGCATGGCGATAAGCTTATCCGTGCCGAGCGTGAACATATCGTCCGGAATGTTTGTGGAAAGGCCGGTGGCGGAGGCGGTGTATGGATATTGATCCGTAAAAACGTCGTAGCCTTCGGCGTTTATTTTTTGTATCAGTTCAAGCGTTTTGGCGGTTTTGCCCCAGTTTGCGCTGCCGCCGGTCGCCTTGTGGTGCGATATTACGCAGCGCACTCCGCTTGCGCGCACAACGCCGAGCATTTCTTCCACCGCTTCTATAAGCCCGCTGCTTTCCGAGCGCATATGCACGGTCATAACGCCGCCGTTTTGCGCAACCACCTTGCAAAGCTCGCTCATTTCTTCCGCATCGCAATACGATCCCGGCGGATATATAAGCCCGAACGATATGCCGAACGCTCCGCCGTCCATGGCCTGCTGAACAAGGGCCTTCATCTGCTCTGTCTCATATGCCGTTGGCTTGCGGTTTTCAAAGCCCATTACCGCCGCGCGAATCATGCCGTGGCCAACAAGGAACGCCATGCTTGTGCCGAGCGGCTTATCAATATGGTCAAGATAGCCGCCGAATGTGAAGCGGGTTTCAACGGGGGACGGCAGCGTGCCGCCCTTGAGGGAGCTTATTATGCGAAGGGCGTCGCCTATGTGTTGCGGCGAAACCGGGGCGGCGGAGTCGCCGCACATGCCGGTTACCTGCGTGGTTATGCCCTGCTCCACGGCGCAGATGCATTCGGGGTATTCTTCAACTATAACGTCCTGGTGGCTGTGCGCATCTATAAAGCCGGGCGCAAGCGTGAGCCCCGAGGCATCTATAACGCTTTCGGCTTGGGCATTTATTGCCTGCGCCATGGCTGCTATTTTGCCGCCTGATATGCCTATGTCGCTATGGAAGCCTTCCGCGCCCGTGCCGTCCAGCACATATGCGTTTTTTATCAGCAGATCATACATTTTTCAGTTCCTCCGTTTCAGTTCATGTCGGGCCGCTTTTCGGGCGCCATTCTGTATCCAACGCCTACCTCGGTAAATATATACTTGGGTGCGGCGGGGTTTTCCTCTATTTTGCGGCGGATGTTCGCCATGTTCACGCGCAGTATGCGGTTGTTTTCCGCGTCAGCATACGGGCCCCATATGCCGGCGATTATGGTTTGATATGTCAGCACCTTGCCGGATGCGCGGGATATCAGCGCAACTATCTGATATTCTATATTGGTCAGGTGCATATCCTCGCCGTTTTTGAATACGCGCTCAAGCTGATAATCAACCGTAAGCGGACCGCATATGTAGCGGTATCTTCCAAGGCTTTCGCTTTCCTGGCTTATATATGTGTGCCTCAATGCGGAGCGTATGCGTGCCTTTAGCTCCTTTGCGCCGAAGGGCTTGGTAACGTAATCATCCGCGCCGTAATCAAGCGCAAGCACCTTTTCATTTTCCTGCGCGCGGGCGGAAAGAATTATTATCGGGCGGCGAGTTTGTGTGCGCAGCTGCTGAATCACCTGAAGCCCGTCCATGTCCGGCAGGCCGAGATCCAGCAGAAAAAGATCCGGCGGAGCCCTTACCGCATATGCGCTGGGTATTGGCGGCCTGCGTTATGGCGGCGGTATCAAGGCCGTATATTATAACCCCCTGCGGCTATAAGCACTGCACACACCGACAGTATTTCCGCCGCGCTTGCGGAAAGGTACGCCGCGCAGAGCGCATAGCATATGACAAAAAGCGTTGTGTTGGAAAACAGCGGCGTTGTGCGCGGCGGGGACGGCGGCGTTGCGATAAGCAAAAGCACCGCCGCGGCACATGCATAATAATGCAGTAAACAGCAATCCTTTTCCATATACATTCTACTATACATGGCTGCCGAAGAAAAGCAAGCGAATGCTAAGAAATGCGCTAAGAAACGCCTGCCTGCCTTGACACGGGGGCTTATGTTTATTATTTTTTTATTAAAGCAAATGGATGAGCAATGAGGACACGGCCAAGCTTGTTTCCCCCACGATAAAGCAAACCAACTATTCCTTCTATTTCGGCTTTAACTTTGAACCCATGTTCGATGAACAGTATGAACCGGACAATTGGCGCATAGCTGTTAATAACGAAAACTTCCGCAAGTCCATTTATCACAGCCTTGACCGTATAAGGGTGCTGCAGGTCGAATTCCCCAATAATGCCAACGACATGGTGAGCAATTCCATAACCCCCAGCGGCTTTGCACGCAATGGTGATACCCTACAGGGCCTCAGGCGGCATATACAACGGCACCAAGCTGAATCCGTTTGAAGGCACATACACCAGCTGCGGCTGGAGTTATCTGCGCTATAAGGGGCAGTATGTGTACGAGACCGCGATGAGCGGAGACATGTTCTCCTCCCAGCTGGCTTCCTGGGAAGCGGCGCGCGGAGAATGACTCAGATAAGCTTATTATCCGCCCGATAAGGGAGTGGATAATGTAGATCCTCTAAGAATGGCCCTGCCATGCCGGCACGGCGGGGCCGTTCGCATTTTATACGGCAGCCAGTATAACATAATACCGAACTGCGTGGAGATGGAAGGCACCATACGCAGCGTGGATAGCGGCGTAAGGATGGCCGTTGCGCAAAGAATAGAGCAGATAGCGGCAGCTCAGGCGGCGGTTTTCGGCGCGGATGCGCAATGCATAATAGATTGGGGCGCACCGCCTGTTATAAACGATGAAAGCATGGCCCACCTTGCCGCGGAGGCCGCAAAGGAAATAACGGGGGAGGAACGCACCGTTACACACCTTGCCGCGCCGAACATGGGCGGGGAGGATTTTGCATACTATCTTGAAAAACTGCCGGGAGCGTATCTTTTCCTAAGCTCCGCAAACGGGGCAAAAAACTGCGCCTTTGCGCACCACAACTCCCGCTTTAACGTGGATGAGGATGTGCTGCACATGGGTGCGGCGCTGTATGTGAACATTACCGAACGCTTCCTTAATAATTGATATCATAACCTGATATACATTCATTCATCACACAACCCAAAAAGCTCCCTTCACGGGAGCTTTTTGGCTGGTTTATGGAAAAAGAGGAGGAGTGTGCGCAAGGTTTAGAGCATTTCGAGGAATGCTTCAAGGCGGGTGGAAAGCTGGCCGGAGTCGCTTTGGGAATAGTCCGTTTCAAGGGCTATGTAGTGTATGCCAAGCTTTTCCATCTCGCGGCGGATAAAGTGCGTTTCTATTGTGTATGGCGTGCAGGACTGAAGGTCTATTTCGACCACGCCGTCTATTTTGTATTCGCTTATGAGCCGCTTGAGCAGCTCCACGCGCACGGAATTCGGCGTCATTACCGCGCAGCCTATGTCAAGATAGCGCTTGGCAATGGCGGCCATAATGTCGTCCGCTTCGGTATCGACAAGCTGATACGCGGCCTTTATGCCCGTGCAGTTTTCAAAGCATACTACCGCGCCGCCGTTTTCTTCAATGGTTTTTACGGTTTTGTTCATAACGCCGCCTATGGGGCAGCCGGTTATGAGTATGCGCTTGTCGCCCTCGCTTACCGGGCGCGCGCCGGAAGCGTATGCGGCGGCAACATCGTTATAAAGGTTTGTAAGCATCGCTACGCGGTCGGCAGGATCGAATATGAAGCCCGCCCCGTCAAGCGCGGTGTAAAGATTAAGCCCCTTTGCCATGGGCGGAACATTCTTTTGCACTTCCATCAACCGTATGCGGGCGCGGCGCTCTTCGTTGCGCTGAATGGCGGCCCTGCGGAGCGCATCGTCCGTTATTGCAACGCCGAACTTAGCTTCAAGGAAATTTTTGAAGCGGCGCAGCTCCGCCGTCCATTCGTCAAGCGCGTTTTCGCGTTCGCCCTGGGGAAGATGCAGTATATATGTTGGGCGAATCTCGTTGAGCAGCTCATACATTTTCTTTTTGCCGTCGCACGTTGTTTCACCAACTATTATGTCCGAAAAATAGGTATACGGGCATTTGTCCGATACGGCGAAGCCGTAGCTTGATTTTATGAGTGGGCAAAGGTTCTTGGGCAGGTGCGCTTCCGCTGCGGGTATGGTTTCCCCGCTCATGCCGCAAAGGCTTACGGGCGTGAACCCCGCCGCGTCAAGTATCTCAAGCGGCGTAAACGTGCAGAACACGCCGGCGACCTTGCCGCCGTTGTCCTTTATGTTCTTCACCTTCAAAAAGCCCTTTTGGCGCGCTTCGCCAAATTCTTCAAACTGCCCGGGCAGTTCCCTTGCCATAACGCTCACCCCGCGTGCGGATTATTTACAATATAATTTTAACACTGCCGTATGCGCTTGGCAAAGCGATTAAAACAATACAATACGGCTTATTATCTAAAAAATGAATGAATGGCGCCAAGGCTGCGCCCAAAAACCTTTACAAACGCAATGAAATAAGGTATACTGCAACCAAAGCGGTGATTGGAACACACGGCCGGGATAAGACCCCATAAGCGAGCTGCAAACGGTGAAAGGCAGCGGGTGCGGATCCGGTACGCATCATCCATGAGCGCGCGTATGAAGGCGGGTTTCCCGCGGATAGTACGCGCCGTTATGCGCACGTTACAGCGCAGGGTGAGATGGGGCATATTTATATGCCAAATCGGGTGGTACCGCGCAAGCACTGCGTCCCGTTATACGGGAGGCGGTTTTTTATTTTATGCAGAACAAGGCGAAAGGAGCTATTGAATGTATACCAAAGTCCCCACATCCCTTAACTTTGTGGACAGGGAGAAGGAGATCCTCCAATTCTGGAAGGAGAACCGCATATTTGAAAAAAGCTGCGAGCTGAGAAAGGGTAGGCCCGCCTATACCTTTTACGACGGCCCGCCCACGGCGAACGGCAAGCCGCACATAGGCCACATACTTACCCGCGCCATGAAGGACATTATCCCCCGCTACCGCACCATGAAGGGCTACGACGTGCTGCGCAAGGCCGGCTGGGATACGCACGGGCTGCCGGTTGAACTGGAAGTTGAAAAAATGCTGGGGCTTGACGGCAAAAAGCAGATAGAAGCCTATGGCGTGGAGCCGTTCATCGCCAAGTGCAAGGAATCCGTTTGGAAATACAAGGCAGAATGGGAGCAGATGAGCGACCGCGTGGGCTACTGGGCCGATATGGAGCATCCTTATGTTACATATGAAGATAACTATATAGAATCCGAATGGTGGGCGCTCAAAACCATATATGAAAAGGGCCTTCTGTACAAGGGCCATAAGGTTGTGCCTTACTGCCCGCGCTGCGGCACCGCGCTTGCCAGCCACGAAGTTGCACAGGGCTATAAGGACGTTAAGGAAATTTCCGCGACGGTAAGGTTCAAGTGCACCGATGAGGACGCAAGCTACCTTGCCTGGACCACCACGCCGTGGACCCTGCCTTCAAACGTTTGCCTGTGCGTAAATGCGGATATAGTATACTGCCGCGCGGAAAAGGATGGCGAGGCGTTCATACTGGCCAAGGATCTTGTTGAGAAGGTGCTGGGCGAGGATGCGAAGATAGTGCGCGAATTTGCGGGCAGCGAGCTTGTTGGCCGCACCTATGAGCCGCTGTTTGAATGCACGGCAAAGGCCGCCGCAAAAACCGGCAAGAAGGGCTTCCGCATAGTTGCGGACGATTACGTTTCCGCGGACGACGGCACGGGCATAGTCCATAACGCCCCTGCCTTCGGTGAGGACGACTATCGCGTTTGCCGCGATAACGACATACCCTTCGTGCAGATGGTGGACGCCCGCGGCAACATGACCGAGGATACCCCTTGGGCAGGCACATTCGTTAAGAAGGCCGACCCGATGATATTGAAGGACCTCAAGGAGAGCGGCGCGCTGTTTGCGGAAATACCGTTTGAGCACAGCTATCCGTTCTGCTGGCGCTGCGATACCCCGCTCATCTATTACGCCCGCGAAAGCTGGTTCATAAAGATGACCGCCGTGCGCGATAAGCTTATCGAGTACAATCAGCGCATAAACTGGCTGCCCGAGACCATAAAGGACGGCCGCATGGGCAACTTCCTTGAAAACGTTATAGACTGGGGACTCAGCCGCGAACGTTACTGGGGCACTCCGCTGCCGGTTTGGGTATGCGAGGACTGCGGTCATGTTCACGTTGTAGGCAGCCGCAAGGAGCTTTGCGAGCTTGCGCCCGGCACGCCGGAAAACATAGAGCTGCATAAGCCTTACCTTGACCCGATAACGTTCAGGTGCGAAAAGTGCGGCGGCACGATGCGCCGCGAGAAGGCCGTTATAGACTGCTGGTTCGATTCCGGCTCGATGCCCTTTGCGCAGTGGCACTATCCGTTTGAAAACAAGGAGCAGTTTGAGCGCCGCTATCCCGCCAACTACATAAGCGAAGCCATCGACCAGACCCGCGGCTGGTTCTATACCCTGCTTGCAATATCCACCTGCCTGTTCGATGAGCCGAGCTATAAGAACTGCCTTGTGCTGGGCCTTGTTGCGGACAAGGACGGCATAAAGATGAGTAAGCACAAGGGCAACGTTGTTGACCCGTGGAGCGTGCTTGATAAGCAGGGCGCGGACGCCGTGCGCTGGTATTTCTACACAGGCTCCATGCCCTGGCTGCCCAGCCGCTTCAGCGCGGACGCCGTGAGCGAAGCGCAGCGCAAGTTCATGGGCACGCTGTGGAATACATATGCGTTCTATGTGCTCTATGCCGAAATAGACGGCTTCGACCCAACCAAGCACACCCTCAAGCGCGAGAACCTCACCCCCATGGATAAGTGGGTGCTCAGCCGGCTGAATACGCTGATAAAGACCGTTGACAGCAACCTTGACGGACTGCATATAACCGAAGCCGGCCGCGAACTGGCCCGCTTTACGGACGATCTTTCCAATTGGTACGTCCGCCGCTGCCGCGAGCGTTACTGGGGAAGCGGCATGACGGACGACAAGGAAGCCGCGTACATGACGCTTTACACCGTGCTTGCAACCATGAGCGCGCTGTGCGCACCGTTCACGCCGTTCATGAGCGAAAGCATATACCAGAACATAGTGCGCAGCGTTGATAAGACCGCGCCCGAAAGCATACACCTTTGCGACTTCCCCGTTGCGGATGAAAGCCTGATAGACGCGGAGCTTGAGCGCAGCATGGACGAGGTGCTGGAAATAGTTGTGCTGGGCCGCGCTGCCCGCGCCGCAGCGAACGTGAAAAACCGCCAGCCGCTTGCTCGCATGTTTGTGCAGGGCGGTACGCTCGATGCGCTGTATACTTCCATAATAGCGGACGAGCTGAACGTGAAGGCCGTTGAATTCGTAAACGATGCATCTTCCTTCATATCATACCGCGTGAAGCCGCAGCTTAAGACCCTCGGGCCGCGCTACGGCAAGCTGCTGCCCAAGATAAACGCATATCTTGCGCAGGACGGCATAGGCGACAAGGTAGTTGCCGCGCATAAGGCCGGCAACAGCTATGATTTTGAGCTTGAAGGCACGGCCGTGTCCCTTGCGGAAGCGGATGTGCTGACCGAACCCATACAGAAGGCCGGCTTCGTAAGCCAGACGGAGAAGGAAACCGCCGTTGTGCTGGACACCAATTTGACCGACGAACTGGTGGACGAAGGCTTTGTGCGCGAACTGGTATCCAAGATACAGGTCATGCGCAAGGAGGCGGGCTTTGAGGTTACCGACCGCATAGCGCTGACCTATGCGTGCGTAGGCCGCGCCAAGGATGTGCTTAGCCGCTTCGGCGACGCCATTGCGCAGGATGTGCTGGCCGTGTCCGTAAGCGACGCCGCGCCCGCCGGCTACGTCAAGGAATGGGATGTGAACGGTGAAAAGGTAACGCTGGGCGTAGAAAAGAAGTAAACCAAACAAAATGCCGCGCCGAAGGGCTTGCGTATTGACAATTCCCCTTCGGCACGGTATAATCAACTGTACGTCCGGAAATATCCGCGCGCACATATCTCTCCGTAGCTCAGCAGGATAGAGCGTTCGCCTCCTAATTGGACGGTGACCAAACGCCAAATCCGCTGAAAATGTTGAAAAAT
>OGUQ01002708.1_pt1 | contig 11692 bp, 10 predicted proteins | sample 1574701 | NCBI WGS metagenome assembly OGUQ01 (sample SAMEA2582087, study PRJEB24529) | metagenome | biome: Human gut stool | place: China | collected 2011 | reverse complement strand
GTAGTCGTCCGACTGGAGGTATTCGAAGTCGATGTCTCGGGCGCAGAAGGCATAGGCATCCTCCGCGAGTTGTTCGACCTCGACGCCCATGCGCCGCAGCAGTTCGATGAGCTGCATGACGTCGAGGATCTGGGGAATGTTGTGCACCGTGACCCGTTCGGGGGTCAGCAGCGTGGCGCAGAGTATCTGCAACGCTTCGTTTTTGGCTCCCTGGGGCGTGATTTCGCCCCGCAGTCGGTGGCCACCTTCGACTTTGAAAACTGCCATATGTGCTGTCGTGTGTTATCCGTCTGAAAAACAAACCGCTCCGGACCGGTCGGCGCTCATGCCGGCTTCCGGAGCCTCCTTTACTTTACAAAGGTAGAAAAAAGAACGGACGGAAACAAAACTGAATCGCATGCCGTCCGACAAAATTTCCGACCCCTGAAAGTGCCCTAACGGCGCCAAAGATAGTGGGATTCGGGGCTTTTTTCGGGGTTTTGGAAAATATTTTCGCGAAAAACTTTTGCGGATAACTTTTTTGTTGTACTTTTGCAATCCGTAAAAATGTCTGAAACAATAAAAACTATATAGCTATGGCAATGAAGAGAACTTACCAGCCAAAGAAGAGAAAAGAAAAGAAGGTAAACGGTTTCAGACAGAGAATGTCAACAAAGAACGGCAGAAAGGTACTTGCTCGCCGTCGTGCAAAGGGCAGAAAGCAACTTTCTTACTAATTACAGATTGGGTGCGATTTGGTGAAAAGCAAAACCTTAAAGGAAAATAAAGATTTTCGCCGACTTTACTATAAAGGTAAGAGCCGTGCTTCCTCCTGCATTGTGACATATGTTTCAAAAAGCGGGGCAAAAGGAACAAGGATAGGCATTACCGCAAGTAAAAAAATCGGCTGTGCAGTTGAACGAAACAGAGCAAAGAGAGTTATTCGAGCCGCCTTTTCTCAGCTTGAGGGAAGAATTAACGGCAGCTATGATTTTGTTTTTGTTGCACGTACAAAAACCTCAAAGGTTAAAATGCAGAAAGTGCTTGAGCAAATGGAACAGCACTTTAAAGCATTGGGAGTAATAGACTGATGAGTGCTTTAAGAAACGCAATTAAAAAGGTATTGATTTTTTTAATTAAGACCTATCAATTGACTTTAAGCCCTCGGTTTTCCCACGGAAGTTGCAGATTTACACCCACGTGTTCGCAGTATGCTCTTGAAGCTATTGAAGTTCACGGTATTTTTAAAGGGTGCTTGCTTGCAGCTTGGAGAATTTTGAGATGTAATCCTTTTTCCAAAGGTGGCTGGGACCCTGTTCCCCCTAAAAAAACTAAAGAGGACAAATAATGAGCAGTATTATAATGGCAGCTAATGCCGTTTCAAACGGTATGGCAGTTTTTAAGCCGCTTTATTGGTTGTTTGGTAAATGTATGGAGTTTTTGCTCGACGTGCTTAACAATCAATATTTTATCGCACTTATTATTTTCACTGTAGTAACCCGTTTGCTTCTTTTGCCGCTTAATGTTAAGCAGCAGAAATCTATGGCGGCAACTACAAGACTGCAACCTAAAATCCAAAAGATTAATAAAAAATATCCTGACCCGAGAGACAGGGACAAGCTTAACAGGGAAATGCAGGAACTTTATGCAAGAGAGGGTCATAACCCTATGCAAATGGGCTGTGGACCTATGATTTTCCAAATGGTTTTCCTTATGGGTGTCATCGGTATTATTTATTATCCTATTCAGTATGTTTTAGGTGCAAGTGGATTTAATGATGCATCAAACGAGATTTACAAGGTAATTTTGCCGATTTATCAGCAAATTACAGGTAATGCTGATGCAAAAATAACTTATTTTCAGTTGAACATACTCGAGAACTTCCCTGCTTACAAGGAAGCGCTTATGCAGTCATTCCCGAAGATATTTACCCAAAATGTTTGCAGTGATATTGAAACCTACAGGCAGGGTATGACGTTATTCGGTCTTGATATGACACGTATTCCGCATTGGAAGGACGGCATTATTGTTATAATTCCTATTCTTTCCCTTGTAACATCGCTCGGTTCAAGCGTTGTTTCTACAATCATTCAAAAGAAAAATAACCCGGCAGCATCTCAGCAGAATGCGCAAATGATGATGATGATGCTTATGATGCCGTTTTTCTCCTTCTACATTGCGTTTAAGGTAACGGCCGCAGTCGGTTTTTATTGGACTATTTCAAATGTTATTGCTATTTTGCAGCAGATTTATATTTTCAAGGTTCATCCGCCTAAGAGGACTCAGGCAAAATTGATGGTTGAAAACACTATTGAACGTCGTTCACGTGAAGAAAATATTAAAAAGATGACGAAATAATTATCGGAGGATAAAGATGATAAAGGAATTTATCGGTACCGGTAAAACAGTTGAAGAAGCTACCCAAAATGCAAAGCTTCAGCTCAACGCTCCGGAGATGGCTGACGTTCACGTTGAAGTTATCAAGTATCCGGAGAAGAAGAAGTTTTTTGGTTTAATCGGTGGCTGTGATGCCGAGGTTAAGGTAAGCTATGATGACGGCAAGAGAGAGAAAAAGGCCGACGCTCCAAAAAAGAGCTATGAAAAGAAGGCAAATTCTCCTAAAAAGCCGGCACCGAAGAAGCCTGCAGGCGAAAAGCCTATTAAGGAAACCAAGGCAGATAAACCGGAAGAAGAGATTAGCGAGAAGGACATTGACCTTGACTATGCTTGCCAATATCTTAAGACAATGATTGAAGGTCTTAATGTTGTTGACCCAAAGATTACGGCAAAGGTTGTTGACGGCACGGTTGAGATGTTAATTGAATGTGAGGATTACGGTATCATTATCGGCAGAAGAGGCGAAACTCTTGACTCACTTCAATATCTTACAAGTCTTGCTATTAAAAATGGAACTAATAAATATGTAAGAGTTACTCTTAATGTAGGCGACTACAGAGCTAAGAGAGAGGAAACTCTTAAGGCGCTTGCAACAAAGAATGCAAATTTCGTTGCAAGAACAGGCAGACGTTATTCATTCGAGCCAATGAATCCGTATGAAAGAAGAATTATTCATACCGCAGTGCAGGAGGTTGAGGGTGTTACCTCACGTTCGGTAGGCAGCGGAATGGACAGACGAGTTCTTATTGAGCCTGAAGGCGGAGTTAGACGTAATTACAGAAATGACAGAAGAGGCGGCAGACGTCCGGCTCCTGCTCATAGCACTGTTGACGCTAACAGAGAAAAGAAGGCTGACAGAGCGGATATGCCTAAGTTTGGCAAAATCGAAGTTAGCAAAAATAACGACTGATAACCAATTTATATTATAATGGCGGACAGTTTTGTTCGCCATTATTTTGCATAAGAACACTTTAGCAGGAGGGATAACAATGAGTAAAACTATTGCGGCAATTGCCACGGGAAACAGCGTTTCGGGAATAGGTGTAATAAGAATCAGCGGGGATTCTGCAATTGAAATTGCGCAAAAAGTCTTTAAATCAGCGGATAATACTCCCCTCTCCTCGCTTAAAGGATATACGGCAAAATTCGGCAATGTTTATTCAAAAGGCGAAAAGTATGACAATGCGATTGCGCTTGTTTTTCGTGCACCTAAAAGCTACACGGGTGAGGACGTTGTTGAACTTTCCGTACACGGCGGAATTTTTATTGTTGAAAAAACCTTGGAGTCTGTTTTAGATGCAGGTGCAAGCCCTGCCGAAGCAGGCGAATTTACCAAAAGAGCATTTTTAAACGGAAAAATGGACCTTACGCAAGCAGAGGCTGTTGCCACATTGATATCGGCAAACGGTCAGGAGGCAGCTAAGGCATCGTTTAATCTTTTGCAGGGTTCTTTGAGCAATAAAATATCAAATGTTCTTGATAAAATCGTGTCGTTAAGTGCGTCAATGGCGGCATGGGTTGATTATCCTGATGAGGAAATACCGGAGCTTGACGAAAAGACGTTGAAAAATACATTGTCTTTCGCCAAAAACGAATTAAAAGAACTGCTTGATAATTATGAAAGCGGAATGATAATGACGCAGGGTGTAAATACCGTTATTGCAGGCAGGCCTAACGCAGGAAAATCAACGCTTATGAATATGCTTTCGGGCAAAGAGAAAAGCATCGTTACTCACATTGAGGGCACGACGAGAGATATTGTTGAAAATTCGGTTAGACTCGGCTCGCTTGTGCTACACCTTTCCGACACGGCAGGGCTTAGAGAGAGCGATGACGTTGTGGAAGCAATCGGAATTAAAAAAGCGCTTGAAAGAATTGACACCGCCTCGCTTGTGCTTGCTGTTTTTGACAGTTCACGTGAGCTTGACGATGACGATAAAATGCTGATTGACTCTTGCAAGGGCAAAAAGGCAGTTGCCGTTATCAATAAAACCGACCTCTCCCCTAAAATCAATACAGATAAAATAAAAGATAATTTTGAAAGCATTGTTTATATTTCAGCCAAAAATAATTTAGGGCTTAAAGAACTTGAAACGGCGGTTAAAAATATATTGGGTGTTGAGGAATTTGACTCCTCTGCCCCGCTCATTGCAAACAGACGTCAAAAGCAATGTATTCAAATGGCTTGTGAAAATATAAACGAGGCATTATCGGCAGCCGAAATCGGCTTAACTTATGATGCAATTAATGTTATGATTGACAGCGCAGTTGACGAACTTTTGGCGCTTACGGGTAAAAAGGCTACCGAGGAGGTAGTAAACAACATCTTTTCACGTTTTTGCGTAGGCAAATAAATTAAGGAGGTAAAGCTATGGAATATTTTGCAGGAAGCTATGATGTAATAGTTATCGGAGCAGGTCACGCAGGAATTGAAGCATGCCTTGCAGCTGCCCGACTTGGTGTCCAGACTGCCGTTTTTACAATCAATCTTGATTGGGTCGGCAATATGCCGTGCAATCCGTCAATCGGCGGAACGTCTAAAGGTCACCTTGTGCGTGAAATTGACGCACTCGGCGGTGAAATGGGCAAGGCGGCAGATAAATACACCCTGCAATCCCGTATGCTCAACCTCGGAAAAGGACCTGCCGTTCATTCACTCAGAGCGCAAATTGACAGGAGAGAATATTCGCAGGGAATGAAGCATACGCTTGAACTTCAGGAAAATCTTGATATCAGGCAGGGCGAAATAGTTGACCTTTACCGCTTGGAAAACGGAGAGTGGCAGGTTAAAACAAAACTTGAAGCACTTTTCAATGCCAAGGCTGTTATTATTGCAACGGGAACTTTTCTCGGCGGCAGAGTATATATCGGCGATGTTTCATACGAAAGCGGACCTGACGGAATGTTTCCTGCAACAGAGCTTTCAAAAGCGCTTAAAAAGCTTAACATTCCTCTAAGAAGATTTAAAACAGGCACTCCGTCGAGAGTGAACAGGCAGTCGATTGATTTTTCAAATCTTGAAGAGCAGGACGGCGACGAAGAAACCGTACCGTTTAGCTTTGAAACTCAAACACCGCCGAAGAATAAGGTTTGCTGTCATATAACTTATTCTAATGAAAAAACAAAACAGATTATTCTTGAAAATTTGGACAGAAGCCCTATGTATTCGGGCAAAATTGAGGGCAAAGGGCCAAGATACTGTCCGTCTTTTGAAGATAAAATTGTAAGATTTAAAGACAAGGAGCGCCATCAGCTTTTCATTGAACCTTGTGGACTTGAAACTGAGGAGATGTATCTTCAGGGCTTGTCCTCTTCCCTACCTGAGGATGTTCAGCTTGCTTTCATTCATACTATTCCCGGTTTGGAGCATGCTCAAGTTATGAGGACGGCTTATGCGATAGAGTATGATTGTGTTGACCCGACGGCACTTAATGCGACACTTGAATTTAACTCTATTAAAGGGCTTTACGGCGCAGGTCAGTTCAACGGTTCAAGCGGATATGAGGAAGCGGCAGCGCAGGGTCTTGTGGCAGGAATTAATGCGGCACTTAAAATTAAAGGTGAAGAGCCTATGATTTTAGACCGTGGCGGCTCATATATCGGAACTCTTATTGACGACCTTGTAACTAAAGGTTGCACCGACCCTTACAGAATGATGACAAGCCGAAGCGAATACCGTCTTGTTTTGAGGCAGGATAATGCAGATGTTCGTTTAACACCGATTGGTTACAAAATCGGCTTGATTTCGCAAGAGAGATATGATAAATTTATAAGTAAAGAAGAAATGGTTAAGGCTGAAAGGGAAAGAATTGAGCAAAAATCAATTCCCCTTACCGATGCTCTTCAAAAAATTATGGAGGATTGCGGCACAACGCCACTTGAGCGTGGCTGCAAAATGATAGAACTTCTTAAAAGGCCTCAAATTACATACAAAGCGTTGACGAGTGTTGATGATGACAGACCCGACCTGCCACGTGCGGTATTTGAGCAGGTTGAAATTGCGGTTAAATATGAGGGTTACATTAAAAGGCAGGAGCAGCAAATTAAAGAAATGCGCCGAATTGAGTGCAAAAAAATCCCTGCCGATATTGATTATTATTCACTTAAAGGTCTTAGGCTTGAGGCGGTTGAGAAGCTATCTAAAATTAAACCTGAAAATCTTGGGCAGGCAAGCAGAATCAGCGGCGTAAACCCTGCCGATATTGCCGCTCTCAACATAATTTTGGAGACGTTATGATAGATTACGACCTTTTATTAAGCGAAGCAAAGAAAATCGGAGTTGACCTCGGTGAATACGGAGCCGACAGATTTGACACTTATGCAGAAAGGCTTGTTCGCTGGAATGAGCACGTGAATCTCACAGCGATTGTTGAACCTGACGATATAGTTATCAAGCATTTTATTGACAGTCTTTATGCTATGAAATTTGTTGATTTTAAGGCAGGGCAAAGCATTGCCGATGTCGGCACGGGTGCAGGTTTCCCCGGTATGCCGCTGCTGATTGCCAATCCTGAACTTTCAGTCAATTTTATAGACAGTTCGGGAAAAAGGATAAATTTTATAAAAGATGTACTCAGTAATATAGGTATCATTGCAACAAGTACGCACGAGAGAGCCGAGGACGTCGGCAAAAATCCCGAATTTCGTGAGCAATACGATTTTGCTACGGCAAGAGCTGTTGCACCGCTTAATGTTCTTTGCGAATACTGCCTGCCGCTGGTTAAGGTTGGCGGACGCTTTGTTTCACTGAAAGGCTCTAACGGATTGGAGGAGCTTGAAGCGGCGAAAAATGCAATAATGGTACTTGGCGGAGAGATTGAGACGGCTGAAAGCTACGTTTTGCCCAACGGAGACGGCAGAACGATATTTGTTATTAAAAAGATATCGCAAACTCCGACAAAATACCCCAGAAAACCCAAAAAAATTGATACCCAACCGCTCTGAATATAACGGAATATGTCGAATTATAAGGATTTCTCACGATGAGAAATCCTTTATTTTTGTAATACTTTATGGTATATTTATATCAAGGAGTGAGAGACGTGGAGCAAATCGTTCAAATACCTACGGAAAAGCTGTTGCCTAATCCTTATCAGCCACGAAAGCAGTTTAAAAGCGAGGATATGTTGTCTCTTGCTGACTCGATAAAAGAAAACGGTGTACTTCAACCGCTTTTGTGCAGGCAGATTAATCACAGCGACTACTATGAATTAATCGCCGGTGAACGCAGACTCAGAGCGGCAATTCTTGCAAATCTTCAAAGCGTTCCCTGTATTGTGGTTGAATGTGAGTACGAGGACAGTGCGGTTTATTCAATTATAGAAAATATACAGCGCTCTGACCTCAACTTTTTTGAAGAGGCACTTGCAATATCTCACTTGATGAATACATTTGGCTTAACTCAACAACAAATTAGCAAAAAGCTTGGAAAAAGTCAAAGTGCATTGTCAAATAAGCTTAGGCTTCTGCGACTCCCTGCCGATGTCAGATATTTTATTGACAAAGAGGGATTGACCGAACGTCACGCAAGGGCTTTGCTTAAAATTGATAACGAAAAGGATATGTGGACAACTCTTAAAGTCATAACAGAACGTCATCTGAATGTTGAGCAAACGGAGGCTTATATCGAGTCTTTGACTAATAAAGAGATTAAGCATAAGAAAAACGTTATTAAAGTTTTTAAAGACATAAGGATTTTTGTCAATACGGTTAATAAGGCTATCGCTACAATGAAAGAAAGCGGAATTAATGCCCAATCGGATAAGACAGAAACTGACGAATATATAGAATTTAGGGTTAGAATACCTAAGGATGCTAAAATGCAGGACAAGACTGCATAATTAACTTCGCTTAAAACGGATAACATCCGTTTTAACATATTCTCCTCTTTTCATCACGTGGAAAAAACGGGCTTAATTGTCCGTTTTTTCTGCTTTTATAAAGAACTCTTGTGTTTCACGTGAAACAGCTACCCTATATATAGTTTTTAGGATAAACACAGTTTAAATTATATTTATTTCATATTATATTATGTTTACGTGTTTGTATAATGTGAAATTCTTATTCTAATGATTTAATTTAGTTTAATTTTCGTTTGTTTAACATAAAAAATCATTGTTTCACGTGAAACGTCTATATATTGTATACCCTTACTTTGGCAGACACAAAAGTCGAAAAATAATTGTAATGTTTCACGTGAAACCTCTTGCCTACTCCCCTCTCTTGTAGTATAATCTTCAATACGGAGGTGAACGTATGGGAAAAACCGTATCTATATTTAACCAAAAAGGCGGAGTAGGAAAAACTACCACTTGCGTAAACTTTGCTGCCGCCCTCGGTTTAAAAGGAAAGAAAACACTTCTTGTTGACCTTGACCCTCAGGGTAACACAACAAGCGGTGTCGGAATAGATAAAACAGAAATAGAAAAATCTACGTATGATATCCTTATTAATGACGAAGCTGCTAAAGATATAGTTATTAATACGGAATTTAAAAATCTTTCAGTCCTCCCTGCCAATATGAACCTTGCAGGTGCAGAACTTGAGCTTGCAGAGGAAGAAAACAGATTTAAAGCGCTTAAAAAAGCACTTGCTCCGCTTGTGATGGAATATGATTATATTATTATTGATTGCCCGCCAAGCTTAGGGCTTCTTTCGCTGAATGCATTAACCGCTTCGGATACACTTATTGTGCCGTTGCAATGCGAATATTATGCGTTAGAGGGATTGAGCCAGCTTTTGGGAACAGTCAGAACTGTTAAACAGCATTACAACGAGCATTTGGAGCTTGAAGGTGTGCTTTATACAATGTATGACACACGTCTTAAGCTTAATTCGCAGGTTATTGATGAAGTTAATCAGTATTTTCCGAATAAAGCGTATAAAACAACTATTCCACGAAGTGTTAAGCTTGCCGAAGCACCGAGTTTTGGCAAACCTATTTTTTATTATGAAAAATACTCAAAACCCGCTTTTGCATATAAAAAATTTGCAGATGAATTTTTGAAAAAACAGTAAATATGTAACAATATGTTGAATTTGTAAATTTATGTGAGGGATTTAACATAAACTCTAAATAGGAGGAGAATAATGGCTAAAAAGCAATCAGGTCTCGGTAAAGGGTTAAGTGCCCTTATGCTTGAAAACTCGGTTGACGAAATGGTAGCAACAAATACGTTGCCGCTCAACGAGATTATACCTAATAAAGAGCAGCCGAGAAAGACTTTTGACGAGGGCGCTTTGCAGGAGCTTGCCGACAGTATTACTCAGCACGGTGTGCTTCAACCGCTTCTTGTCAGACCGCTTGTAACAGGCGGATATCAGCTTGTTGCCGGCGAAAGACGTTGGAGAGCGTCAAGAATGGCAGGGCTTAAAGAAGTTCCTGTTGTTGTGAAGGAACTTTCCGACGTTGAAACAATGGAAATCGCAATAATTGAGAATTTGCAGCGTGAGGACCTTAATCCGATTGAAGAGGCGGAGGGTTTGCAGGCTCTTATTGACCGTTGCGGTTTCACTCAAGAAGAGGTTGCAACCTCGGTCGGCAAGTCACGTCCGGCTATTGCAAACGCTTTGCGACTTCTTAAATTGCCGCAGGAAGTGCGAGATATGACTAAAAACGGCGAAATTAGCGCAGGTCACGCAAGGGCGCTTCTGTCTTTTGATAACGAGGCAATGATTTATGAGGTTGCTCAAAATATCGTTAAGAATAATCTTACTGTTCGTGATGTAGAACGTTTAGCAAAAACAAGTGAAAAGACCTCACCGTCTGCAAAAAGAAAGAGCAAAAGACGTGACAGCTTTTATGATGAGGTTGAGCTTACGCTTACGGAAGTTCTCGGCAGAAAGGTTAAGGTATATAACGGCAGAGGAAAGGGAACTCTTGAAATAGAGTTTTACTCCGCCGATGATTTAAAAGAAATAGCAAATAAATTAGGAGAATAAAAAATGATTGACATTAAATTTTTAAGAGAAAATCCTGACGTTGTAAAGGAAAATATCAAAAAGAAGTTTCAGGATAAGAAATTACCGCTTGTTGACGAGGTAATTGAATTTGATGAAGAGCGTAGAGCGTCAATGGCTAAGGCTGACGAGCTTCGTGCAAACAGAAACAAGCTTTCTAAGGAAATCGGCGCACTTATGGCTCAGGGCAAAAAAGACGAAGCTATGGCAATTCGTGAAAAGGTTACGGCTCAGGCACAGGAGCTTGAAGAGCTTGGTGCTAAGGAAAAGGAACTTAACGAAAAGGTTACCTCAATTATGATGTCTATTCCTAATATTATCGAGGACAGCGTTCCAATCGGTAAGGACGACAGCGAAAACGTTGAGGTTGAGCGCTTCGGTGAGCCGGTTGTTCCCGATTATGAAATCCCTTATCATACAGATATTATGGAAAGCTTTGACGGCATCGACCTTGAAGCCGCAGGCAGAGTTGCAGGCAACGGTTTTTATTATCTTATGGGCGATATCGCAAGACTTCATTCTGCAGTTATCAGCTATGCAAGAGATTTTATGATTGACAGGGGATTCACTTATGTTGTGCCTCCGTTTATGATTCGTTCAAACGTTGTAACAGGAGTTATGAGCTTTGAAGAAATGGACGCAATGATGTATAAAATCGAGGGTGAGGACCTTTATCTTATCGGTACAAGCGAACATTCAATGATTGGTAAGTTTATTGATACAATCACTCCCGAAGAAAAGCTTCCGCTTACTCTTACTTCTTATTCTCCTTGCTTCCGTAAGGAAAAGGGTGCGCACGGTATCGAGGAACGTGGTGTTTACAGAATTCATCAGTTTGAAAAGCAGGAAATGGTTGTTGTTTGTAAGCCGGACGAGTCAAAAATGTGGTTTGATAAGCTTTGGCAGAATACGGTTGACCTTTTCAGAAGCCTTGATATTCCTGTTCGTACTCTTGAATGTTGCTCAGGCGACCTTGCAGACCTTAAGGTTAAGAGTGTTGACGTTGAGGCTTGGTCACCAAGACAGAAGAAATATTTTGAGGTTGGCTCTTGCTCAAATCTTACCGATGCACAGGCTCGCAGACTTAAAATCAGAGTAAAGGGTGAAAACGGAAATTACCTTGCTCATACGCTTAATAATACGGTAGTTGCTCCTCCGAGAATGCTTATCGCTTTTCTTGAAAATAATCTTCAAGCTGACGGCAGCGTTCTTATTCCTGAGGCACTTCGTATGTATATGGGCGGCAAGGACAGAATTGTTCCTAAGAAATAATGCAAATTATATCTTTAATTATTGCGGTTTTGCTTTTAATAATTTTCATATTTCCTATATCCACGGGCGTTCGTAATTTAGGTAT
>OGUQ01002707.1_pt1 | contig 11698 bp, 10 predicted proteins | sample 1574701 | NCBI WGS metagenome assembly OGUQ01 (sample SAMEA2582087, study PRJEB24529) | metagenome | biome: Human gut stool | place: China | collected 2011 | reverse complement strand
CGTAAATGAGCATCAGTCAGAAATTCAAAGAATTTATAGCGCCAATGGATGAAGATGACGTTTTAGAAGTAGAACAGGAAGAGGATACTCCTTCTATTTCTGAATATGAAAGACCGAAATCAAAAGTAAATCACTTGCCAACCGATACGAAAATGGTTCTGTTTGAGCCTCGTTCCTTTGATGAGTCCGAAGAAATCGCAAAACGCCTGAAGGAAAACAAGGCGGCTGTTGTCAATCTGCACAAGCTGCAGCGTGACTATGCACAGCGTACCATTGATTTTTTAACCGGTGTAATCTTCGCTCTGGATGGAAGCATTCAGAAGATCGGGCATAATGTGATTCTGTGTACGCCGCGCAGCGTGGCGGTACATGGGGAAATCAGCCTTGACGCAAGCGAGGAAGACTAACCATTGTCTGTCGCAATAGAGCATTATCGGGGTAACGAGGAATTCGTCCGGCGCCTGCAGGATCAGATTGATCGCATGGAACGCTGGAACCGGGTTGTTGTTACACCCTTTTTTTCGCCTGATCAGATACAGATAGCCGAACGCTTTTGCGGACATCGGATTTTGTATCGCAAAGATGGCGGCTATGCGCAGGCCGAACGCTGCCGGCTTGCTTTTCTGCCCTGGGAGGAAGAGGTACAGATTCCTGTGCTTCATCTAAAGGCGAAGATTTCTTACAGCTTTGGAAAGCTGGCACACCGTGATGTGCTCGGGGCGTTGATGAATCTGGGGATTGAGCGGGATAAAACCGGGGATCTTATCGTTGAACAGGATGCGGTGCATATGTTTGTGGATCCGGATATCGGCAATTATCTGATTGCCAATCTGACGCAAATCAAACGCTGTGCCGTCCATCTGGAGCCGAGTGAGGAGTCTGTCAGCTATGAACCGGATATTGCCTACAAATCACTGATAGTATCCTCTCTTCGACTGGATACGCTGATCGCTGCGCTCGCCAGACTCAGCAGGGCAAAGGCTGCAGATCTCATACGGAGCAAACAGGTAAAAGTTGATCATGTAATACTTGAACAAACGTCCTATTTGTGCGATAATACTTGTGTTATTTCCATTCGCGGACATGGAAGATTCCAGCTGAAAGAGGTTGTGAAGGAAACAAAAAAGGGAAATCTTGTCATTGAGGTTGGCATGTATCAGTGAATAGGAGAGGGATTATGGACAGATACGCATTTGATACAATGAAAAATGGATATAATCGCTATCAGGTGGAGGATTACATTCAGACACAGAAGCTGCAGATGGAAAGCCTTCAGAAAAAACTGGAAAAAGCCAACTTACTGAAAGAAGAACTAACCAGAGAATATCAGGAGCTGGAAACACGCTACCGGGATGTCAGTGAGAATCTCGAGGTCAAGGAAAAAGCTGCGGACGAAATGACACGCATGGCGATGAAGGAAGCAAATATGATCGTCGATACGGCACACCGCAATGCCGATGCCATTGTAAAGGAATCCTTAATGATGGCGCGTGGAATTTTGATGGAGGTGGCCCGCCTTGGAGATGAGGCGAACGATCTGAAGGGCAGTATGCGTAAGGAACTGCAGAAAATCACGCAGGCACTGGATGATTTTGAAACCCCTGAAATACCGGATCTTGATTTATTGAAAAAAGAAATATAAATGCTGAGATAAAGACCTGCTTCTATATGTGGACTTGAAGAGAGCTGACGGTTGGTGAGAGTCGGCAGGAAGGATATAGAAGATATCACTTTGGAGCAGATTTCCTGAAAGCAGTAGGGAAATACGATACGCTTGTCGTTATAAGCTGAGGGCACATGAGCTTCATGTGAACTAAGGTGGTACCGCGTTACAAGACGTCCTTAGATAGAAGGCGTCTTTTTTTCATAAAAGGAGGAAATGATATGGAATACAAGGATACACTGTTAATGCCGAAGACAAGGTTTGAAATGCGTGGAAAATTACCGACAAAGGAGCCAAACTTTCAGAAGCGCTGGAAGGAAAGCGAAATCTATGAAAAAATGCTGGAGAACCGTGAGGGCTGTGAAGCGTTTGTTTTGCATGACGGGCCACCGTATGCGAACGGGGATATCCATCTGGGACATGCCCTGAATAAGATTTTGAAGGATGTCATCATCCGTAACCGCTATATGGCCGGTTACAAGGTGCCGTATGTGCCGGGCTGGGATACGCATGGTCTGCCGATTGAAACTGCAATTCAGAAGCTGGGACATAACCGCAAGGAGATGGAATTATCCGATTTCCGCAAGCTGTGCTATGACTATGCTCTGGAACAGGTGGACCGTCAGAAAAAGGGATTTTTATCACTGGGTGTTGTCGGCGATTACGATCATCCGTATATCACACTGACCAAGGATTTTGAAGCACATCAGATTGAAATTTTTGCCTCCATGGCGATGGACGGTCTGATTTATAAGGGATTGAAGCCGGTTTACTGGAGTCCTTCCAGTGAAACCGCACTGGCGGAAGCGGAAATTGAATACAAGGATATCAAAAGTCCGACGATTTTCGTGAAATTTGCGGTGAAGGATGGCAAGGGCGTTCTGGACAGCGATACTTCCTTTGTCATCTGGACAACGACACCATGGACCATTCCTGCCAATCTGGGAATCTGTCTGAATAAGGACTACACCTATGCGCTTGTGGAAAGCGAAAAGGGCAAGCTGATCGTTCTGGAAGAGCTGGTGGATGCGTTGTGGGAGAAGTTTGGTCTGGAAACAAAGAAGAAGCTGGCAACCTATAAGGGAAGCGAGCTGGAAATGATCACCTGTCAGCACCCGCTGTATGATCGCGAATCCCTGGTAATTCTGGGGGATCATGTAACGGCAGATGCAGGTACCGGCTGTGTACATACGGCACCGGGCTTTGGTGCCGATGACTTCTTCATCGGACAGAAATACGGTCTGCCTGCGTATTGCAATGTGGATGAGCACGGCTGCATGATGGAGGATGCCGGTGACTGGCTGAAGGGACAGTATGTCGATGATGCCAACAAGACGGTAACACAGAGACTGGATGCAATGGGCGCATTGTTAAAGCTGGAGTTCATTACGCACTCCTATCCGCATGACTGGAGAACAAAGAAGCCGATTATCTTCCGTGCAACAACGCAGTGGTTTGCGTCGATTGATAAGATTCGTGAAAAGCTGCTGACAGAGATTGCGAATGTTGACTGGATTCCGAAGTGGGGACAGCAGCGCATGCACAATATGATTGCCGATCGCGGTGACTGGTGTATTTCCCGTCAGCGTGCATGGGGTGTTCCGATTCCGATTTTCTATGCGGAGGATGATACGCCGATTATGGATGAGGCTGTATTTGCCCATGTGGCAGAGCTGTTCCGTGAGCATGGCAGCAATATTTGGTTTGAAAAGGACGCGAAGGAGCTGTTGCCGCAGGGCTATACACACCCAGGCTCCCCAAATGGAGAATTCCGCAAGGAAACCGATACGATGGATGTATGGTTTGACTCCGGATCTACCCACTCTTCTGTTGTTGACGTGCGTCCGGAATTTGCCGGTCACGCAGCGGACATGTATCTGGAAGGTTCTGACCAGCACCGTGGTTGGTTCATGTCTTCCCTAATGATCTCCACCGCGATGAAAGGCAAAGCGCCGTATCGTCAGGTACTGACCCACGGCTTTACCGTGGATGGTCAGGGCCGCAAGATGTCTAAATCCATCGGCAATACCGTTTCGCCGCAGGATGTGATGAACAAACTGGGCGCGGATATTCTGCGTCTGTGGGTGGCATCAACCGACTACACCGGTGAAATGGCCGTTTCTGACGAGATCCTGAAACGTGCTGCCGATAGCTATCGTCGTATCCGTAACACCGCGCGCTTCCTGCTGGCAAACCTGAACGGTTTTGATCCAGCAAAAGATATGGTGAAACCGGAAGAGATGGTGGTACTGGATCGCTGGGCCGTAGGTTGTGCGAAAGCGGCACAGGAAGACATCCTCAAGGCGTACGAAGCATACGATTTCCACGAAGTGGTACAGCGTCTGATGCGCTTCTGCTCCGTTGAGATGGGTTCCTTCTACCTCGACATCATCAAAGACCGTCAGTACACCGCCAAAGCGGACAGTGTGGCGCGTCGTAGCTGCCAGACTGCGCTGTATCACATCGCAGAAGCGCTGGTGCGCTGGATGGCACCAATCCTCTCCTTCACCGCTGATGAAGTGTGGGGCTACCTGCCGGGCGAACGTGAAAAATACGTCTTCACCGGTGAGTGGTACGAAGGCCTGTTTGGCCTGGCAGACAGTGAAGCGATGAACGATGCGTTCTGGGACGAGCTGTTGAAAGTGCGTGGCGAAGTGAACAAAGTCATTGAGCAAGCGCGTGCCGACAAGAAAGTGGGTGGCTCGCTGGAAGCGGCAGTAACCTTGTATGCAGAACCGGAACTGGCGGCGAAACTGACCGCGCTGGGCGATGAATTACGATTTGTCCTGTTGACCTCCGGCGCTACCGTTGCAGACTATAACGACGCACCTGCTGATGCTCAGCAGAGCGAAGTACTCAAAGGGCTGAAAGTCGCGTTGAGTAAAGCCGAAGGTGAGAAGTGCCCACGCTGCTGGCACTACACCCGGGATGTCGGCAAGGTGGCGGAACACGCAGAAATCTGCGGCCGCTGTGTCAGCAACGTCGCCGGTGACGGTGAAAAACGTAAGTTTGCCTGATGAGTCAATCGATCTGTTCAACAGGGCTACGCTGGCTGTGGCTGGTGGTAGTCGTGCTGATTATCGATCTGGGCAGCAAATACCTGATCCTCCAGAACTTTGCTCTGGGGGATACGGTCCCGCTGTTCCCGTCGCTTAATCTGCATTATGCGCGTAACTATGGCGCGGCGTTTAGTTTCCTTGCCGATAGCGGCGGCTGGCAGCGTTGGTTCTTTGCCGGTATTGCGATTGGTATTAGCGTGATCCTGGCAGTGATGATGTATCGCTCGAAGGCCACGCAGAAGCTAAACAATATCGCTTATGCGCTGATTATTGGCGGCGCGCTGGGCAACCTGTTCGACCGCCTGTGGCACGGCTTCGTTGTCGATATGATCGACTTCTACGTCGGCGACTGGCACTTCGCCACCTTCAACCTTGCCGATACTGCCATTTGTGTCGGTGCGGCGTTGATCGTGCTGGAAGGGTTTTTACCTTCTAAAGCGAAAAAACAATAATAAACCCTGCCGGATGCGATGCTGACGCATCTTATCCGGCCTACAGATTGCTGCGAAATCGTAGGCCGGATAAGGCGTTTACGCCGCATCCGGCAAAAATCCTCAAATATAAGAGCAAACCTGCATGTCTGAATCTGTACAGAGCAATAGCGCCGTCCTGGTGCACTTCACGCTAAAACTCGACGATGGCACCACCGCCGAGTCTACCCGCAACAACGGTAAACCGGCGCTGTTCCGCCTGGGCGATGCTTCTCTTTCTGAAGGGCTGGAGCAACACCTGCTGGGGCTGAAAGTGGGCGATAAAACCACCTTCTCGCTGGAGCCAGATGCGGCGTTTGGCGTGCCGTCACCGGACCTGATTCAGTACTTCTCCCGCCGTGAATTTATGGATGCAGGCGAGCCAGAAATTGGCGCAATCATGCTTTTTACCGCAATGGATGGCAGTGAGATGCCTGGCGTGATCCGCGAAATTAACGGCGACTCCATTACCGTTGATTTCAACCATCCGCTGGCCGGGCAGACCGTTCATTTTGATATTGAAGTGCTGGAAATCGATCCGGCACTGGAGGCGTAACATGCAGATCCTGTTGGCCAACCCGCGTGGTTTTTGTGCCGGGGTAGACCGCGCTATCAGCATTGTTGAAAACGCGCTGGCCATTTACGGCGCACCGATATATGTCCGTCACGAAGTGGTACATAACCGCTATGTGGTCGATAGCTTGCGTGAGCGTGGGGCTATCTTTATTGAGCAGATTAGCGAAGTACCGGACGGCGCGATCCTGATTTTCTCCGCACACGGTGTTTCTCAGGCGGTACGTAACGAAGCAAAAAGCCGCGATTTGACGGTGTTTGATGCCACCTGTCCGCTGGTGACCAAAGTGCATATGGAAGTCGCCCGCGCCAGCCGTCGTGGCGAAGAGTCGATTCTCATCGGCCACGCCGGGCATCCGGAAGTGGAAGGTACGATGGGCCAGTACAGTAACCCGGAAGGGGGAATGTATCTGGTCGAATCGCCGGACGATGTGTGGAAACTGACGGTCAAAAACGAAGAGAAGCTCTCCTTTATGACCCAGACCACGCTGTCGGTGGATGACACGTCTGATGTGATCGACGCGCTGCGTAAACGCTTCCCGAAAATTGTCGGTCCGCGCAAAGATGACATCTGCTACGCCACGACTAACCGTCAGGAAGCGGTACGCGCCCTGGCAGAACAGGCGGAAGTTGTGTTGGTGGTCGGTTCGAAAAACTCCTCCAACTCCAACCGTCTGGCGGAGCTGGCCCAGCGTATGGGCAAACGCGCGTTTTTGATTGACGATGCGAAAGATATCCAGGAAGAGTGGGTGAAAGAGGTTAAATGCGTCGGCGTGACTGCGGGCGCATCGGCTCCGGATATTCTGGTGCAAAATGTGGTGGCACGTTTGCAGCAGCTGGGCGGTGGTGAAGCCATTCCGCTGGAAGGCCGTGAAGAAAACATTGTTTTCGAAGTGCCGAAAGAGCTGCGTGTCGATATTCGTGAAGTCGATTAAGTCATTAGCAGCCTAAGTTATGCGAAAATGCCGGTCTTGTTACCGGCATTTTTTATGGAGAAAACATGCGTTTACCTATCTTCCTCGATACTGACCCCGGCATTGACGATGCCGTCGCCATTGCCGCCGCGATTTTTGCCCCCGAACTCGACCTGCAACTGATGACCACCGTCGCGGGTAATGTCTCGGTTGAGAAAACTACCCGTAATGCCTTGCAACTGCTGCATTTCTGGAATGCGGAGATTCCGCTCGCCCAGGGAGCCGCTGTGCCGCTGGTACGCGCACCGCGTGATGCGGCATCTGTGCACGGCAAATCGGGAATGGCTGGCTACGACTTTGTTGAGCACAACCGAAAGCCGCTCGAGGTACCGGCGTTTCTGGCGATTCGGGATGCCCTGATGCGTGCACCAGAGCCTGTTACCCTGGTAGCCATCGGCCCGTTAACCAATATTGCGCTGTTACTTTCACAATGCCCGGAATGCAAACCGCATATTCGCCGTCTGGTGATCATGGGCGGTTCTGCTGGTCGCGGCAACTGTACACCAAATGCCGAGTTTAATATCGCTGCCGATCCAGAAGCGGCTGCCTGTGTCTTCCGTAGCGGCATCGAAATTGTCATGTGCGGTCTGGATGTCACCAATCAGGCAATATTAACCCCTGACTATCTCGCTACTTTACCGGAGTTGAATCGCACCGGAAAAATGCTCCACGCCCTGTTTAGCCACTACCGTAGCGGCAGTATGCAAAGCGGTCTGCGAATGCACGATCTCTGCGCCATCGCCTGGCTGGTGCGCCCGGACTTATTCACCCTCAAGCCGTGTTTTGTCGCGGTAGAAACTCAAGGCGAATTTACCTCAGGCACGACGGTGGTTGATATCGACGGTTGCCTGGGCAAACCAGCCAATGTACAGGTGGCATTGGATCTGAATGTAAAAGGCTTCCAACAGTGGGTGGCTGATTTGCTGGCTCTGGTGCCGTAACCTGTCACATGTTATCGGCATGCAGTCATTCATCGACTCATGCCTTTCACTGATATCCCTCCCTGTTTATCATTAATTTCTAATTATCAGCGTTTTTGGCTGGCGGCGTAGCGATGCGCTGGTTACTCTGAAAACGGTCTATGCAAATTAACAAAAGAGAATAGCTATGCATGATGCAAACATCCGCGTTGCCATCGCGGGAGCCGGGGGGCGTATGGGCCGCCAGTTGATTCAGGCGGCGCTGGCATTAGAAGGCGTGCAGCTGGGCGCGGCGCTGGAGCGCGAAGGATCTTCTTTACTGGGCAGCGACGCCGGTGAGCTGGCTGGTGCAGGGAAAACAGGCGTTACCGTGCAAAGCAGCCTTGATGCGATAAAAGATGATTTTGATGTGTTTATCGATTTTACCCGTCCGGAAGGTACGCTGAACCATCTCGCTTTTTGTCGCCAGCATGGCAAAGGGATGGTGATCGGCACTACGGGGTTTGACGAAGCCGGTAAACAGGCGATTCGTGACGCCGCCGCCGATATTGCGATTGTCTTTGCCGCCAATTTTAGCGTTGGCGTTAACGTCATGCTTAAGCTGCTGGAGAAAGCAGCCAAAGTGATGGGTGACTACACCGATATCGAAATTATTGAAGCACATCATAGACATAAAGTTGATGCGCCGTCAGGCACCGCACTGGCAATGGGAGAGGCGATCGCCCACGCCCTTGATAAAGATCTGAAAGATTGCGCGGTCTACAGTCGTGAAGGCCACACCGGTGAACGTGTGCCTGGCACCATTGGTTTTGCCACCGTGCGTGCAGGTGACATCGTTGGCGAACATACCGCGATGTTTGCCGATATTGGCGAGCGTCTGGAGATCACCCATAAGGCGTCCAGCCGCATGACATTTGCTAACGGCGCGGTAAGATCGGCTTTGTGGTTGAGTGGTAAGGAAAGTGGTCTTTTTGATATGCGAGATGTGCTTGATCTCAATAGTTTGTAACCACAAAATATTTGTTATGGTGCAAAAATAACACATTTAATTTATTGATTGTAAAGGGCTTTAATTTTTGGCCCTTTTATTTTTAGTGTTATGTTTTTAAATTGTCTATAAGTGCCAAAAATTACATGTTTTGTCTTCGGTTTTTGTTGTTTTAATGTAAATTTTGACCATTTGGTCCACTTTTCCCTACTCGCTTTTATTTCATGCAATCTTCTTGCTGCGCAAGCGTTTTCCAGAACAGGTTATATGATCTTTTTGCCGCTTAATGCCTGTAAAACATGCATGAGCCACAAAATAATATAAAAAATCCTGCCATTAAGTTGACTTTTAGCGCCCATATCTCCAGAATGCCGCCGTTTGCCAGAAATTCGTCGGTAAGCAGATTTGCATTGATTTACGTCATCATTGTGAATTAATATGCAAATAAAGTGAGTGAATATTCTCTGGAGGGTGTTTTGATTAAGTCAGCGCTATTGGTTCTGGAAGACGGAACCCAGTTTCACGGTCGGGCCATCGGGGCAACCGGCACGGCGGTTGGGGAAGTCGTTTTCAATACTTCAATGACCGGTTATCAAGAAATCCTCACTGATCCTTCCTATTCTCGTCAAATCGTTACTCTTACTTATCCCCATATTGGCAATGTCGGCACCAATGACGCCGATGAAGAATCTTCTCAGGTACATGCACAAGGTCTGGTGATTCGCGACCTGCCGCTGATTGCCAGCAACTTCCGTAATACCGAAGACCTCTCTTCTTACCTGAAGCGCCATAACATCGTGGCGATTGCCGATATCGATACCCGTAAGCTGACGCGTTTACTGCGCGAGAAAGGCGCACAGAATGGCTGCATTATCGCGGGCGATAACCCGGATGCGGCGCTGGCGTTAGAAAAAGCCCGCGCGTTCCCAGGTCTGAATGGCATGGATCTGGCAAAAGAAGTGACCACCGCAGAAGCCTATAGCTGGACACAAGGGAGCTGGACGTTGACCGGTGGCCTGCCAGAAGCGAAAAAAGAAGACGAGCTGCCGTTCCACGTCGTGGCTTATGATTTTGGTGCCAAGCGCAACATCCTGCGGATGCTGGTGGATAGAGGCTGTCGCCTGACCATCGTTCCGGCGCAAACTTCTGCGGAAGATGTGCTGAAAATGAATCCAGACGGCATCTTCCTCTCCAACGGTCCTGGCGACCCGGCCCCGTGCGATTACGCCATTACCGCCATCCAGAAATTCCTCGAAACCGATATTCCGGTATTCGGCATCTGTCTCGGTCATCAGCTGCTGGCGCTGGCGAGCGGTGCGAAGACTGTCAAAATGAAATTTGGTCACCACGGCGGCAACCATCCGGTTAAAGATGTGGAGAAAAACGTGGTAATGATCACCGCCCAGAACCACGGTTTTGCGGTGGATGAAGCAACATTACCTGCAAACCTGCGTGTCACGCATAAATCCCTGTTCGACGGTACGTTACAGGGCATTCATCGCACCGATAAACCGGCGTTCAGCTTCCAGGGGCACCCTGAAGCCAGCCCTGGTCCACACGACGCCGCGCCGTTGTTCGACCACTTTATCGAGTTAATTGAGCAGTACCGTAAAACCGCTAAGTAATCAGGAGTAAAAGAGCCATGCCAAAACGTACAGATATAAAAAGTATCCTGATTCTGGGTGCGGGCCCGATTGTTATCGGTCAGGCGTGTGAGTTTGACTACTCTGGCGCGCAAGCGTGTAAAGCCCTGCGTGAAGAGGGTTACCGCGTCATTCTGGTGAACTCCAACCCGGCGACCATCATGACCGACCCGGAAATGGCTGATGCAACCTACATCGAGCCGATTCACTGGGAAGTTGTACGCAAGATTATTGAAAAAGAGCGCCCGGACGCGGTGCTGCCAACGATGGGCGGTCAGACGGCGCTGAACTGCGCGCTGGAGCTGGAGCGTCAGGGCGTGTTGGAAGAGTTCGGCGTGACTATGATTGGTGCGACCGCCGATGCGATTGATAAAGCAGAAGACCGCCGTCGTTTCGACGTAGCGATGAAGAAAATTGGTCTGGAAACCGCGCGTTCCGGTATCGCACACACGATGGAAGAAGCGCTGGCGGTTGCCGCTGACGTGGGCTTCCCGTGCATTATTCGCCCATCCTTTACCATGGGCGGTAGCGGCGGCGGTATCGCTTATAACCGTGAAGAGTTTGAAGAAATTTGCGCCCGCGGTCTGGATCTCTCTCCGACCAAAGAGTTGCTGATTGATGAGTCGCTGATCGGCTGGAAAGAGTACGAGATGGAAGTGGTGCGTGATAAAAACGACAACTGCATCATCGTCTGCTCTATCGAAAACTTCGATGCGATGGGCATCCACACCGGTGACTCCATCACTGTCGCGCCAGCCCAAACGCTGACCGACAAAGAATATCAAATCATGCGTAACGCCTCGATGGCGGTGCTGCGTGAAATCGGCGTTGAAACCGGTGGTTCCAACGTTCAGTTTGCGGTGAACCCGAAAAACGGTCGTCTGATTGTTATCGAAATGAACCCACGCGTGTCCCGTTCTTCGGCGCTGGCGTCGAAAGCGACCGGTTTCCCGATTGCTAAAGTGGCGGCGAAACTGGCGGTGGGTTACACCCTCGACGAACTGATGAACGACATCACTGGCGGACGTACTCCGGCCTCCTTCGAGCCGTCCATCGACTATGTGGTTACTAAAATTCCTCGCTTCAACTTCGAAAAATTCGCCGGTGCTAACGACCGTCTGACCACTCAGATGAAATCGGTTGGCGAAGTGATGGCGATTGGTCGCACGCAGCAGGAATCCCTGCAAAAAGCGCTGCGCGGCCTGGAAGTCGGTGCGACTGGATTCGACCCGAAAGTGAGCCTGGATGACCCGGAAGCGTTAACCAAAATCCGTCGCGAACTGAAAGACGCAGGCGCAGATCGTATCTGGTACATCGCCGATGCGTTCCGTGCGGGCCTGTCTGTGGACGGCGTCTTCAACCTGACCAACATTGACCGCTGGTTCCTGGTACAGATTGAAGAGCTGGT
>OGUQ01002696.1_pt1 | contig 11759 bp, 10 predicted proteins | sample 1574701 | NCBI WGS metagenome assembly OGUQ01 (sample SAMEA2582087, study PRJEB24529) | metagenome | biome: Human gut stool | place: China | collected 2011 | reverse complement strand
GGCCTCGTTATCGTAGCCTTTATCGTATCCCTGGTTGTAATCCCAGTTGTTTGGCCTTTCTTCCCTGCTAATTAACAGTAAAAAAAGACTGCTTCTTTAAGAAGCAGTCTTTTTTCTATAATTCAGTCCTGTTTTCTAAAGGCTTCTGTCAAGGGCGGAATGATTTGTTTTTTACGGCTCAAAACGCCTGGCAGGTGATAGCATCCTTCCGCAGCAGCTTCGCCAAAAGCGTGAACAAGCTGTGTCTGAGGACTTCCTGCAGCTAAAAGATCTGTCGCTTCACCCAAAATATCAGTAACCATCAGCAGCGACAGGTCATAACCTTCCTGCTTACGAAATTCATTAAGAGCTTTCTGCAGTTCTCCTAACCGTTCTAAAGCCTGCTGCCGATCCATAATATTAATCTGACTGACCGTAATCCGGTGTTCGCCAAAATCGAATTCCTTAATATCATTACGCACAATATCCTGCACCGGCATCGTACCAATAGCAGAACCATGACGCAGTACTTCCATCGCAAAAGCTTCCGCATCCTCGATGCCGGCCTGCTCTGCCAAACGTTTAGCAGTATCCTGGTCAAAAAGAGTCGCAGTAGGAGAACGGAAATACAAAGTATCAGAAACTATAGCCGCAAATAGAATACCTGCCAAAGCCGGCGGCAGTTCGATACCTCTGTGCCAGGTAAGGTTGGCAACGATAGTAGCAGTTGAACCTACAGGCTCCTGTCTGATAAAGATCGGCGCGCCTGTCGTCAGCCCGCCCAGCCGATGGTGGTCAATGATTTCCAGCAAATGCGCTTCTTCAATGCCTTCCACCGCCTGACTGCGTTCATTATGGTCGACTAAAATAACCTCCTGACGATCGGGAACCAGCATCATACCACGATCCATCATCCCTACATATTTACCACGCTCCAACACCGGGTAACTGACAAATTTTGCCGCCAGCATCTTTTCTCTGACATCAGAAAGTAAGTCTGTCGTTTTCAGAGTCACAAGGTTTTTCGTCATCACCAGCCTGACCTGAATGCTCTGATTGATCAGCCGGGCCGTAGTATAAGTGTCATAAGGCGTGCTGATGACAACAGCCTTATAACGCAGGGCCGTCTGCAGTACGATTGGCGTTATTTCCGTATCCCGCGTCAGAATCAAACCTGCGGCGCCGGCCTCCAGTACTGCCAGCTGCGCCTCAACTCTGTCACCGATGATAACCAAATCTCCATTTTTAATTGCCGTGCTAAGTGTTTCAGGCTCCGAAGCCCCAATTTTGATCTTACCATTAAAGGTATGTGTCAGATCACCGCAGATCAGCTGACCATCTAAAGTATGGACAATACTTCTGTAATCTGTTTCGCCGTCGTCCAGATCTTGAATTGACAGCTCATTATAATAACGTTTCGCCAGGTCGCCGACAGTAATGATGCCGACGATATTATTTTCCTGATCCAATACCGGTACGGATTTTAAACCTTCGTGCTCTACAAAAAGCCTGCCCACATCACGCAGTGACGCATCTGGCCCCACTGTCGGCGGCTGCGCCAGGCGTATATCACTTAACCGCGGATACAGATCATCTACTAATTTCGGTACCGGTACGCCAAAATGTTCCAGCACAAACTGTGTTTCCGGATTGATCTTGCCTGCACGTGCCGGAACTGCGTTCAAACCCAGCTGCTGCTTTAAATAAGCATAGGCGATGGCAGAACAGACCGAATCCGTGTCTGGATTACGGTGACCGATAACTAAAACCGTTTTTTCCATGCTTCCACCTTCTTATCCCCGTATTTCTTACTTGTCATTGTAGCACAAAATAAAACTGTCAGCAGTAAATTTTAAGCAAAGAAACCTCCCGCAGACTGCAGAAGGTTTCTTTTTTAATATTTACTGTTATTTTCTTTACTGCGGCGACCACCCAATTCGTTCAGCAGTTCTGCCGGATTGATATTATGATATGCAAGAAGCACTAAACAATGATACCACAAGTCAGACATCTCATACAAAACCTCTTTGACGTTATTATTCTTGGAAGCAATGATAGTTTCTGCAGCTTCTTCGCCGACCTTTTTCAAAATCTTATCCTGTCCTGACATAAACAGGTAACGGGTATAAGATTTTTCGCCGCCATGGACGCGTTTGTCCTGAATGACGCGGTACAATTCAGCCAAAATACCGTGAATACCATCCGGTTCAGGTACCGGCAGATTTCTGCCTGCACCGCTGTTCCATAATGGATAACTGAAACAGGAATAATTTCCGGTATGGCAGGCTGCACCTTTTTGTTCAACCTTTACCAGCAGACTGTCACCATCACAATCATAATCAATACTGACGACCTTCTGCACATGGCCGCTGCTAGCGCCTTTGTTCCACAGCTCCTGACGGCTGCGACTCCAAAACCAGGTATAACCGGTTTCCACAGTCTTCGCCAGTGATTCGCCGTTCATATAGGCCAGCATCAACACAGCGTTGGTTGCTGCATCCTGAACAATGGCCGGTATTAAACCTTTTTCATCAAAATTTATTTTAGAAAAATCTACTTGCATTATAATCTCACCTCTACACCTTTAGACCGCAGGTATTCTTTGACCTGCCTGATAGTAAACTCTTTATAATGAAAGACTGATGCCGCCAAAACGGCATCGGCTTTACCTTCCGTCAAAACATCATAGAAGTGTTCCAACTTACCTGCGCCGCCGCTGGCTATCACAGGTACCTTCACCGCTTCGGCAACCGCCCGGGTCAGTGGTATATCATAGCCGTTTTTTGTACCGTCAGCATCCATACTGGTCAGCAAAATCTCGCCGGCGCCAATTTCTGCTGCCGTTCTGACCCAGTCCAGTACATCAATTCCCGTAGGAGTACGTCCGCCATGTACATAAACTTCCCATTTATCTGTACCGCAGCGTTTGGCATCTACAGCTAAAACGATGCACTGGCTGCCAAACAGCTTTGCACCATCAGCAATCAGCTGCGGATTTTTTACTGCCGCCGTATTTACAGAAATTTTATCAGCACCTGCATTCAGAGCATTACGGATATCCTGCACCGTGCTGATCCCTCCGCCAACTGTCAGCGGCATAAAAACCTGTCCCGCCGTACGGTTTATGACATCCAGCATAGACTTACGCTGCTCGACAGACGCAATGATATCAAGAAAAACCAGCTCATCGGCAGCTTCAGTGTCATATAAGGCCGCCAGTTCAACAGGATCACCGGCATCACGCAGTTCCACAAAATTAGTGCCTTTGACTACATGCCCTTCTTTTACATCCAGACAGGGAATAATTCTTTTGGTATGCATCTCAGACCTCCTTTGCGACCCGCAGAGCCTCCCGCAGGTCAATAGCTCCGGTATAAATGGCCTTCCCTATGATGCAGCCCTCGATCCCAGAGGAGGACCGCTGCTGCAGCCGGCGTATATCTTCCAACGATGCCACACCGCCGCTGGCAATGACTTTAACACCGCAGGCTTTTGCCAAAGCGGCAGTGGCTTCTACATTCACCCCACTCAGCTTACCGTCACGGCTGATATCAGTAAAAATAATATGCTCGACCCCGATAGCAGCCATTTTTAGAGCCAACTCTACAGCATCAATACCACCGCTGACACCCCAGCCTTCGATAGCGGCTTTCCCGTCTTTAGCATCGATACCTACAACAACCTGACCAGGAAATTCCCGGCAGGCTTCAGCAACCAGCTGCGGTTCCCGCACTGCTGCTGATCCAAGAATCACACGGCTGACCCCCAGTTCCAGCAATTCTGCTACTGCTGCCAGACTTCTGATCCCGCCGCCTACCTGCACTGGCATAGAAGCGTGCTCCAGGATTTTTTTGATTGCCGGCAGATTACGTCCCGTACCGGCCAAAGCGCCGTCTAAATCGACGACATGTAAATATTCGGCTCCGGCTGCCGACCAACGGGCAGCCATTTCCGAAGGATCATCAGCAAAAACAGTTTCCTGGTCAAAACGACCTTCCGTCAATCTGACGCAGCGGCCGCCGCGGATATCTATAGCAGGAAAAATTATCATGGCTGCCACTCCTTAAAAGCGCGCAGCAGGCCAAGGCCTGCCCGGCTTGATTTTTCTGGATGGAACTGAAACGCCTGTACACTGCCGCTGCCGACGGCAGCCGTTATTTCCATACCATAATCACATACGGCAGTAATGAGCTCTTGCTGCTGCGGCTCAACATGAAAGCTGTGCACAAAGTACACATATTCATCTCCTGCTTCCTGCAGCAGCGGCGAACTGCTGCGCAAACTCAGCTTGTTCCAGCCCATATGCGGTATTTTAAAAGCGGTATTCAGTCTGCGCACCTGCCCTTGAAAATAGCCCAGCCCTTTCACTCCGGGAGCTTCATCACTGCCTTCAAACAAAACCTGCATTCCCAGACAGATACCTAAAAACGGTCTGCCGCTGTGCAAATATTTCTGCAGTATCGGTACCAGACCGCTGCGCTGCAGATTAGCCATACAATCGCCAAAAGCCCCTACTCCCGGTAAAATCAGTTTATCAGCCTGTGCAATAACCGCGGCATCGCTGGAAATCACCGGGTCGCCGCCAACAGCAGCGATCGCTTTATTAACACTGTGCAAGTTTCCCATCCCGTAATCAACAATGACTATCTTCGAGCTCATAAAGCCCCCTTGCTGCTCATCACGCCCTGAACGCGCGGATCTGCAGCTACTGCCTCTGCCAGCGCGCGGGCAAAAGCTTTAAAAACCGCCTCAATAATATGATGTACATTTTTACCATACAAGACTCGAATATGCAGAGTCATGCCGCTGGCCACGGCTACGGCGCGGAAAAATTCCTCAGTCATTTCTGTATCGTAGTTACCCAAAGTTATTTTAGGAATTTCGGCTTCAAAAACCAGGTACGGCCGCCCGGAAAAATCCAGTACTACCTGTGCCAAAGCCTCATCCATTGGAATAAAACAACTGCCATAGCGGTGAATACCGGTTTTATCGCCAACAGCCGCTTTAAGCGCTTCTCCTAAAACGATGCCGCAGTCCTCAACCGTATGGTGACAGTCGACCTGCAGGTCTCCCTGTGCTTTCACCTGCAAATCAAGAAAACCATGCTTGGCCAGCAGTGTCAGCATATGATCAAAAAAACCGACGCCTGTAGCGATATCCGCTTTCCCGCTGCCATCAAGCCCAATACTGACACTGACCGCAGTTTCTAAAGTTTCCCGTTCTTTGACTGCCTTCCGCATCATATTGCCTCCTCTTCGCATAAGCGCTGCAACTGGCTGATGATTTCAGCATTTTCCAGCGGCAGGCCTACCGTGATCCGCAGGCATCCCTGCAATACAGGATGACTGGTATAATCGCGCACCAAAATTTTCTTCTCCAGCAGTTTGCGGTATAAGTACATTCCTGCCAGCATCTGCTGTGTTTTTTCACCCTGGCTGCCATATTGCTGCTCGCAGGCAGCCGCTAAACGGGCAGTCAGTTCGCCCTGCGGGCAACAGGTCAGAAAATTCGTTGCGGACGGCCAGATTTTCAAGCCCATTTGCTCCAGTTGTTCCCGCATCAGATCACGCTGCTCGATAATAGTTTCCAGTTGTTCTTTATATAAGTCTTTTTGGCGGTAAACCTCTTCCGCTACAGCTAAAGACCAGGCATTAACATGATAAGGCAGCAGTGTTTTTCCCAAAACACGCATGATACCGGCACTGCCGACAGCATAACCTACACGCAGTCCAGCCAGTCCGTAAGCTTTAGAAAAAGTCCGCAAGCACATAAAATTACTGTATTTACCTGTCAGAGCCAAAGTCGAACCTGCTACCAGCTTTAATTTATTCAGCGGGCGCAGATCCTGCGGATCAACGCCGCTGCCTTTAGCAAACTCCATATAGGCTTCATCCATTACTACCGGGCAGCTGACATTTGCTAAAATCTTCTCCATTACTTCAAGCGGATTATAATTTCCCGTCGGATTGTTGGGATTGCAGACAATCAACAGCGCCGGCTGCTCTGCCCTGCAAAATTCGATGACCTTATCTGGATCGACATATCCCGTCAGCGTCAGCGGATACGGTGCGGCTATACTGTCGGCCAGCTTGGTATAAACGCCATACATAGAAAAGGACGGATACGGAAAAGCGATTTTACGTCCATTGCCGCCAAAAGCATAACAGGCCATTTGCAAAAGTTCACTGGAACCGTTGCCGATTCTGATATTGTCTGCATCCAGCGCCAGATCTTCAGCAATCAGCCCGCGCAGCGTTTCAGCCTGCATCGGCGGATAACGGTTAAAAGGAAACCCGGCCAGCTTCGCCGCCACAGCCTGCTAAATCGGCCGCGGCAGATTATAATTACTTTCGTTGGCATTGACGATAATATCGGCAGCCACATGTTCTACAGCATATTCTTCCAATTCTTCCAAGCCGGTCCTGGCATTAAATCCAGCCATCTCCTCACCTCTTTTCCATACGCACGCGGATAGCGTTAGCATGCGCCTGAAGCCCTTCCGCTTCAGCCATTTTAATAACGTCACTGCCCACAGCAGTCAAGGCGCCCTGCGTATAAGCAATGATACTTGTTTTCTTCATAAACGTCTCCACATTCAGAACTGAGTAGAAACGGGCAGTGCCGCCGGTAGGCAGAATGTGGTTCGGTCCTGCATAATAATCGCCCAAAGGCTCCGGTGAATAAGCGCCCAAAAAGATCGCACCGGCATTACGCAGATAAGGCAGCAGAGCAAAAGGCTCTTTCGTCATAACCTCCAAATGCTCCGGTGCTGATATATTCGCCATCTCAATTACTGTTTCCATATCAGACGCAATAATGATCTTGCCATGATTTGCTAAAGACAATGCAGCGATCTCCTGCCGCGGCAAAGCAGCAAGCTGCATCTCAAGCTCTGCTGCAACAGCATTGCCCAACAGCTCACTGTCCGTAACTAAAATAGCGCTGGCCAGAGGATCATGTTCCGCCTGGCTCAAAAGGTCAGCTGCCAGATATTTAGGATCAGCGCCATCATCGGCTATAATCAATATTTCGCTGGGACCTGCCAGCATATCAATGTCGCAGTGCCCGTAAACAGCTTTTTTAGCCAGCGTCACAAAAATATTGCCCGGGCCGGTAATTTTTTCAACCTTTGGTACAGTTTCCGTACCAAAAGCTAACGCAGCAATGGCCTGTGCACCGCCCATTTTATAAATTTCCCTGATACCTATTAATTCAGCCGTAACCAGCACATAAGGATTTACTTTGCCATCACGTCCGGGCGGTACTGCCATCACGATCCGTGGTACTCCTGCTACTGTAGCCGGTACAGCATTCATAATCACAGAAGAAGGATAAGCCGCAGTTCCACCGGGGACGTAGATACCCACAGAGTCAACAGGAGTTACCTTCTGTCCCAGCATAGCACCGCATTCACGGTTAGTCAGCCAGGTTTTTGGCAGCTGTTCTTCGTGAAAGCTACGCACATTTGCAATAGCACGTTCTATGGCTCCTACCACTTCGGCATCAGCTGATTGTCGGGCTTCTGCAAATTCAGCCTTGCTGACCCGGATATTTTGGACACTCAAGCCTGCTTTATCTATCAGATTAGTATAATAAAGCAGCTTTCCATCACCGCCGGCCCTTACGTCAGTCACAATTCTTTCGACGACCTGGGCTGCTGTCAGCGGCGCACCAAACATAGCGGTAACACCTGCCTGTACTCCGGGGGACAGCTCACATTCATCAAAAGCTTTTTTCTGCATCAAAGCTGCTATTTCAACAGCACTCATTCCTCTGGCATCTGTTACTTGCATTGCTCTTCCTCCTCATCCAATACCTTACGCAAATCTCGGACCAGTTTATCCAGACGGTCAAATTTCAATTTAAAGCTCACCCTGTTGGCAATCAGTCTTGCTGTCGCCGTATAGATGGAATCTACCTCCACCAATTTATTCTCTTTCAGGGTACGGCCTGTTTCCACAATATCAACGATCAGCTCCGACAATCCAACCATCGGCCCCAGTTCAATCGAGCCGTTAAGCTTGATGATCTCGGTCTGAATCCCCAGACTGCGAAAATACTCCTGGGCACAGTTCGGATATTTAGTTGCTACCCGCAGATGCGCATAATCAGTCAGCCTGGGCCGCTGCATCTGCTCAGGAACTGCCAGCATCAAACGACAGCGTCCATATTTCAGATCCAGCAGCTCATATACGTCCTTGCGTTCTTCCAGCAGCACATCTTTACCAATGATCCCGATATCGGCAGCACCGTATTCTACATAGGTCGGCAAATCGACAGTTTTAGTAATTATAAAGCGCACCTTGCTATCCTCGTTACTGATAACAAGTTTGCGCGAATCTTCAGTTACGTTATCAGCACTATAGCCTACTTTAGCCAGCAGCTCTACTGATCTTTGAAACAGCTTGCCCTTCGGCAACGCTACGGTAATATAATCCATTACGGCACTTCCTTTATCAATCTTCGATATACAGCAGCGTATCGCAGGCGTTAGCACGCTGCGCGTCCACTGCTTCGCTCTGGTTAAAAGGCTCGGCAGCCAGCTTCACTGTTTTGCCGCTCCTGCGCAGACGCATACACTGCGCGATCGCCTGTGGCAGACAGCCTGCCTGCCAGGCCACCAGAACATCCCAGCTGCTGATATTGTCCAGCTGCCGGCGCCGACTCAGAATCAACATGATCCTGTCTATCCCTATAGCAAATCCTGTTGCCGGGCAGGATCTGCCAAAATTTTCCATCATTGTATCATAACGGCCGCCGCCAATGATCGGGAAACCCATATCCTCAGCGTAGCCTTCAAATAACATTCCAGTATAATAATCAAGGTCGCGCAAAAGCCCCAGATCAAAACGCAGATAACCAGCCGCACCATAGACCTCGGCCAAAGCATAGATTTCGCGCAGATCCTGCACAGCCTTGGAGCTTTTATTGTTCAAACCACAGGCTTCAACCTTATCTAAAAGTTCCAGCCCGCCATGCAGAAACGGCAGCTCTTTAAACAAATCTTTTTGTTCCGGTGACATCCTGCTGCCATCTGCCAACGCTTCCAACCGTACCACATCATGCTCGATCAGGCAGCGTTTCAGCTCCTGCGCCTGCAGTTCAGTGACCTCAGCCGCTTCAATCAAGCCATTTATAAAATCGATCTGGCCAACACTGATCACAAAATCATTTAACCCTGCTGCCTGCAGCGAAGCTACTGCTAAAGCCAGCATCTCGGCATCTGCCGAAGGTCCGGCCGCACCCATCATTTCAACACCGGCCTGATTAAACTCACACTGGCGTCCGGCCTGTGTTTCCTCATAGCGAAATAGATTCGCCAGATAAAAAAGCCGTTTTACCGCCGGTCCCTCATTGAGCCGAGTAGCTACCAAACGCGCCAAAGGAGTCGTCATGTCCGACCGCAGCAATAAAATATTATTACGACGGTCAAAAAATTTAAAACTGCTGTCTGACAGCTGACCTGCTGCGGCAAAAGTATCCAGATATTCAAAAGTCGGCGTGACCACTTCGTCATAGCCCCAGGCTTTAAAGGTAGAGGCAAGCTTATTTTCAATTATCCTTCTGGCGCCGGCTTCACCCGGAAGTACGTCCCTAGTTCCATACGGCACCTGCAAAGCTTTATTATTCAGCATTGTGCTTGTCTTCCTTTTTTAATAATGGCATTATCGAATTATAGCCGTCAGCGCCATAAACCAAACAGCGTTTAACCCGTGAGATCGTCGCCGTACTGGCGCCTGTTTTTTCTACTATCTCTTCATAAATACAGCCTGCATCAAGCATTCTGGCAACCTCCAAACGCTGCGCCATGGATTTCAGTTCGCTGATCGTGCAAATATCCTCAAAAAAGTTGGAACACTGCTCTTCACTTTTTAAGCTAAGAATCGCTTTAAATAATTGATCGGTCAAATGGTCTCTGGTTTTTGCAGCCATGATTGCCTCCTTAAATTTAGCTGGTGCTAGCACCTTTTTTCTTTTATACTTTATCACTTTATCTTGTGAAAGGCAAGGTTTTTTACAAAAATTTTAAAATTTTTATTGACAAGTGCCGATTGTAAGTGTATTATTTTGTTTAACAACTTCAAACGGTATTTCATCAAGAGTAGCCGAGGGACTGGCCCTATGAAGCTACGGCAACCATCACGACGTGAACGGTGCCAAATCCAACGGATGTAAATCCGACAGATGAAGCAGTACGAAACGCTTTCGTTACCCTTCACCTGTGTGAAGGGTTTTTTTACGATTTTAGAAAAGAAAGAGGAACGCTGTATGATCGATTTACGCAATGTGGAAAAAACCTATTACAGCAATGCAGGTGATATCCACGCTTTAAAGAAAACAAATCTGCATATCAACGCCGGAGAAATATTCGGTATCATCGGCCTCAGCGGTGCCGGTAAATCAACCCTGATCCGCTGCATCAATATGCTGGAAGTACCTACCGGCGGTCAGGTCTTTGTGGATGGACAGGAACTGACTGCAATGAACAATCAGGAACTGCGCAAAGCACGCCAAAATATCGGGATGATCTTCCAGCACTTTAATCTGCTGGCCTCCCGCACAGTTTATGATAATATCGCTTTTCCGCTGGAAATACAGGGTATTTCGCAGTCTGAAATCAAAAAGCGGGTGCAGCCGCTGCTGGAGCTGGTACAATTACAGGACCGCGGCGATTATTATCCCAGCCAGTTGTCAGGCGGTCAGAAACAACGTGTCGGTATTGCCCGTGCTCTGGCCAGCGATCCTAAAGTACTGCTGTGTGATGAAGCAACCTCGGCATTGGACCCGCAGACAACAAAATCTATTCTCGACCTGCTCAAAGATATCAATAAACGCCTGAATCTGACTATTGTCATGATCACACATCAGATGGAAGTAGTCAAAGAAGTCTGTGACAGAGTAGCTGTTATCGAAAACGGCGAGATCATTGAAGAAGGTTCCATGATCGATGTTTTCACCGATCCGCAGAAGCCCACTACCAAAGATTTCGTCAAAAGCATCAACAATATCGAACTGCCTGCACTGCTGCAATCTTCTTCAATCAGCGCAGTCTACACCGAAGGCAGCAAACTGATCGTGCGATTATCCTTCATCGGTAACTCAGCCGGCGATCCGATCGTTTCCGGTATGGTCAAAAAATTCGATGTCGATATCAATATCATCTACGGTAATATCGACTCGCTTAAGGATATACCCTTCGGCACCCTGGTCATTGAGATTTCAGGAAGCGCCGCAGGTATCAAAAATGCTCTGCAATATCTGCATGAACAGCAGCTGAAAGTTGAGGTGATCGGTTATGTCTCCTGAAATGTTAGCTCTTTTACTTAAATCCTTTTGGGAAACCTGCTATATGGTGCTGGCTTCCACAATACTCGCCACACTTATCGGCGTACCGCTCGGCGTGATCTTAACCGTCACCCGTAAAAACCATATCCTGCCCAACGCTCCTGTAAACAGCGTTTTAGGCGCTATTGTCAACGCTACCCGCTCAACTCCCTTCATTATATTAATGGTAGCGATCATTCCTCTGACCCGCCTTTTAGTAGGCTCTTCGATAGGTACTACCGCTTCCATCGTACCTTTGACTATTTCAGCCGCACCCTTTATTGCCCGCATCATCGAATCTTCGCTGCTGGAAATCGACCACGGCGTTATCGAAGCGGCTCAGGCCATGGGCGCCAGCCCCATGCAGATTATCCGCAAGGTCCTTTTGCCGGAAGCACTGCATTCCATCGTTTTAGGTATCACCCTCGCTGTTATCGCTTTGATCGGTTATTCCG